>Ga0255364_10355_pt1 | contig 10622 bp, 5 predicted proteins | sample ANMaggSSYBR01G12_FD_182087 | JGI IMG/M metagenome (GOLD analysis project Ga0255364, IMG submission 182087) | Sediment cell enrichment communities from methane seep in Santa Monica Basin, California, United Staets - ANME aggregate JGI... | ecosystem: Environmental > Aquatic > Marine > Cold seeps >...
GCTATTGGAATTGGCCATTGATAGTCCAACATTCCAACGTATCAATGTTTTCCGTTTACATGGTCACTATCTCAAAAAAAAGATAACTGACCTGATCAATTTCGGAGCTATATTATACTGGTTGTTTATTATGATGAAGATCATTAATATTGACAGACCTATTATTGATGGGATCAGTTCATTTATATCAAATGAGTGGTCAATTGGTTCGGCATCCTTTTCTTTGGGGAGTATATTCATTTTTATTTTTGTCATCTGGTTGTCCATGGCTATAGCCAAAATTGTTCGTATCATTCTGGAAGAAGATGTTCTGAAAAAACTAAATTTAGCCAAAGGAGTTCCGAGAACCATTTCAGTGATGGTGCGTTACACCCTGATAACCCTGGGTATATTTCTGGCTGTAAGCGCTGCAGGAATGCCATTGACAAACCTGACGATTTTATTTGGCGCTTTTGGTGTAGGTATTGGATTTGGTTTGCAGAATATTTTTAATAACCTTGTTTCCGGATTGATCTTATTGTTTGAACGACCAATTCAAATTGGAGATACAATTGAAGTGGGAACATTGATTGGAGATGTAAAATCCATGGGTATCCGTTCAAGTCATGTCCGTACTTTTGATGGTGCTGAAGTGATCGTTCCCAATGGAAATTTGATCTCCAATGAAGTCGTGAACTGGACCCTTTCTGACCAACAGCGAAGGATTGAAGTAATGGCTGGTGTGGCCTATGGTTCGGACCCACATCAGGTGCAAAAGTTGTTTTTGAAAGAGCTGGAAGATCATCCTGACATACTCGATAATCCTCAACCCAATGTTTTTTTCCACAACCTGGGTGATAGCTCGCTTGATTTCAGGTTATTATTCTGGACTTCTAATTTTGGTGACTGGATCAGGATCCGTAGCGATATTGTTTTTAAAGTACATGATATTTTGAAGGAAAATAATATTGAAATTCCATTTCCACAGCAAGATTTGCATATACGTTCGGTTGAACAGAGTATTGAAATAAAAAACAAAAAATAACAGAGTTATTATCCCACCAGCCAATGAAGATAGCCAATAAATTGAAGGCTGGGATTATGTTTTTCGTTTAAACTCAATCGTAAACTGTATCATTTATAGTCTTTTCTCCTTTGACAGAGTGGTTTGCCAGATTAATAGCTGTTATGTGGAGTGAGATTTATTTTTGTAATCAGGCATAAAGAAAATATCCAATTCAACCCGGTTAAAGAAAATGTATTACCGGAAAACAGAAACCAGCACATTCTTGTTGACGAAATAATAGAACTCAGTAACCCAACACCAAAACCTATACTGTATCCCAGTAAAATAGGTTATTTTAATTCATCTTAATTTTATTTAGAACTTATTGTTTCTGAATATTAAAAATAACTGAAAATTAATTAGATATTCTATTCAGAATTTATTAAATTTGGTTCCTTTAATCTTTTACCATTCAAAACTCAGTAAAAGAAAGAGTCATTTCTTAAAAATATAAAATAATGTTTAAAACTATGAAGAGTGTCAATGTCTGGTTTCTCTATTTGTTTTTATTACTAATGACAATCGGCCTTAATTCCTATAGCCAAACAATAAAAGGAACAATTACTGACCAAAGTCAATTTACGCTTCCTGGAGTTTCTGTTTATTTGGAAGGAACAACAATAGGCACTGTCAGCGATTTTGATGGCAACTATGAGTTGATTACTAAAGAGGGTGATATTATCACTGATTCAATAACTGTCATCTATTCCTTTATTGGTTTCAAACCCCAAAAATTCATTTATAAAGCAAATCCTTCAGCAACAATAACCAATAATATTATCCTGTTAGATGACATTGCTGCTTTAGAGGAGTTTGTTGTGGTTGGTTATGGGGTTCAGCGCAAAAGTGATGTAACTGGAGCACTTTCTACAATAGATCCAAAGGGTATTGTTGATATGCCATTGTGGAATGCCGAAATGGGAATGCAAGGTAAAGCAGCTGGTGTGCAGGTAAATCAAACTACCGGAGCACCTGGTGAAAGTATTAAAGTTAGGATTCGTGGTATAGGAACCATCAATGACAACAGTCCATTATATATTGTAGATGGGGTACCCACTAAAGATATTTCGGGAATTGTCAATCCTGAAGATATTGAATCAATGACTGTTTTGAAGGATGCGGCCTCCGCAGCTATTTATGGTTCAAGGGCTGGAAATGGTGTGATTGTTATTAAAACAAAAAGAGGAAGTGCTGGTAAAACAAGGATGAACTACAGTGGATATGTTGGACTTCAACAGCATGGGCATATTACCCCTATGACAAATACAGATGAATACATCAAAATTTATAATGAAGCAGCGGCGGCTGATGACAGGGATCCAATCCCTGAAGATATCTACCCACAATTGTCACATACCGATTGGATGGAAGAAACATTCCAATCTGCAATGATTACAAATCATCAATTAACCATATCTGGTGGCAATGAAAATTCAACCTATCTTATTGGGGGAGGATATCAAATGCAGGAAGGGATCATTTATAATTCAGAATACGAGCGGGTTAATTTTAGGATGATTGTCAATAGTTCCATATACAAATGGTTGGATATAGGAACCAATCTTACACTTTCTTATTCTGACCGAGATATCATTGGGGGTTCAGGAGATGGCTATGGTGGTAATGGTGGAAGCGTAGTTCGATATGCATTGTTCAGAACGCCTGCAATTCCTGTGTATGAAAGTGATGGAAGCTATTCCGATTTACCCAATTTTGAAGGTTATGACAGGGCTAAATTGAATAACTGGTTTGGAGATGGTTATAACCCTGTTGGTTTAGCCAATAAGTATGACTGGACCACCAAAGTCTACAGGACTTTTGGAAATGTTTATGCCAATTTCAAAATCCTGGATGGCTTATCCTTTAGATCAGAAGTTGGAATCAATCTTGCCGTTACCGATGAAAAAAGGTTTAATGAGACCTGGGGAACTGATAATCGAATTAATAGTCCAAATAATTTGTCAAAAGAGACAGGAACAAATTTTACCTATAACTGGACAAACACCCTGGTTTATAACCGGACTTTTTCTGAAAAACATAAAACCACGTTCTTGTTGGGCACAGAAGCAATAAAAAATCAAAGCCATTTTCAAAGTGGTACTGATAGGGATTTTCCTGATCAATCAGATTATTTAAGATATCTCGGAAACGGATTAACCCTCAATAAAGGGGCTGATGAAGGTCGAGATGAATGGTCTTTGTTGTCCGTCTTTGCAAGGGTAAATTACAATTATGATAATCGCTATTTAATTGAGGGAGTTGTAAGATTTGATGGTTCATCCAGGTTTTCTTCTGAAAACCAGTGGGGAGGATTTTATTCCGGATCTGTTGGTTGGAATATGAAAAATGAAAATTTTCTTCAGGATGTCAGGTGGCTCAACCAGCTAAAAATCCGTGCCAGTATTGGGCAAACAGGAAACCAGGAAATTGGCTTATATAACTATCTGTCAATCATTGGCACTGGATACAATTATCCTTTTGGAGGAACTACCAACAATGGATATGCAGTATCCAGCATGGGAGACATAAATACTGCATGGGAAACAACCACCACATATGATTTAGGGCTGGATTTAGCCTTTTTAAATGACCGTTTATTTGTAACAAGTGATTATTACTGGAGATATACAACCGACATGCTTATTCCTGTTCGGCTTCCTCAAAGTGGTGGTAGTGCTAGTCCTCCCTGGGTCAATGCCGGAGAAGTGTTAAACCGTGGTTTTGAATTTCAGGTTATATGGCAACAAAAAGTAAAGGAATTTAGCTATACCATAAATGCTAACTTCTCTACCTTACACAATGAAGTACTCTCTATAAGCAATGGCCGTCCAATTGCAGCTGGTAGGGTTGATGCTGGTGCTAATGCTACACTTACTGAGGAGGGGCATCCAATCGGATCTTTTTATATGTATGAGATGGAAGGGATATTTCAGAATGAATTAGATATATTTTCACATGCATACCAGGGCCCTGATATAGAACCTGGTGATGTAATGTTCAAGGATCAAAATCAAGATGGGATGATTGATGAAAATGACCGTGTACATGTTGCTTCAGCAATCCCCAATTTTATGTATGGATTAACCACTGATTTCAGCTGGAAAGGTTTTGATCTTTCTTTATTCTTTCAGGGAGTATCTGGTAATTCAATTTACGTTCAGGTTAATCAGGACATTGAAGGATTTTATCGGGGGTTTAATGTTACTAAGCGATATTATGATGACCACTGGACTGAAGAAGGATCAACAAATGAAACTCCTCGTGCATCATGGGTAGGAGCAGCAAACAATAAAAAAGTATCCAGCAGATTTATTGAACCCGGATCTTATTTCAGGTTTAAAAATGTAACACTTGGATATACCTTTTCAATGAAAGAATCATCTGCTATACAAAAATTGAGGGTTTACGTGGGTGTGCAAAACGTCTTCACCGTAACCAAATATCCAGGACTTGATCCGGAAATGTATAATAGTGATAACTTATCGGGGGAAAATGTTTCGAATCCTGATCTTGCTTCAGGAATTGACTGGGGTACATATCCGGTGCCACGTATTTATACATTGGGTGTTAACCTTAACTTTTAACCTATAAAAACATGACAACGATGAAATTAAATATTAAAATATATGTACCGCTATTACTATCCATATTAATAGCTACAACATCCTGTGAAAAATATCTTGATTCAGAATTGAATGGTAGGCAATCAGATGCCCAATTCTACCAAACTGCTGAAGATGCAGAACTGGCTTTAACAGGAATATACAATATGCTTTCCTTTTCTGAATCTAATAACCGTCTTTGGGTATTTGGTGATGTTGCTTCGGATGATGCTGCTAAAGGTGGTAATGCTGGTGACCAGGCTGATATTGGATATATTGATGATTTTAATATTGCGGCCGACAATGGTAACCTTGAAGCTGTTTGGGCAATTTGTTATGAAGGCATATCAAGAGCAAATAAACTACTTGATAATATTGATGACATATCAATGGATACTGAACGAAAGAATCAAATAAAAGGAGAATCAAAATTTTTACGTGCTTTTTATTATTACTGGCTGGGGGTTACCTGGGGTAGTGTGCCTGTACATCTGACTACTCCCACTCCCGAAGAAATGCAAAAAGCCGCTACTCCGGTAGATCAACTCTTTGAGAATATTATTGAAAATGATTTAAAGGATGCCATAGCATCATTACCCGAAACCTTTACAGGTGCTGATTTAGGTCGTGCAACAAAATATGCAGCTTTGGGATTATTAACTAAAGCTTATTTGTTTGAAGAAAAATGGTCTGAAGCTGAAGATGCCGCAAATCAGATTGTAGGACAAGGATTGTATTTTTTGAATCCCCTTTATAGAGCCAATTTTGAATTTGCCTCAAAGGACAATCCTGAGATATTATTTGGCGTACAACACCTTTCTGAACAAAGTCCATGGCTTGGCAACAGGCTCAACCAATGGTTTGCACCACAAGCTGAAAATGGATACGGATTTAACGCCCCAACACAAAATTTTGTTGATGCATTTGAAGTCACAGGAGAGGGAGTAGTTGATCCACGGCTCGATTATACAGTTGGCAGGCCGGGTATGCCCTGGTTTAATGATACCATTCTCTTTGATCCGGAATGGTCACCAACAGGATATTTAAATAAGAAATACATACAACCCCTTGAAGAGGTTCCGGTAGAAAGTAAAGCAGATGGACAATTGAATTATCAGTTTATCAGGTATGCAGATGTACTTCTTATGCTTGCTGAAGCATTGAATGAGCAAGGAAAATCGGGGGAAGCTGTTAATTATGTAAATATGGTTCGTAAACGTGCAAGGGAATCTTACATGTTTGATGATAAACTTCCCGGTTACCCGAATATTCCGAATGGCCTATTGTCAGACATTGATGACACCGGACAGTCAGGGGTTAGGAATGCTATACGCCAAGAAAGAAGGGTAGAGCTCGGGTTTGAGTTTCACCGGTATTTTGACATAATCCGTTATGGTTCGGAGTATGCCAACCAGGCATTTGATGATAAGCCAAACTTTAATTATGAAACAAACAAGTTTATGCCAATACCACAAAGTGAACTTGATACAAATTTTGAACTTTAATTTTTGATTGACTGATACTTAATATTATCTATTTTTGTAATTATAATTAATCATTTTATTTTAAATTAAATTTAATCATTATGAAAAAATCTAAAATTTGGTTATTGATGTTGCTAATCCCATTAAGTATGGGTATAGTTTTAAGCGGTTGTAAAGATGACGAGGAAGATCCACCCTGTCCTTCAGTTAATAAAACTGAAATTGATCAGGCAATTGACGATGCACAGGCATTACATGACGGTGCTGTTGAAGGTACAGATCCTGGTGAGTACCTTGCCGGATCGAAAGCAGAACTTCAAACAGCCATCGATGCTGTTACCGATGTGCGAAACACGAATTGTATAACCCAGGCCGCACTTGACAATGCAGTTTTAGGTCTTGAAGCTGCAGTTGTTATATTTGAAGATAAAAAAATCACTGATGTGGCTCCGGGTTCACTTGTAGCACATTGGTTGTTTAATGGTGATGGTATGGATGCTTCAGGAAATGGACATGATGGAACAGCAGAAGCTGGTCATGTTAATTGGGGCGGAGGAATGCCTGTATTGGCTGAAGACAGGCATGGAAATGCGGATTACTGCTATAAGTTTGAAGATGGTGGTAACTTTGTAGTTCCAAATTCCCCTGCATTTATACCGAACGAGCTAACTATCTCTGTATGGATGAACTTGTATGAAACATGGGCACACAGCTATTTCATTTCAAACGATATCTGGAATACATGGAAGTTTCAGGTTCAGGATGCTAACAAACCTTTCTTCACAGCTCACTTTATGAAAAGTGATCAAACTGAAGGTTGGATTGATAAGGATAGCAATGGAGGAGTTCTTGAACTGGACCAATGGTATCATGTGGTGTTAACTTATACAGGTGGTCAGATGACCTTTTACATTGACGGAGTAAATGTCCAGTTTTGGGATGATTTCGATGCAGGTACGCTGATAGCACCTAACCCTGATGTTGACCTCTGTATTGGCCAGGCATTGCCTACTGATATATACTCTGATATACCAGATGATCCATACGAATGGAAAGAATGGTTAGGCCATTTCAAAGGCTATCTGGATGATATGCGTTTTTATAATGTTATGCTAACTGATGCACAGGTTGCTACTCTTTACAACTACGAAAAAGACAATACTATCACTGAATAGTAAATCGTAAATTTATTTAAAAAGGCCCTTGAAGAAACGCAAGGGCTTTTTTTATTAACTTTACACATTCCAATAAAAAATCATGCTTCGTCTGACTATTCTTATATTATTTATCAGCATTGTTGTTAGTTCCTGCAAGTCCTCAAAAGATGAGGATCATTTTTTATTCTGGTCATCAAGTAATGCACAGGAAATCACCTATTCGAAAAATCTGATCGATCAATGGAATCAGGATCATCCTGATAAACAGATCATGTTTCAGCCTATCCCGGAAGGACAATCCAGTGAAGAGATTATACTGGCTTCGGTGGTTGGTAAAACAACTCCTGATATTTATGCCAATATGTGGCAGGGAAGTGTAGAAATGTTTGCAAATGCAGGTGTATTGATCCCATTTGATACATTGAACGGATTTATGGAATTTATCAAAGAACGTTGCTCAGAGGAAACAATTGATGAGATCACCTCCTCTGACGGACATATTTACCAGGTGCCCTGGAAGGTAAACCCGATCATGACTTTATACAATAAGGGTTTGTTAGAGTCGGTGGGCATTGATTCTTTACCAAAAACATACTCCCTCTACCTGGAAGCCGGTAATAAATTAAAAAAAGATAAAGATGGAGATGGTTATGTTGATCGATGGGTGGGATATACAACTGTAAAGGTGATCTGGTACCAGCGGCTTTTCAATTTTTACCCCATGTACCTTGCCGCTTCAGATGGTGCCCCGCTGATCAAGGATAACAAAGCTGCATTTAATAATCCGTATGCCATCGGTGTGTTCCGTTTTCTTCAGGAGCTTTATAACAGGGATTATTTTTCACGGCAACGGATGTCGGCCAGCCAGGACCCATTTGTTATGGAACGAGTCGCCACCTTATTTACAGGGCCCTGGCAAGTACCTTATTTGAACAAGTTTAAACCCGATCACCTGGAATTTGGATTTTATTCAATGCTCGTTCCTGATGGACATGAAGGACCTGTTTACACCAGCGGGGATCCAAAAAATATTGTTGTCTTCAATACATGTGATGATCCTCAGACGGCATGGGATTTTATAAAGACCATGATTGATAAACCTGGTGACCTGAGTTTAATGGAATTAACTGGCCAGTTTCCACAAAGGAAAAAGCTGAGCACCGATCCTTACTTTGCGGATTTTATTCGTGCCAATCCCAAACTCGAAGTGTTCGCCCACCAGGTGGATTATATCAAAGGGGTTGATAACCATGAACTGATCGTTGAGGTTTTCGATATCATTTCTCAGGAATATGAAGCCTGTGTGATCTACAACCGCAAAACACCTGAAAAAGCCATTGCTGATGCCGAAAGGGCGGTGAATGTATTGCTTGGGAAATAGAAAATGATTGTTGGTTATTATTTAATTACCGCTTCAGTTTCAGGATCAAAAAATTGAACTTTATCCAGGTTTAAATACAAGTTGGTTGGTGAATCGATCTGAACCTCTGCTTCCGGTGAAAATCGGGCAATGATCTGGTTCCCGCCCAGTTGAGAATAGACTAAGATCTCATTTCCCATTTGCTCTAATGCGACAACCTCTACCTGTTGCTTGTGTAAATTATTACTCGCAGCAACTGATCCGGATTTGATGTTTTCGGGACGAATACCAAGTACAACCGGTTTGTCAATATAATTATGGATAGATTCGTTTTTCACTTTAGAAAGATCGATCTTTAACCCTGACCTTTCCTGAGAAAACCACACGGAACTGTCTTTTATGATTTGACCTTTAATAAAATTTATTGGTGGTGAACCAATAAAGCCGGCTACGAAAATATTTTGTGGTTGGTGGTATAACTCCATCGGGGTGCCTATTTGCATAATATCACCATCTTTCAATACAACAATTCTGTCACCCAGCGTCATCGCTTCGGTCTGATCATGTGTTACATACACCATAGTTGCGTTTAACTTTTGATGCAACCTCTGCAATTCCACACGCATGGCTACTCTGAGTTTAGCATCCAGGTTACTTAAGGGTTCATCAAATAAAAAAACTTTAGGATCACGGACAATTGCTCTGCCAATAGCCACTCTTTGCCTTTGACCACCCGACATAGCACCAGGCCTGCGGTCGAGCAATTCAGTGATCTCCAGGATATCTGCTGCTTTCCTTACACGCTGATCAATTTCTTTTTTCGGCACCTTTTTTATTTTCAACCCAAAGGCCATATTCTGGTAAACTGTCATATGCGGATAAAGGGCATAGTTTTGGAAAACCATTGCAATGTCGCGGTCTTTGGGTTGCAGGTCGTTAACTCTTTTATCATCAATGAAAAGGTCACCATCAGTGATTTCTTCCAGCCCTGCAATCATTCTTAAAATGGTACTCTTACCACAGCCTGATGGACCGACCATAACCAGAAATTCTGTATCATGGATCTCAAAACTAACATCCCTGACGATCATGGTTTTACCATCGTAGCTTTTTGCGATATTTTTCAGTTTTACTTCAGCCATTTATTAATTAGTTTAGAGTTTAAAGTTTGGAGTTCTCCCGGCTCTTGCTTCCCCTTTTGTCGAAGCATTTGCTTCGACTTTCAATTTTTGTAGCATCTGCTACCCTTTAAGAATAACTTCTTCATTATCTCCTTTAATATCTACTTGGACACTATGTCCATGTTTATGTCCAAGCTCATCATTATTTACATCATTTTTAGCATCTGCTTGGACACTATGTCCAAGTTGATGTCCAAGTTAATCCGAATCTATAGCAACATATCTATAATTAGGTGATGTTTTTGCTACACCATTATCTCCAATAAGACCTAGTTTAACCATTTTAGCAAGATGTCTTTGAGCCTTTTTATAACCATAATCAAAATGAGTTGCATATCCTCTAGTACTTACTTCTCCTTCTAACTTAATCCATTCATAACCTTTTATTTCTTCATCATTTAAATCCTCAATACCTATAGTGGCAGAGATATCTCTAACAACATCAATAGTTCTAGGAAAAGTAACAACAACATTACTTCCGTCATAATCAATGATTGGTAATGGAAGTTCATATTTCTCATGAAGGGATTTAAATGTATCCATTCCGAGAGCAGATTCTTCCATATATTCCATTTCGTTAAAAATGAATGTCAATTTTTTATTGCGACTATAAGATGTTGCAGTAAAGTTCTTCATGGCTTCTATTGTAATCGGAGGCACGGGTTTCCCGGGACTTTTTACTATAATTCTGTCAGAATAAACATCCAATTGGATTTTTGCTCCTTCTTTTGTGTAATCACGGTGCGCAATGGCATTAATAATTGCCTCCCTAACTACTGGAATTGGATATGAC
>Ga0255364_10357_pt1 | contig 10539 bp, 10 predicted proteins | sample ANMaggSSYBR01G12_FD_182087 | JGI IMG/M metagenome (GOLD analysis project Ga0255364, IMG submission 182087) | Sediment cell enrichment communities from methane seep in Santa Monica Basin, California, United Staets - ANME aggregate JGI... | ecosystem: Environmental > Aquatic > Marine > Cold seeps >...
GGGAGCAGGAGTGGCCGCCTCTGCAATTTCTATGGACAAAGATTTAATGAAAATGATATTTCAACAAAAGGGTTTGCCCATATTAAAGTGGATGACTACTAAAAGAAAAGAGTGGCAAAAAGATAAAGAGAAAATCTTATCTTTAGTTCAAGATGACTTTGAATATCCTCTTTTTGTAAAGCCCACTAATTTAGGTTCGAGTGTAGGGATAACTAAGGTTCATAAGAAAGAAGAATTGGAGAAAGCTATAGATTTAGCCTTTTCTTATGATAGAAAGATTTTGATTGAAGAGGGATTAGAAGAAGTAAGAGAGATAGAATGCGGTGTTTTAGGGAATGATGAACCTCAGGCTTCAGTAGTGGGTGAGGTCAAACCGGCAGGAGAATTTTATGATTATGATTCAAAATATATAGATGAGGAAACGCAATTAATTGTTCCGGCAGATCTACCTGATGGAGTATCACGAAAGGTTCAGGAGATTGCCCTTCGTGCTTTTAAAGCCGTTGATGCTGCCGGAATGGCTCGAGTAGATTTTTTCGTCAGCAAAAAGGAAAATAAAATATATTTAAGTGAAATTAATACCATCCCCGGTTTTACTTCTGTCAGTATGTATCCCCTTCTGTGGGAAGCGAGCGGTATATCTTATCCTGATTTAATCGACCAACTGATTCAGCTGGCTTTAGAAAGGCACCAGGATAAAAAGCAGAATAAAATATCCTACGACGAATCAAAACTTTTAGAAAAATAACATCAGAGGTGAGGGAATAACGTATAACTCTTTATCTGAAATGACTTCATTGTTTTTTCTACCTAATAGGGCATGCTCCGTTAGAACACGATTCATCTCCTACATCAATTTCTGTTTCTTCCTGTTCGTATTTTGAGATAAGCGAAGGAATAAAAGGTAACATTTCTTTTACCCTCTTCTCATATTCTTTTTTTGTTATCGCCTCATAAGGCATTTGAGCATAAAAACTATTATCTAAAGAGACAAAACTTACTGCTACTACTTCATCCCAATTATTCCATAACCATTCTTCTACTTCTTCCCATTCATGGATTTGCACGTGAACAGTAATAGAAGTATTATGATCTGTATATTCTTTTTGAAAAGAACGGTAAATTTCTAATTGTTCTATTGCGGAAATATCTTTTTTGGTTTCCCCTTCCGGAGCGCAACAGGGAAAAGAGATTACCTTTGTTTGGCAATTTTCCTCAGTCTGTCCATTCTCCGGTTTTATATCATATCCTAATTCTTCACAAACCTTAAGCAATGGGTCGTTGGCATTAATACGAACCCTCCTGATAAAATAAGGAGAATGAGAATGATGTATTCCACTGGAAACGGTGGGTAATTGGGAAAGAGTACCTTCCGGTTTCACTGTGGTCATAAGCAAAGGAGGTTCAACCCCTAACTTTTGCGCATAGGACTTTGCTTCTTGATGAATAATATCTCTTAGTTTTTTCCGTAATTCCGATTCTTTTTCTTTGGTCATTTTAGTAGCATTTACCATATCCTGCCATCCGGTCAAACTACAGCCTACCAATCTATCTCTTTTTTGCTTCACATCCCATTGATCTAACTCCAAGTCTAAAAAGGTCATTCGAAACCCTGCTCGTAAAGAAAGTCGTTGAGCTTTAAGTAATTTTTTCTTATCTAATTTAGCATCTTGCACAAAACCTAATACATTTACTGTAGTTAGATTACACATTTGGTCTCTATCAAGCAGCACCTCCATACATGGGTTAGCTCCTTGCAAATTAGGTCTTCTTTTAGCGGCTGCTTCTGCATTCATAAAACCAGACTCGCCACTATATCTCATTTGCTTTACATGCCAGGAAAGTTGTTCCCGAGTTGGTTTAGAAGTATAAAAAATACTATTATTACTCATTTCCCGATAGGAAATAGCTTCATTTTTTATCCATTTGCCTTCCACCTGTTCATAGAGATTATTCTTAGCATTTAAAATTCCTTGGTCATCTTTGTCAAATAATACCACTTCACTGGTCCGCCTAACTCCGCCCACTACTACATTTTGGCCAATGATATTAGCTATATCCAGACAATCTATTGGTCGCAATTTTTTTAAATTATCAAAACAATTAATTTTAACTATTTTATCAATTTTATAAAACATCTCCCTTAAGCTTTCATACCCGGAAGCGGTACCACCAAAAGTTTTTAACTTTTCTCCTTTTGGTCTAACATAATTATAATTAAAAATAATGGTTTTTACTTCCCTGTATTCCTTTTTATATAGTATATTTAAATAGTAATCTAATGATTCCACCCAGCCTTCTTTACTATCCCCGACTATGATATGGGCAGTATTAGATTCAAAAGTAATACTGGTTAAATCTTCTCTCTTATCTTTAGGAGTTGGAGAATAGGACTCATGTATGATCTCTATGTCTGTTCTTATTTTTGGTAATTTATTTACATCTGATTTTAAAATTCTTATCCCTACTCCGGCTCCGATCATTAATAAATAAAACAGGTCTTTAAAAGCATTAAAATTATCTAAAATCGTAAAACTACAATTAAAATTTGCCATAGGATATTTTAAACTAACTTCCGTTCCACCTGTCCAAAGGGTTCTACCGGCTAAAAATTGTCTTAAATGAAAGAGATTATCGTAAAGAAGTTCAGCTTCATGTTGAGTAGTTCTAACCAAACCACAATTAAACTCCACAGCCCTTCTTACTGTTTCCCACCAGTATTCTCTTCTTTTTTCGAGAGGCAACCATCGGGAATAAGTTCGGTAATAAACAAATTGACCTAATTGACTGGGAAATGGATTGGGAAGGTGTTTGTATTGGCTGATAAAGTCATCCGTTAACAACTTGTGGTTTTTTCTGGAGATTTCTCTTAATTCGTCACGCTGTTTTCTGTATAAGATATAAATTTTTGCAACATCTTTCCTTTCGCTATTCATCAGTTCTGTTTCTACCTGTTCCTGTATATCATTAACTGTTACACTTTCTTTGGAAGTCTGTAAGTCTTTTTTTATTTTTGCAGCAATAGATACACATAGCTCTTTATCTACTCCTTTTATGGTTTCACGCATTGCCTGAGTAATGGCATTTATTATCTTATTTGGGTCAAAATATTGTACTGTATTATTACGTTTAATTACTTCTATCATTTTTATCCTTCCATTATCGTGACCAGGGATGACTTATCACATTCTTCATTTTTCACTATTAGCAATTTTATTCTATTTTTAATATTTTAACATAAAAAAATATAAATCAGGGAAAAATAAATAATAAATATCAGAAATATTTTTCTGCCTAAATAATCTAATGACTATCTCTCAAAAACTAAGGTTTTTTTATATCTTTTCCTCTTAGTACTTTTTTCTTCCTTTGGGCAATACGATATAATTCCCTAAGGGAGATATCAAATATTGGCGAGACAGTCAAGGAGTCCATTATGTACCTAAGAGGTCTCTTAAAGAAATTATTATTGAGTGATTTAGGAAAATATGTTAATATCTTTTAAATAAAAACAATTGAAAAAATAGGCTGTCATCTAAATGGAAGCCTATTTTTCATGGAAGGAAAGAAAATGAAAAAAAATCCCATAGTTACAATGAAAATGGAGAACGGGAAATTAATAACCGTAGAATTATTTCCCGAAATTGCTCCAAATACAGTGAATAATTTTATTTCACTTATAAATAAAAAATTTTATGATGGTCTTATATTCCATAGAGTTATTTCCGGTTTTATGATTCAAGGAGGGTGCCCCGAAGGAACGGGAAGAGGCGGGCCTGGCTATGGAATAAAGGGAGAATTTTTATCGAATGGTTTTAAGAATGATTTAAAACATGAAGAAGGAGTGATAAGTATGGCGCGCAGTAGTGAGCCAGATAGTGCAGGCTCGCAATTTTTTATAATACACAAATATGCACAACATTTGAATGGAAATTATGCAGCATTCGGTAAAGTAATTGAAGGAATGGATGAATTTAACAGAATAGCAAATGTTAAGAAAGATAGAAATGATAAGCCATTGGTTCCGGAGAAAATTTTAGAAGTAACAGTAGACTGCTTTGGAGAAAATTATCCCGAACCCGAAACAGAAATGACCTAAAGTGGGTAGCCTAATTTTTTGGGGGCGTATGGCAATACGCCCCCACACCTTATAACTTACAAAAAAGTAATTCCCCATTTTTTATTCTTTTTCTTCACGCGATACTAGATATTCGGTACTATCTAATCTTCTGTCTTCTTTATTCTAATTTCTTAACCAGTTAACTAACCAACCAATTAACTCTTTTCTTGTTACACATTACTCATCCCAGTATTTCTATACGCTAAACGCTGTACGCTCTATGCTATACTCGATACTATATTAATAGTTTTGACGAAATAGAAATATTGTGTTACTATTTTGATAATAGTAATACCTATAGGAGAGATTGATGTCTGAAATAGTCCGCTTCGGAGTATCATTAGAAAAAGAACTTTTAGAAAAATTCGACATACTCATCAAGGAGAAGAAATATTCTAACCGTTCAGAGGCAATACGAGATTTAATCAGAGAAAATCTGGTTAAGAGAGAGTGGGTTGAAGGAAAAGAGGTCGCTGGAGCGATTACTTTAGTCTTTGACCACCACAAAAGAGATTTGGTAAATATCCTAACCGATATCCAGCATGATTTTCACAAATTAATTATCTCCAGCCAGCACATTCACTTAGACCATGATAATTGTTTAGAGATAATAGTGGTAAGAGGGAAACCGATAGAGGTAAGGGAGCTGGCGGATAAATTAAGAGCAACTAAAGGGGTAAAATACGGATCTTTATCTATAGCTACTACCGGGAAGGAGTTGGTGTGAAAAGAGAATAGTTTTCAGTTTTGGGGTTAGCAGTTTTCAGATCTAAATTACGATAAAAAGGCTAATGGCCTTATATTTTTTTACCTTATGCGTAGCACGAAATTTAAATTAGTATTTGCTATATAGTATATATTGAAGAAAGAAAGAGAGAAAAATAAGAAGACAGAATCCCAGAATTAAAGAGAGTAGAACATATTTAGAATTTTATAAAAAATAAAAAAGGAGGCTGCAATGCTTAGAAAAAAAGGGTTAAAAAAGATTTTGTTTATTGCAATAGGTGTAATTTTAATTTCTTCTCTATTTATGGTGTGTGATAAAAGCAGTAGTTCACTGGCAAGCACAACTAAGAAAGTTGTTGATTTAGCAGGAAGAACAGTAGAAATTCCAAAAACAGTGAATAGGATTGTATGTTCAGGGCCTGGGGCTCTAAGGCTTATCTGTTATATGAATGAAGAGGGTAAAGTTGTGGGGGTTGAGCAAGCTGAAAAAAAGTGGGGTCCTACCGGAAGGCCTTACATGCTGGCAAATTCAAAACTTGCGAACCTTCCCCCAATTGGTCCGGGTGGGCCTGGTGCAATTAGCAGTGGCCCGGATGCAGAGCTTGTTGTAAAACTGCGCCCGGATGTGATATTTGTTACCTATATGGAGAAAGGGAAAGCAGATGATTATCAAAAAAAAGTGCACATTCCTGTTATCGTGCTTTCATACGGTAAGCTTGCAACATTTAAGTCTGAAGCGATTTTCAATTCGCTCAGGGTCATCGGGGAAGTTTTAAACAACGAAAAACGTGCTAAAGAAGTGGTTGCATTTATGCAAAAGTTGAATATAGATTTAGAAAGCAGGACAAAAGATATTCTTGAAGATAAAAAACCGACTGTCTATGTAGGTGGTCTTGGGCATAAAGGGATGCATGGTGTTCAAAGTACATCCTGTAAATATCCTCCATTTATTGCAGTTTCTGCAAATAATGTTACGGATAAACTTGGAAAAGATGGACAGCTATTTATTGACAAAGAGCAACTCATCAAATGGAATCCTGATTATATCTTTATTGATGAGGGTGGTTACCAGCTTGTTATGAAAGACCTACAGCTACCTTCAATGAAATTGCTTAAAGCAGTAAAAAATAGTGAACTTTATGGAATACTTCCCTATAATTTTTACACAACCAATATATGTACAGCATTTGCAGATGCATATTATATCGGGAAGGTATTGTGCCCTGACAGGTTCAAAGATATTGACCCTGAGAGGAAAGCAGATGAAATCTACACATTCCTGGTTGGAAAATCTGTTTACAAAGAAATGCAAAAAGATTTTGGAGGATTTAAAAAAATAGAATATGCCGGAAGTAAATAATTTTTCAAATAGCTATTTAAGTTACACAAAAAGAAAAGCATATTTTGGTTTACTGCTTATCATTTTGATTGTTATTTTTTCTCTCTTTGCTATCTGTTTAGGTCCTATTTCTATTTCCATAAAAGAAGTCCTTACAGCACTTTCGTTGAAGAATATTTTAAATTTTATTTTAAATGGAAGTGCAAGCATAAATACGCTTGTTGCCTTTAATATACGTTTACCCAGGGTACTTACTGCAGTCATTGCCGGGGCAGGGCTTGCAGTATCTGGCACTGTGATGCAGAATGTATTACGTAACCCACTGGGTTCTCCTTTTACACTGGGGATTTCACAGGGTGCTGCATTCGGTGCTGCCTTTGCAATCATTGTGCTGGGTGCAGGCGAAATTCATTCAAGTAGTACGGATGCAGTGTTTATAAACAATCCGTATCTTACAACAACTTTTGCTTTTATTGGGGCACTTTTAGGTATCTTTGTTATTCTTTTCCTTGCAAAGTGGAGGAGGCTTTCACCGGAAGCAGTAATTCTTGCAGGTATTGCAATGGGGGCACTGTTTAATGCTGCCACAACATTTATTGAGTTTTTTGCTACAGATACAGAGGTTGCTTCCGTTGTATTCTGGCTGTTTGGAGATATTGGAAGGTCGGGGTGGAGAGAAGTAGGAATTATGATTACTGTTACAACTTTTGGATTTATTTACTTTGTTCTGAACAGATGGAATTATAATGCATTGGAAAGTGGCGATGAAACAGCAAAAGGGTTAGGTGTGAATACAGAAAAAATACGATTGTACGGAATGATTATTTCTTCTCTCATTGTTGCAGTTACAGTTGCCTTTTTGGGGGTCATTGCATTTATCGGTCTTGTTGCACCTCACATTACAAGAAGAATAATAGGAAATGATCAAAGGTTCCTTATTCCTATTTCTGCTCTGCTTGGTGCTCTTCTGCTTCTTATTTCCGATACGATCGCAAGGATCGTAATATCACCGATTATTATTCCTGTTGGTATTATTACATCATTCATAGGTGGCCCACTGTTCTTATACATACTTGCAAGGAGGCGAACATGATTTTAGAACTAAAAAATATTGAGTTTTCATATAACGGTTCTCCTGTATTAAGAGGAATAGAATTTAATGTAAAAAAAGGGGATGTTGTTTCTATTTTAGGTGTAAACGGTGCAGGAAAATCTACGCTGCTTAAATGCATTAATGGCATCCTGAAACCACAAAAAGGTGAAATTTTTATAGACCATACAAATATTAAGAAAACAAGTAGAATAGAAATTGCAAAAGCATTGGCATACGTGCCTCAGCGGTCAGAACAGAGTTTTATTACCGTATTTGATGCAGTGCTTTTAGGAAGGAAGCCATATATAAAATGGGATGTAACAAAAAATGATATCGAGATTACTGAGAGAGTGCTGAGTGCTCTAGGACTTAAAAAACTTTCCTTAAGGTATATAAATGAGCTGAGTGGTGGTGAATTCCAAAAGGTTGTTATTGCAAGAGCGTTGGTACAGCAGCCAAAGGTGATACTTCTGGATGAACCAACAAATAACCTGGACCCAAAAAACCAGTTTGAGGTAATGGATATCATAAAAGAAATTTCTAAAAAAAAGGGTATTGCCTCTGTTATTGTGATGCATAATGTAAACCTTGCCGTGAGGTTATCTGATAGGTTTGTATTGCTTAAGGAAGGGAAAGTTTTTGCAGAAGGTGGATTAGAAATTATTACAAAAGATAATATAGAGAAAGTATATGGAGTATCTGTTACAGTAGAAAATATAAGAGGCATAACTGTTATTTTGCCATATGGAAAAAAGGAGATTGCAGATGTGTATAGTTAATTGGGATTCAATCTGGAAAATTGAAAAATATCCAATGTGGGCAGAAAATGGCAAGGTAGAAGAATATTGGGACAAAAATGCAGCAGAGCGTTTCAAAAGGATTTCTAAAAATAGAGTAGCAACCGAAAAGCAATTAAAAATGCTTAATTTAAAAAAAACAGATACAGTGCTTGATATCGGCTGTGGCACAGGGAGGTTTGCTATTCCTATTGCAAAAAAGGTAAGAAAAGTTTATGCACTGGATGCATCAGGAGAAATGATTAAAATTGTTAAAAAATGTGTAGAAGAAGAAAAATTAAATACAGCTTATTTTTCATCTTATCTCTCCGAAATATTATAAATATACTGAATTAATCTGTGTAATCTAGACATAATCAGTGTAATCTATATTAAATCTGTGTAATCAAATACTCAATATTTCCGGTCTAACTTTCCTCAAAAAACCAATACAAAACACAGTTAACACTCCTTCTAAAATCATCACCGGTAGATGAGCGATTAGCACCAATTTAGCTACCTGTATAAAAGGTTCTCCGGTAAAGACCAGAGCAGCTGCCACCATTGTCCCGCTTAATAATACCGCTAGAAATCCACAAACAAAAGCCAGCATCAAGGCAATAAAATTATTCTCCCCTTTAATCCCTCGATTAAAAAGATAGAAACAGATAATTGCCGGTAAAGCCATATTAAAAGTATTTACTCCTAAAGTAGTAATGCCTCCAAATTGAAATAGTACTCCTTGTAAGGCAAGGGCAACCAATATCGCCGGAAAGGCAGACCAACCTAATAATACTCCTAAAATCCCATTTAAAATCAGATGCACGCTTGAGGGACCGACAGGAACGTGAATTAAAGAAGCCACAAAAAAAACAGAAGATAGAATGGCTACTTTAGGCACTTCTTTGTGTTTCATCTTTTTTAAGCTATATCCCACTGCCGTAGCAGTCAAACCTGCGCCCGTAATCAATACAGGCGCAGATAGTATTCCTTCTGAAATATGCATAAAATATTTTCCTTCTACCTATTTATTCCATATCATAAGTTTTGATCCAGAGCACCGCCCCTATTTCTATCGACTTTTCTTCTCCATTATGTTTTATTTTCTCTTCATCCTCATTAAGAGCTGCAAACCCCCACCAACCTGCCTTGGGCATAGCATAAGTAAATACCCCGTTCTGGTCAGCTTTAATTACCTGGGTAATCATAGGGTCGGCAGGCCATTTGACCTGGCCATCTTGATTGTAATATTCCACTTCTATTTCCGCATAAGGGACCGCTTTCCCCTTAACTTTTACTATCCCCTGGAAAACATTTCCTGTCCAAAGACCATAGGGTCGAGTCAAGGGAATAATCTCAGTCTTTAGTCCTACTTCTTCATCCCAACCCACTTCCAGCCCGAGGGCATTTACAATAACTTTAGTATAGTGAATGATAAAACAATCCTCTGCCGGTTCCCAATAGGGTTGAGGTTCCACATAAAAAATATAGTCACCCGGACGTTTTATCTGATAACTTGTCTCCCAGGTAGCACAATCATTAATCTTTTTTTCTTGAAGTGTATTTAGTAAGTCAACTTTCTCGCCTTGAACCAAGACTCCAAATTGTGCAGGTTTAACTATATCCATATAATCCCCTTCCATAGGATGAATAAATTGTACTGTTAAACTAATACTTTTATTGTCATCCTGGGTTACTATATCATCAGAGGGGATCACCATCCCGAAATGAGCACTAGCCGAAATCAAACTTCCGAATAAAAATACTACTACCAAACTCAAAATTAAACCTACTTTAAACTTTAAATTCTTCACATCTTTCCTCCTGTATATTTTAATTTTACGATTTACCAATTAACCAATTGATCAATACTTATTAGAGTATTCAATAACTTTTAATCTGAAATGTGCTGTTTCACTCTTTGAGAATCTTGAAACATTTTTTAAAACATCTGTAACACTGCTACTAATAAGAATTATTTTCCCTTTTGACATTTCTTTTATTTACCTCTTCTCGTATATTATAATACCTTTACAAGTGTCTCATATGTTTAAGTTTCTCTTCTTACCGAAACGCCAAAACGCACCACTTCATTATCCATTGTCCACTCTCCAATAAATTTTAGCTATTTTCCTATTTTGTAGAAGGGTATACTTATCATTTTCTTTTTTAATCCTCTTTATTACAAATTCTCTTACCTTTTCTTTTAATTCGTCAGAAAGTTTATAAAATTGCATCATATATAAAACTGCATCATCAATAGTTTTATGTTCACTATGCCAATGGTTATTTTTTATCTCTATATCCGCAGAAATTCCCATCTGAAAAAGTAAATTATAGATGATGAGTGCACTGGAATAGCGGAGCTCGATATTCTTTCCATAAACAATTTTTGCAAGTGCATCATCCAACCATTCACCTTTTCCTGCAAATGTAAAAATATAAATATCTCTTTTTGTTATTTCGTTGATTTTTTCTAATGCCT
>Ga0255364_10359_pt1 | contig 10515 bp, 7 predicted proteins | sample ANMaggSSYBR01G12_FD_182087 | JGI IMG/M metagenome (GOLD analysis project Ga0255364, IMG submission 182087) | Sediment cell enrichment communities from methane seep in Santa Monica Basin, California, United Staets - ANME aggregate JGI... | ecosystem: Environmental > Aquatic > Marine > Cold seeps >...
CAACGTTATAAGCATCCCCATCAGCCCATTCAAAGCAGATCCTCCACTGTTTATTGATCCTGATACTGTGCTGTCCTTCTCTATTTCCCTTGAGCTTTTCTAATCGATTGGCAGGCGGGAGCCGAAGGTCCTCAAGATCAATGGAGTTGTTGATCATTCTCAGTTTTCGATAGGCCGTTTGCTGGATAGATTGAGGTAGCTTGCGAGAATGGAGCCGGGAGAATACATTTTCTGTTTCTTTGTCTTTGAACGACCTGATCATGGGTGTATTATATAGTGCAATGCGCTAAGCGTCAAGCACTATAGACTTAATTAGGGGAGAAACAGGCATCAAACTAACGTTGGCGTGAGCTGCCCGCCGGATTTGCCCCAAAACTATTGTAAACCAAAGCCAATCTTTACCCAAAACGCGCCGCCTACCAACCGCCAAAGGCGGGTCAGCTCTACGCGGGGTTGGGCTGCTCCTTGCCTTGCAGAGTCTCATCTCAATCAGGCTACTTTTGCCTTGCCTTCTTCTGAAAAACCAAGTTGCCATTTAGTCGCAACAGCGAGAATAAGCACCACAAACACACCAACAACAGTAGATAGAATATAAAGCTGCATATCAAGTTGAGATTGTACTCCGCTCTGAACAGTGGTCACGGTATCATTGGTGAGAAGGGCGGTTGCCCAGAAATTATCAGCGTTGTGCAAAATGATTCCGCCAACCAGTAGGCTACTCCCCGTTTTGTTGTATACCCAAGTAATAATGATTGAAAGAGTAATCTCTCCGACCACATAGACAGGCAACAACTCTAAACCTATCTGCGCGTGTATGGATTCTGGTTGAAAAAAGAGGGGAAGATGCCACAATGCCCACACAATGCCGATAATGATACTAGCAACAATTGGCCCCCACTTGCGTTGCAAGTTTGGCAATGCGAATCCGCGCCAGCCAAATTCTTCTCCCAGTGGACCTCCAATTATGGTGATGAGGAAGACCAATGGCATCAGATACCATTCTTGTCTCAAGAACGCGAAACTCGGAAACCCGTAACCTAGAAGAGCGTTGATAGCGATGGAAAAAAGCAAGATAAGACCTGTGAAAAATAGGGCGACTGCCCACCAGCGAAAACCCACGCGCCAGCGCAGGGCGCGTTGTCCCATATCGCGTAACCCATCTTTTCCGCTGGTCATGATTATAACGATGACCCCAGCAATGGACGGACCAAAGACAAGAAAACCGGTTCCTGTAGTGTACCAGGGGAGCCAACTGATCAAAACTGCCAATACGACGAAAACGATGAACGCATGTTGCTTCAGTAAGGCAAGGATTGAAGATTTCATATTAATTCCCGCATCTTTTGTGATTTTCTTCGAAAAAAAATAGCTTATTGGTTAACAATGCTTTGAGTCACAATAACGACAATGCAGCAACCTAACGGATTAGCTCACCTGCAGCTGGTCTTGTTTTAATGATCCTACATCCCAGGCATCCACATTAACCGGCTGTCGGGTGGAGCGCGGGTTAGCCGTCAAGTTCATTAGACTCCAGAATCACATAGTACCAGAGGCCATCCCTTCTTCCAAAGAAACTTATTCCATTTTCACCCACACGGGGATTCGCTGGGAAAGGACCTCAACCCCAATCGTATGGAATACTGTCATACTGAAGCGAGAGAAATTGTCCATTATAGGAAATACCGACTCGCGATCCCTTACGAAAGAAGTAGAAGGGCTTGCCGTTAATCAGGCGCCAAAAGAAAGCATCTTCCAATCCATATTTCTCATTAAGGATCTCTCCATCCTGGATTAGAAAATGGTTCATGTCCATGATCCAGTGGTCGTCCCATGATTGGAATTTCCGAAGAGGAAGACTGGCTCCGAAGGATGTCGCGAAAGAGAACAGCAGATCACGCTGGCTGTTTCGCACCTCTAGAACCGTTTGATCGCCCACCCCCACCACCAGCAGGTCTCCGGCAACCCATATAGGCGGTCGTCCGGGGTCTGTCCCTTTGAGTGGCCCTTCCTGCCAGATGTTGATGATTTCATTTTGGACCAAATAGATTACCGCGTTATCTTGGTCATAAATATGCTTATCAGGATCTTTGACAGCGTGAGCGAGAAAAACCAGCAACTCACCCGTTGGCGTGGAAAAAATTTGAACAGCGGGTAATCTAGAGATGTTTTTGAGAACCAACTCGCCATCCAGGTACAAATCATAGTGATTGTGATACGTTTCGATACCTGATCGTAGTTCGTACCCAAAGGATTCGAGCATTTCGTTGACGTATGCTTGTGAGTTGGGGCCGTAGGGAGGGGTTGATGGGTCCGCTCTGCGCGGTTCTAGACGAGCCTCGGATGGAACAGAGTCTAGAAACGCTTCCCACAGGGTTTCCTTTTGCACCTCTGCTGGAAGTTCGTATTCTGTTACCGTAATTCCAGCAGGTATCGGCGCTGTATTTTCCCAGAAATATATGTCTTCAGGCTGCAAGGATGCAAGATGAAAAGCCGGCTCGTCGTCGTAATCTACGGGTCGTAACCAGACAAGGGTAGAGGCGATGCGATCGAAATGCTCTACATCCGCTTTTATGTACAAAAAACGCTGCTGAAAGTCCGCTGAAGGATTTTCAATGACTTCCAGGACGGCAGCGGGGTATACTCCCGGAAGAAATGTCAGTTGACAGCTTTTGGTGTGTGCGCTTAGCCGGTAATTTGTACTAGCGAAGGAAACAGAATATGTGTCTTTCGTATCGATATTGGCCAACCACGTACATACCTCAAAATCACTGTTCATATACATCATGTCCGGCAAATAGCCAATCTCTACAAAGCCATCTTTTCCCGAAAAAGAGCCCGGAGATCCATTTTCTCCCCAGTCCAAAGGGACATAAACGGAAAACCATCCCTCGGGATCAAGATAGATCTTCTCGTCATCTCTCATGGTTGGTGGAGAAGACATGTCAGGAGTATTCGTTGCAGCGGGGGTGGTCGTGAGCTTTGAGGATGGAGTAAGTGTATAAAATGGCGATGGAGTGTTTGTTGGCAGCGTGGTTTGTGTCACGGCAATTGTAGGCAAAGCCGGAAGGCATGAACTCAAGAGAATTATCCAAAATAACCAAGCCTTGGTCTGAAAATAACTTTTAATCATGTTCATCTAATGCCCCACATATTCTAAAAAGTAAAAATATGTTAAGACGGCTAACGTGGGCGTGTGCTGCCTTCACGGCGCTTGCTCCGAAAGATATTTTAACCCGATCCAAACTTACCAAATCGCGCCGCTCACCCTCCGAACGCAGTGAGGTCAGCTCCACGCGGGGGTAGCCCGCTCTTTGCAAGGTTTTACTCTCTTTTTACAATTCTAAATCCAAAATGATCATTTCCTCGATTAATATCTGTAACAATACAGTCACTAATTTTGCACATCATGTCAGGTCTGGGCCACGCTCCGTCAATTCTGAGCATTGTGGACACAGGATCACCGCTGATATTTCCGCCATCTGCCGGATTTTGCCTGCAACCGTGATTGCCAATATCTTCTGTTTCTGTCCATTCAGCAACATTCCCTGACAAATCGTAAACACCGTAAGGATTTGGCGCAAACATCGCAACAGGTTGAGGATGTCCTTTGTGCTTTCCAGCACTTCGATCCCAGCCCCCGTTATAAACCACATTATCGCTATTTATAGTACCGTCGTCTGTTGCATACACCCACTCTTCATACCCGCCATGTCCAGTCCATTGCAACTCTTGCAAACTTGGTAAATTGTAGCCATAAAAATCTGCAAATCTTTTTGCCCCATAGTATTGAATATGATTAACAGGCCAACGTTTTACTTCTTCAAGGGTAGGTAATTCACAATCGGTATCAAGATGACCTGCAAAAGTTATATTTTCCTTTGCGCTACCATCAGCGTTATAAATGTCTTTGCTAAAAGTAATAATATCTCGTCCTTCATGTGTTACTTCATCCGGCCAAAACGTATGAAATTCACACCAATCGGTTATTTGATCAACAACATTTGGATAAGTTGCAATATCAAAATAAATTTCCCAATCAACATTATCAGGATTTATTACGCTGAACATTTCCTTCTCGCTGTCATATTTGATCATTGATCTGTTTAACGGATTCTCCATTTCCCACAGTTCATAAACTCCATTTCTATCATGATCTTTTATCACCCTGATGCCTAATATATTTACCATTTGATTCCCATCAGCATCAAGAACTATCCAACTGGCCGCCCCTGTTGCCGCGCCAACACTAATCATATTTTTACGTAATGCCGCATTCAGAAATTCCACATACTGCTGATTGGTTATCTCCGTTTTTGCCATTTTAAAAGGCTCAATATTTTCACCGTCTCCCGGCACATTAACAAATTCAACTGCTGAGACATCTGATATTTGATTATCAACTGATTGCTTACAACCCGAAATAACCATACTTGTAATACTTAATCCCAAGAATATAATCGTTTTTTTCATTTATTATCCAATAATTATGATCTGTTAAATAACATCTACATCGAAGCGGGCTAACGGATGAGCTTTGCGAAGTATCCTTTAGGGCACCCGCCTAAGATAATTTGATTATAATTGCGCCGCCGTATCACCAGGGTCAGGTTGAGCGGGGGTTAGCCTTCAGCGTCGGCTATAGAAATTGTATATTTTATGAATTCCAATGTCCTCCAAAGCAATTTATCGTCCGCCCTCTGGCCTATTTTTATGCCAAAGCGTACACCTTCCCGATTATTCCAGGCTCGGTTAATTAAGTTCCTCCACTCTGGATCGACATATTCTTTTGCCCATTTTGCTCCAGCTTGCTTTGACCTGACTTCACCTGTGTGTAAGGTATGTAATATTCTGCAATACGTTAATACTACAAATGATTGACCAAATTGGGAATTTAAGAAATCAAGCGGTTGATTGATGGCTTCTTTATACAGTGACAGAATATGGCGCATTGATGCTTTCATTTCAACCAACAATTCATCCCTAGGAATTGGTTTGAGTATAGTTTGCGGTTCAGGCCCGATAAGGGCAATCCCACGCTCACGTAAAACCCAGCGCACATGCCAATTGTTATCATGAACTGATAGCTCAGGTGTAGTACTGCCATTATCGAAATAGAAGAGTTTTTTCTTTCCTACCGTACTCCAATCATTGAGATCATCGATGCGAATATATGATCCCTCCAAATGCTTAGCAGGATAAGAATCCAAATCATGAACGCTTAGCTGAATGCCCTGGAGGTGTTCTTTATTCATATCGGTTAATTCAGTATTGATCACAACCATGAAATCTACATCGCTGTCTAAATCGAAATCACCTGAGGCAAGTGAACCAACTAGATAAATACCAACTAGTTTTTCCGCTAATTCCATCTTGACTTCAGAGACAAAAGTTCCAAGAACATCCCGTAACTCAGGATAAGGTTGATTAGGAATATTTGTTATCCTTTGCATTTTTATGGTTTCCAATTTAATTCTTGTGCAAATGTTTATGGATGAAGGCTAACGGATGAGCTCACCTGGCGCCGGGTCTTGACTTGACGATCCTGGTTTCCCGGGCCATCCACCTTAACCGGCTGTCGGGTGGAGCGGGGGTTATGCGACACTTATAAAAGAATAATTGGTTATTGGTCAAAGGGAATTAAATGAAAATACTCTTCTTTAAGTATTTCCCCTTTTTCATCTGTAACACTTAAATAATATTTATTTGTTGTATCCCATTCTATATTAATTAGATTTGATGGAAAAACCACACTAAATAAACCTGATCCCTGATTTATTTTTCCTGATAATAAGTAAGAGTTTATTTGGGAGTAATCGCCATCTGCTTGATATTGAAACAGTCTGACTATGAGTTCATCTTCAATTCTCCCCTGATTAACTGTTCCGGTTATTCCTGTAGCTGCCCCAAAATTAAATGAATAATATAACTTATAAAAACCACCTTTTGGTTCCTTGACAAGAATAAATTTCTCCTGATCCTGAAGAGTATATACTTCAGCATTCTCGTTAAATGACTTGGGATAGCCAACAACGAAAGCTCCATGGTATCTTATTGGATAAGGTATAGAGAGCTCACTAAAAACATAAAGATCATCATGCCAGACCACCTCGTCATTTTCATCCACAATTTGATAGAATAGGTCCCGATTATTGCCAATTTGTTTTTTGATATCATCTAGTGAAATTTCTACTAAGAACGTGTTCCAGCGGTCTATGTAAATATTGTTTTGTTGATCCTGCGGGTTTATTAGGTGATCAAGAACAAGCGCCTCTTGAGGATTATAGTTTTCCTTTTCTTGATACCGATAAAGACGTATAGTCCACCCCGAACTCACCAATCCTTTTTCAAATGGAGTGAGATTAAGGTTAATAGAGGAATTCCCCAATTGAACAATAAGAGTTAAGTACTCAGGCTGATTTGAGACGACCAATACCCGATTGATTTCCAAGTTCAGTTCTGAAATATCTAATGTAGGTGTAGGTGTGATGGTAATAACGCGGACAAAAGGCGTTGAAGTTTGAGTTGCTGTAGGTGTAATGGATCGCGGGATATCAGGGGTTGGTTTGAATACTAAACCAAAATGCTGTTCTGCTTGTTGAATATTGCTTTGGTAAAGTTCTTCATTTGGAATTTTGACTCGAGAAAATATAAATGGATGAATCTCAGTAGGAAAAATTTCATGGACGCTAGTTCCCCAATGGGCGATATTTGGCTTTTGAACTTCAACGTACCATCCTTGAGCCTTCTCTTCCATTGATAGAGCTACAGGAAGGCTATCACCTGCTCCTTTTTGTAATACATTATCGATGACATAAAACTCATTACAAACGGGTTTCACATAGGCGGTTATGGTACCCTCAATACTTCTCTGTAACGGCATAAGCAAGATGTAAGAACAAAAAGGTACTCCACTGTATTCTGTGGGTGCGACGCGTCGCGTCAGGACAAGCCGTATGACTTCTTCAATTCGCTCATCATCAATATCAGATGATAGTAGATAGCTAATATCCAAGGTAGATGTTGGTGTCCGAGACGGTTGCGATGTTCTGGTGGAATATGATGTCGCGAATGGGGAGGGGGTCACTGGTGTGAAAGATGGCGTTTTCGGAGAGGGTGTGTTGATAGTCGTTGTTGTCGCATACGTTGTTTTTTCTTCTGGGGCTACTGTTATTGTTCTTGCAGGAGGCTGCCAGCTTGATATGCAGCCTGATGTAATGCTAACCAGAGAAAAAAGAAGGCCCAGTATGATTACGCGCGAATTGATTAATTTGTTCATCATATTTCTCTTATGAATGCCGCATAACGGATTAGCTCACCTGCCGCCGGTGTTGCTTTTAATGATTATAGATCATGAACCAATGATTGCATAAAAAGCGGCCGATTCCCAACGCCGCAGGCGGTCAGGTGCAGCGTGGGTTAGGCAGCGCAACACTATTCAAAACCATTTAGCAAATTGGCGTTCAGAAAATCGAGAACTTTCGGCCAAGAGTCAGCATTCGCAAAAGCATTGATAACAGCATTGCCGCCGCTGGCTAAATATTCGCGTGTAATTGGATGGTAAAACTGAGTAACAGTAGTTGGTCGATAGGGAACACCTACAGAATGCCCTGCCCCATGATAGCTAAGATGTTCGTTAGGAAAAGAATGGCTGTTTTGTTCTAAGCGTTCCATAATCATTTCAGAAAACAAACCAGAAGGCCACATTTGGTCATCCGAACCAGAGATAAGTAAAATTGGACCGTTTATGTTTTCCACTGGAATAATGGCTTCTTCTACAATAGATTCATCTTCCATATTTAACAAAAACAGCTGGGTGTATGCAATGGGCTTCCCATACGCTGTTTGCTCGTTTAAATATTCTTGAAACTCTGGTGTGAAAACAAGAGGAACGAAAGAAAGCGGCACGCCTTGATATGACCACGCAGATTGATTTGTCTCCCAGGCGCTCCCTTCCCAAACCAAACCACTTGGAGCAAAAGCAACAACAGCTTTGATTTCGGGAAACGTGGCTCCCAACAACAGCGCAAGTTCTCCCCCCCGCGATGCGCCCATGACGCCCAATTTATCTGCATTCACTTCGTCCTGCTTTTGCAACCAAACAATAGCTTTTTCAAAATACTCAAGTGGAATCTCTGTCAAGTTTGATGGAAGACTTTCAGCACCAAAATACGCCAAAGCAAATGCGGCACAACCATGCGAGGCAAGTATCGCTGCCCTGCCTTCCCACAAACCGCCCTCAGAACCTCCCAAAATAATAACAACGGGTGTTTTACTCTTAGCTGATGGAAGGAAAAGGGTTCCAACCAACCCATTTTCCCGTACTGGGATTCTAGTGACATCTGGAAGCATGATCAATCTTTCAACCTGTTTCGATACCACAGTATTGCCGTCTACTTCAACCGTGAAGGTTATTATCTGGGCCTCGGTTATGTCCCCAGGAGAAAACTCGATATCAATATCTCTATGTTCCTCCATAGACCAAAACAAACCCATTACATCATTGACATCGTATGTGCCTTCAATAGGTTTTTGCGCACTCAAATCTATTTGGCCATTATCGTCAGCCACGAAAGAAGCCCAAGATTCATATTTTGATCCCGCGGAAATTCGCATATTAGCACGGACTGTCACAAAGTCTCCAGGGGAAAATCCTGAAAGGTGAATACTTATAATTTCATCAAATAGAGCACTTGCCGGATTTACTTCAATCATGGGTTCAGGTGATACCTGAGAACCAATTAAATCTGCATTACATCCCAATAATGGAATTGCCAGCAGGAAGATGAATAATACTCTCAATGCTCTCATATTTTCGATCCTCGTTACCTAAACAAACTTATTTTTTCGCTGCCTAACGGATGAGCTCAGCGGCGCGATCCCCAGCGTACGCTGGAGCGTGGGTTATGCAAGTATATTATCGGAAAAACATAGGACATTGTTTTCACTACAATATCAGTTTTTCACGGCGAAAAAGATTCTTTGCGATAATAAATAATATTACGTCTATGAATAAAAGAATTAACGCAGAAAACAGTATCAAATTCCAGATAGATCCACCAGATGGTATACGCCACCAATCCATTGGAATTGATTTGATGACAATAAACATACTCAGAACCGTTATAAAAAAAGCAGACCCCAAATTTTGTTGAGCCTTTTTTACTGTAGGTGATTTTATGGAAATGACTACTCCTGATAATGCGGTTGCTAATGAGATTAATAATCCATTCAGCAAACTACCAATTAGGATTGATAACGAATAGAAGGAGATACCTTGACCCCAATCAATAATATTAGCCGCGATAAATCCAAAGACAAGCAAAAGTATTACATTTGCCCAACCATAGATCCCTGTTGATAATACTTTTCCAATTAATATAGAGGAGTCGGAGAGTCGGGAAGCTAACAAGGTTTGCAAGGTATGCCTTTCCCTTTCACCAGCAAATGTGTCAGCTACAATTTCTGACACGGTCAAGAGGGGAATCCATATTGCAGCTATCATTACAACAGGTGCTGTCAACCAATCTTTGCCAACTTCTAAGACTGGAAGCACGCTAGCTACACCCAAAGTAATTATCCTAATTGCCAGGCTGATATCTAAATTTCTATACTGAGCAAATATTTCTTTCCACTCTTTCCAAATGATAGTTAGAATATCAGTTATCATTATTCCCCCTTATCAGGGTTAAGAATATATCTTCAAGATTGGACCGCACTTCCTTAAACTCTTCAACTAGACCACCAGCATTCACAATAATCTTGTTCAACGAGGAAGTATTTGTTTCCGGATTAACCTCAATGATTATATGCGTATCAAGGGTTTTTATTAGAGAAATGCCATCAATGGATTTCAAAGAAGAGATTACGTTATCGTCAAACCCCTTACCAATTACTTCGATCTGATAATTTGATCGAATTTTCTGTAGTTCTTTAACGCTCCCTTGGGCTAATAATTTCCCTTCATTGATTACTGCAACTTGTGAACAAATCTTTTCGGCTTCAGGTAAATTATGGGTTGTAATAAAAAATGTAGATTCTTCCTTAGAACATATGTCTATGATGTCATCCTGCAGCTTGGAACTTGCAATTGGATCAAGCCCAGCTGTGGGTTCATCAAGAAATATGAGTTTGGGTTGATGGATTAATGTTCTAGCAATCGCTAATTTCCGTTGAAGACCAGTGCTTAAAGTTGAGGTGATATCATTTCTCCGGTCCCACAATCCAAAGGTTATTAGCAATTTCCTGATTCTTGAACTTTGGTGATCGGGTGCTAATTTCCAAATTTTGGCGTGAAACTTCATATTATCAATAACACTTAAACGCTCATAAAGACCAGATTCCTGGAATAAAACACCAACATTACTACGAATGTCGGCAGATCGCGTTTTGACGTCATACCCAAATACATTTGCGGAGCCACCCGTAGGTCCTAATAAACCGAGGAGAAGGTTTATTGTTGTGGTTTTTCCAGCTCCATTCGGTCCTAAGAAACCAAATATGATTCCTCGAGGTACC
>Ga0255364_10360_pt1 | contig 10512 bp, 9 predicted proteins | sample ANMaggSSYBR01G12_FD_182087 | JGI IMG/M metagenome (GOLD analysis project Ga0255364, IMG submission 182087) | Sediment cell enrichment communities from methane seep in Santa Monica Basin, California, United Staets - ANME aggregate JGI... | ecosystem: Environmental > Aquatic > Marine > Cold seeps >...
ACTGCTGGCTTTAAATGCTCTATAAACCCTTTTCTAACCATAGCGCAAGAGTTTCCCCATCAAACTCTTCACTGGCATTTGGCAATGTTTCTGGATTCTTTTCAGATTCAATCTGGACAGCTAATGTTTCTGTCATGATGTAATCCTTGAAGTCTTCAACAGCCTCAGATAAATTATCTGAAGCAGTATAATAGAGTTGAATGCGATCTGAAATTTCAAAACCCGCTTGTTTCCTGGCTTCTTGTACTCTTCGAACAAACTCTCTTGCCAATCCTTCATTTCTTAATTCCGGGGTTAAATCAGTAATTAATGCAGCTAAATAAGCCCCTTCTGACGCGACCACAAAACCTTCTTTCGCTTGTATGCGAACCTCGATTTCGTCTGGTGAAAATTCATAATCTTTTTTATCAATTTTTATTTTGATATTCAATCCATCCAGTAAATTCTTGGCAAATTTTTCGGCATCCAAACCCAGGATTGCTTCCCTGATCTTCGGAAAATCACTTTTATATTTCTGCCCCAATTGCTTAGGAAGCGGGATTAATTCATATGCCGCAGCTTCACTTATCGCGCTCAACGAACGGACTTTCTTTACATTCAATTCTTCTTTCAGCAATTCAGCATATTTTTCAATTGTTTCTCTTTCAATTTTATTGCTGGTTGAAAAAGCTGCTTCCTGCAATGGCTGTCGTACCTTAATTCTGGACTGGTTTCTAGCAGCATGCCCTAAAGATACCAGCCGCATCACTAAGTCCATATTTTCAATCAGGTTTTGGTCAAGGTAGTTTTCATCATATTTCGGCCAATCTGTCATATGGATTGATATTGGAGCTTGAGGATTTACCGTTTTCACCAAATTTGAAAAAATCTCTTCTGCGATGAACGGCATTGTTGGTGCAAGTAATTTACTTACTGTAACAAGTGCTTCATACAAAGTTGTATATGCAGCATATTTGTCATCGTCAGATTCGCTTTTCCAGAACCGTCGTCGAGACCGTCGTAAATACCAGTTTGATAAATGGTTTACAAATCCTTCGATAGGGCGAGTGGCTCCCAACACATCATAATTTTCAAATGCCGAGGTTACGTTTCGAACTAATGCGTGTAATTCCGCAAGCAGCCATAAATCTAAATTTGAGTACTTAACCTCCCTTGTTGGATCAGGAACCCATTCATCCAGATTTGCATAGGTCACAAAAAATGAATACGTATTCCATAATGTCAACGTGAAATTCCGCAGCACTTCGGAGACAAGGCCAGCAGAAAAACGCCGCTCCTGTCCAGGTGGACTGGCCGTGTAAAGATACCAGCGCATTGCATCTGCACCCTGCGCGTCGAGAACCTCCCATGGGTCGACAACATTGCCTTTCGATTTAGACATCTTATGTCCATCCGCATCAAGTATTAAACCAAGGCAAATGACATTTTTAAATGCGGGTTTCTCAAATAAAAGAGAAGAAATTGCATGCAGTGAATAAAACCAACCACGAGTTTGGTCAACCGCCTCACAAATATAATCAGCCGGAAATTGTTTCTTAAAAGAAACTTCATTTTCGAAAGGATAATGCCATTGAGCAATAGGCATTGAACCAGAATCAAACCATACATCAATCAATTCTGGTACACGTTGCATCCGTTCCCCACACTTACTACAAGGGAATTCAACCTCGTCCACATACGGACGATGTAAATCTAATCCAGTGAGATCTTTACCGGTTTTTTCAGACAATTCACCCACTGAGCCAATACATTCCTGGTGGCCACAACCTAAGCATTCCCATACCGGTAATGGAGTTCCCCAATACCGTTCCCTCCCAAGCGCCCAATCCACGTTGTTTTTAAGCCAGTTCCCAAATCTTCCGTCCTTAATATGATTGGGGAACCAATTTATCTCCTGGTTCAACGAAACTAATTTTTCCTTCAGTTTACTTGTGCGAATATACCAGGTTTGGCGGGCATAATAAAGCAATGGAGTAGAACATCGCCAACAGAAGGGGTAAGTATGTGTATAGTCTTCCGATTTATAAAGTAATCCTCTGTTTTTAAGATCTTCGATAATATATGGATCTGCATCTTTCACAAATTTTCCAGACCAAGGCCTAACTTCTTGTACGAACGTACCATTAGGGGCAACCGTCATTAAAACCGGGAGATCTTCTTCATGCGACACTTTCATGTCATCTTCGCCAAATGCAGGGGCAATATGTACCATGCCTGTCCCTTCATCAACATTCACAAAATCCCCGAACACAATACGATGCGCAGGTTTATCAGGAGGGAGAAACGTATATAAAGGTTGATATTGTTTGCTCTTTAATTGTTTTCCCTTTAAAACTTCTATTATTTCAACCTTTTCATCACCAAACACCTTTTCAATTAGCGATTCCGCTAAAATAAGTTTTTCCGTTCCCTCTACTACTCCATTTATAACTTCCCGATTAACAACCGCATAATTGATATCTGGATGAACGGCAACAGCAACATTTCCTGGTAATGTCCAGGGGGTCGTCGTCCAAACAAGAAGAGAAGTACTGGGGTCTTCGACAAGAGGCATTCTTACGAAAACCGAAGGTTCAGTCACATCTTTATATCCTAATGCTACCTCATGGTCAGACAACGGTGTCCCACAGCGAGGGCAGTAAGGAACAACTTTGAAACCTTGATAAAGCAGCCCTTTATCCCACAAACTCTTCAGAATCCACCACACGGATTCAATATATGAATTTTTATAAGTAACATACGCGGTTTTAAAATCAACCCAATATGCGATCCGCTCAGTGAGCTTCTCCCACTCCTGAATATTTGCAAAAGCAGAATCACGACAGAGATGATTGAATTCCGCGATTCCATATTCCTCGATCTGTTGCTTATTTTTAAAACCTAATTTCTTCTCTACTTCGATCTCGACTGGCAAACCATGAGTATCCCATCCACCTCGTCGGGAAACGTGAAAACCCTGCATAGTTTTATATCGAGGAAATATATCTTTAAAAGCGCGTGCAAGCACATGATGAACGCCAGGTATACCATTTGCGGTTGGAGGGCCTTCATAAAAGACATATTCAGGGTCATCCTCACGATTCCTTGTTGAAGCATGGAAAATATCTTCTTTTTTCCAAAATTCTAGTATAGATAACTCCATAACGTTCACGTTCAATTTTGATGATACTGGTTTAAACATCCGGCCTCCAAATTTTAATTAAAAAACCGCCCCATCAGGGACGAGAATTTTCCCGCGGTACCACCCCGGTTTCCGATTTACGGACTCTTTGCATAAGCATTGAATGCTTTGTCAATGATAACGGGCAGAATCCCCGGTTTCCTTAATCACCATTACTGATTTTCAGGTCACAGCTCGAGAGTGATTTTCAATTAACATTCATCTGTGCTTGCACCATCCACAGGTCGCTGTCAAAAACAATTAATTTACTCTTCTCTGTCTTAGCTTTTCGGTAAAAAATTATCTCATATTCCTAATAAAAAATCAACATTCACGATATTACTCCATAAAACAATGGCAGCGATTCACAAGGTATATCAGACCAACCAACACATTCTTTTAATCTAATTTCAGCCGCCTTTACTTTTTCAGAATCATTGGAGAGAATAGTGAACAACAAATCATCTTTGCCAACTTGATCACCCACTTTTTTATGAACGAGGATTCCCACCGCCAGGTCGATCGAATCAGTCTTTTTCGCTCTTCCTGCTCCAAGATCTACTGCAGTTTCTCCAACTGTTCGAGCAAGTATCTGTGAAATATAACCTGCACGGTCTGCTTTTACCTCATACCTAATATGTGCTTCTGGTAATTTCTTCGGATCATCAATGAAAGACACATCACCATCTTGGGCGATTACTAACTCGCGAAATTTATTCCATGCAGATTTATTTTCTAATGTAATTCTGGCAAGAATTTTTGCTGCTTTTAAATCTTTCGCTTTCTTACCTAAAACCAGCATATGGCTGGCAATCACCAAGCAATGTTCAATAAAATCACTCGGGCCCTCATTATTTAAAGTATTAACTGCTTCTTTTAATTCAATTGCATTACCTACTGCTTCTCCAAGCGGCTGGTTCATATCTGAAATCACTGCTCGTACTTCTCGACCAGTTAATTTACCGATGGCAACCATCATTTTCGCAAGCAATTTTGCTTCTTCTGCACTCTTCATAAAAGCGCCATTTCCTGTTTTTACATCTAAAACAATAGCATGAGCGCCAGCAGCAATCTTTTTACTCATCACAGATGATGCAATCAATGGTAGTGAAGATACAGTTCCAGTAACATCTCTTAATGCATATAACTTTCCATCCGCAGGTGCTAAATCAGCGGATTGCCCAGTAAGCACAAAATTTAATTCTTTTAATTGGGTCAGGAATTCTTCTTTCGAAAGATCAACACGGTATCCAGGGATTGATTCCATTTTATCCAATGTTCCACCACTAAATCCCAAACCGCGCCCTGACATCTTACCCACGGGTAATCCACAAGCCGCAACGATCGGTCCAACTACCAGTGTTGTTTTATCGCCAACCCCACCAGTGGAATGCTTGTCCACAACAATCGGCGCAATAGATGATAAATCCAATACTTCTCCAGAATTTGCCATGGCAAGTGTAAGGTCTGTCGTTTCCTGGTCAGTCATTCCATTTAACAACACGGCCATGGCCCATGCGGACACTTGATAATCAGATATATCCCCGTTTGCTAATCCATGAATAAAGAAATCTATTTCTTTTTTTGAGAGTTCTTTTTTATCCCGTTTTTTGATGATGATATCAACTGCTCGCATAATTCACCTCAAATCTATTTCACTTTTTATAAACGAAGTCCCTCTTAAGAGGGACTTCGTTATTTCTTTATTTAAATTATTCTTTTGTTTTCAGAAAAATAGCTGTCTTACGACTAGTTCCTTCGCCAACACTTTCTGTGGTGACAAAAGGATGATAGCGCAATTCCAGATGAATTAGCCGGCGTTCATTTGCTGGCATAGGTTCGAGCACCTGTTTTCTTCCAGTTTGCACAACCTGGTCTGCCAAACGCCGTGCAATTTGCCGAAGCTGCCTTTCTCTGCGGAATCGATATCCTTGGACATCAATCATCAGGGGAACCCAGCTGCCAACTTCCTGGTTTAGCATCAGGCTTGTGATATATTGCAGAGAGTTCAATGTCTCTGCTCTACGACCGATCAGAATACTGAGATCTTTACCAGTAATCTCTATCAATACCATAACACGATCATTTTCATCCTCGGGCTCGAGAATCCGGGAGGATACATTTGCGGTTAATTTCATTTTCTGCAGTAAGTTCTTAACGATCCTTTCTGCTTTAACCTTTCCTTCCTCCAATGGATCTTCAAACACTTCATCTTCTTTTTCAACAGGGCTTGATGGTTCTTTTTTCTCTTTTTTATCTTCTGCTGGGGATTCATCAGCAATAGATAAAAGCACTCGTACCTGGCGATTTCCCATACCGAGAAAACCACCCTTCCCTTCATCAATTATTTCAACAGAAACCGCGTCTCTTGGTAGTCCTAATTGGTCCAAACCTTTTTCAACAGCTTCCTCAACAGATGGGGCACTAACCTCTAAAGTTGTTCTTTGCTCATTCATTTTTCTTTGCTCCCTACTTTTTATTTTCAGCTTTCTTATTAGGGATTAATTTTTTAAAATCAAACCGCCCTAAGATCGCATATTGAATAATACTAAAGAGATTTGAAGCCAAAAAATATAGCGCTAATCCTGAAGCCAGAGAATACGCAAACCATCCCATCAGTAAAGGCATATAAACATTCATCATTCCTGACATCTGGTTTGATTGGCTGTCCGCAGATGGTGTCGCCATCAACTTCGTTTGCAAGAAAGAAGTAGCTGCTACTATGATAGCCAAAACAGGAATTCCAAACGAGAGGCCGGGGATAAAAAGCCTCTCCGGCTGACCAATATTCATCCATAAAAATTGGCTGTTTAGAGGTATTAAGGCCAAAGGCTCCTGTAACCCTGGAATGAAGGAAAACAAATCTTTCAGCCAAGGTGATATTTTTGGGATCAAGTTTAGCATCTGCAGTGGAGCATTTCCCATTGTCTGAATGATACTCTGATAAAGGCCGATAATGATCGGGAATTGAATCAGGGTAGGCAGACAAGAAGCAAATGGGCTAATACCTTTCGTTTTATAAAAACTCATTTGTTCTTGCGCTAATTTATCTCGGTCGTTCTTGTATTTTTTCTGGATAGCAATCCAATCTTCGTCATTCTGCATTTCCTGCAGTGCTCGACTACTCTTGATCTGCTTTGACATCAACGGCCAAGAAATAAGTTTAATAATGATCGTGAAAAGGATTATCGCAAGACCAATATTTTCACCGATTAGATCGTAGATGAAAAGCAGGGCATTTATAAAGGGTTCTATTATGAGTGATTCCCACATGTTAATTTCCTATTCTTCTTTTAGATTGTTTAGTTAGTTGGTAAAAATTTCCAAATTCCAAAACCATTAAGATCGTATGCTGCAAGCAAAGATTCTTCGTTGGCAGAAGCAAAAATAATCTGTTCTCCAACGATATTTATCGTTGAGTATATTGGACCTTCAATATTCACGATCGTCTTTGCCTCTTTATTCAGGTTGATCGTAAAGATCTTTCCTTCATCTGTTGCGAACACAGCGCCTTCCTGAAATGCAACACCATTGGCAACCAATTTTCCGCCTGCTGAAAAAGGCGATGACCAAATGGCTGAACCATCAAGCGCATTAACTGCATGAATATTACCATCCACATCAGCAACAAAAACAGCTTCACCAGTTATTACCGGAGTCCCCCAAACAGATCCAAGATCCCCATTGTCATTAAAACTCCATAACAGCTTTTCGCCTTTTACATCTATGGCAAAAAGATCACCCTCAATCGTTGCCACAAACACCACACCGTCTTCTAAAACCGGGTCGCCTATAATCGCCATCCCTAAATCAATGTTCCACTTTGCATTCGCCAGGAGAGTTTTGCTGCCATCCTTAGCATTAACCAGATTGCTTGAGGAAAATTCCTTATCAAAAGCATAAAATTTATGATCCATTGAAGCAAGATAGATCATGTTCGCATCTGCAAGAGGTTTGGTCCAATTTGGCCCATCTCCCTTGAATTTCCATTGTAAATTACCCTCACTGTCAAGAGCATACAAATAATGGTCAGAATTGGGTGCGTATACCATGCCATCAGAAATCAAGGCTGCTCCAATATAGCGATCATTCGCTCCGTCAAAACCCCATTTCTTTGTTCCGTTTTTTTGATCAAGTGCGATTAATGATCCGTCATAATCCCCGATCACAAGCAAACCATCACCTGTAGCCGGGGCTGCATATACTTGCCTGGAGCGATCCTCATCAGATGGATATCGCCATAGTAGACTGCCATTTTTCAAATCAACGGCAAATGTCTGGGATCCGTAGGAAAGATATCCTGTTTCCTCAAAAACAGAATACCCCGGCCAGCTAGATGCTGCACCTGCGCTTGTGCATCCAGTTAAAAGGAGAAGCGGGCTTGAAAATATTATTAAAGTTAAAATTATTTTTTGTTTCATATTTTTTTGTTCCTTTTAGATTTTATTTATGGTACAGGATCATACCCGCCAGGATTAAATGGGTTACAGCGGAGAATTCTGTAAATCGCCATAAAAGCACCTTTTATAGCACCATATTTTTGTACAGCTTGAAACCCATAATGTGAGCAGGTAGGATAAAACCTGCAAGTATTATCAGTGAGGACGGGAGAAATTATTTTTTGGTAAAACCGGATAAGAATTAAAATGAAAAATTGCGGGAAATTAAGGATCGTTAACTTAAATTCCCGTAATGATATCTCTTTCGAATAATCGTGTTTAATTGACATTTACTTATTTAGTAATGATAAGACCAGCTTTTGAAAGTAATGTGCTGATCGCTTCCTGCAAATCATTATAACTCGCCTTTGCACCGGCAGTTCGGGCATAGAAAACCAGATCCCATCCTGGTTTCACACTACTCCATGAATTAGCGACACAAGCTTTCATTCTTCTCTTTACAAGATTTCGTGTAACAGCATTACACACTGCTTTGCTTGCAACAAATGCAACTCGTGAATATTCCAGCGTATTTGGTATAAAACCAATGACAACGAATTTATGGTGTCTGGATTTGCCATCCTTTTTAACACGACAAAAATCTCTTGTTTGTGTTAAATGAAAATTACGTTTCATTTGTTGACCCGTAATTCAACTCCATCAATTTTATTTAATAAAGAGCAATAACTCGTTTACCAGCGTGTATTTTTCGTGTGATTATTCTTTTTTACTGTTAAGCGATAACGCCCTTTTAGACGCCGCCTCTTCAACACGTTCCGTCCATCAGCTGATGACATGCGTTTTCTAAAACCATGTACTCTCAAACGATGTTTAACGCGGGGTTGATAAGTCCTTTTTGGCATAAATTTATTTACCTCTACCCATTAATTTAACTTTGTGATTATACCATAGTGAAAACCTGACAAAATAACTGTATAGGTTCAATACATATGAGACGGTTGGGGCCAACACTGTGGGTAGTTAGATTGAATATACTCTTTTGGTGTAAGGTTGTCCAGTGAATGATGCGGTCTGACCTGGTTGTAGATCCTTTCCCATTCTTCGAGTACTTTGTTCATCACAGGCATATCCCAATCATCAGCATATACCTGGTAGAACTCTTCCACATGCGTGCGATGGGCTCTCTCCACACATCCATTTAGTTTCGGTGATCGCGGAGGCAGTACAAATAAGTGGATGTTCTTTTCCTGACAAGCTTGCTCAAATTCAGCCATGAATTCACTGCCTCCATCCACCTGCACGGCCTTGATTTGGAAAGGCATTCGCTCAAGGACAGTATCCAGAAATAGGCTGGCGTTTCTGGCAGTGGCACGTTTACATACCTGCAGTACATCCCAACGCGAGGTCATATCCCGGGCAGTGAAATGTTTGAAATGTTTATCAGGTATCAAACTCACATCCAATGTATCTATCTGTACCAGGTCACCAGGTAGTTGAACAGCATAATTTTTGGGTTTACGCAGGGCAAATGGCCGTCTTTTAGCCCTTTTTGTGCTTGTTTTAGCTGTTCTGGGTGGATCATGGATCAATTCCCGTCTCTTGAGATAGCTTAGTATGCGCCCTACGGTAGATTCTGATGTATGGAAATCCTCCCTGCCCAAGAGTACACACAACTTCTCTTTTCCCCAGCGCGGATACTGCTCGCGTAGTTCCAACACTGTCTCGATCAGCTCAACGCTCCATCTGGCTGTGCGCAGCCGTTTGGGTCTGCGGCTGCTTTCCTCCAAACCAGAAGTGCCCTTCTCGTTGATTCGTTTCTGCCAGCGATACAGGGTGGCTCTGCTCACACCTAATTTCATGCTTGCCCGTCTAGCATTCCAGCCCGCGTCCCTCAGCGCCTGCCAGGCAATCAACGTATTTAGACGGCATTTTCCTTGTGAAGATAATTTTATGGGTTTATGCTTAACGAGATGATAAAATTCTTTTGGTAAGTGGTATCTTGTATGCATCGGGGTCGCTCCTTTTTTTGGTTTTATCACCCTTAAGGATGACCCCGATGCTCCTTTTTGTCCAGAGCGATTGTCTCACATGTATCTGAACTTATTCATAACTCCCACAATCAAAAAAATTTTTTTACGCGATAAAACTGTTTACCCATTATGAGATGATTTTCCCAAAAAGGCTGGTTTCTTTAGTTTCCTTGATATGAACATTTGATACAGTATTCCGCAGATCTTCATTTGCTACAGCGTTCACACGGAGATAGTTCCCTGTTAATCCACTTAGTAAGAAATCCCCGTTTCGGAGCTTCTCGGCTTTTTCCCATAACACAGATACATTCTTATCTGTAAATTTCTTCCGATATTCAGTTTCTGATTCAGAGATAACATGTCGCATTTGTTTACTTCTGGATTTCTTTTCTTGTTCTGGAACAAGGTGATCGAATTTTTCAGCCGCCGTGCCTGGTCTAGCAGAATATCTAAAAACATGCCCACCTGAAAAATTCATCTCTTTTACAAAAGATAAACTTTCTTTGAAATCTTTTTCTGTTTCTCCTGGGAACCCTACCATTATGTCTGTCGTAATAGCTATCCCAGAAACATGTGATCGAATCGTGTCTATAAGTACACGAAACTCTTCCGCAAGTATTTTTCTACCCATTTTCCGTAAAATCGCATCTGACCCTGCTTGCAGCGGCAAATGGAGATGACGGCAAAACGTCGGGTGATTGAAAACCGGGAAATATGATTCGTTAATATCCCATGGTTCTAATGAAGATAGTCGTATTCTGTCAGGTGAAAACCTGACAATGATTTTTTCTAATAAACCACGAAGATTATATTCACCTACAAGATCTTCTCCCCATGACCCTAGATTCACCCCCGTTAGAACAATTTCCTTGACACTTCCTAATAATGCCGCTTTGACATCATCAAATATTTCATCCTCCGT
>Ga0255364_10361_pt1 | contig 10509 bp, 3 predicted proteins | sample ANMaggSSYBR01G12_FD_182087 | JGI IMG/M metagenome (GOLD analysis project Ga0255364, IMG submission 182087) | Sediment cell enrichment communities from methane seep in Santa Monica Basin, California, United Staets - ANME aggregate JGI... | ecosystem: Environmental > Aquatic > Marine > Cold seeps >...
GATACAAATGGTGATGCTAATGCAACAACACCGACAGCAACCGAATGGTCGGGTATTTACAATAACATGCCTACAGACTATTTTTATACATGGAGCAATATTCTATTTTCTAAAAATGATTTTTAAGATAGATATCGTTGAAAAAAATAATCATATTTCGACAAGCTCAATATGACTTACTTCAGAATTAAATGGAGTCACATTGAGCCTGTCGAAGTGCTAAAATTAAACTATTATGAAAACTTTTATATCAGTAATATTTTTTGCAAGTTTTTTATTTATGTCTTGCGGAAATAATCAGTCAAAAGATGGTTCTGCTAATGAGCTTACAGAATCATCAGAGGAGTTAATGGATTCGAATGAAATTGGAGAAGCAAAAGATTGCGATGAGTTTATCGATCAGTATGAAAAGTGGATGAATGATTATATAAAAATGATTGATAAATACATGAAAAATCCAACAGACGCTACACTTTTGAGTGAATATATGAAATTAGCTCAGGAAGGTTCGAGCTGGATGACTCAATGGAACAGTAAGCTATACTACTGCGCATCAAAAGAAAAATATCAAAAACGTTTTGATGAGATAACAGAAAAGGCTGAAAAGAAACTCAAAGAATTGGGAATTGAGTGAGAATTGGTATGAGGATGTTAGTGAAAAATTAAAACAACATATGATATAAATTATTAATATTTGACATATTTAAGTTCTGTTCATTTAAAAATTTGCTTATTAAGTAAATCATAATCTACAAGTCTCATGAAAAAATTATCACTGGTTCTAGCGCTTATTATTAATATACTTATAGTAACTCCTGTTTTTTCGCAAATTGATTTAAAGTTGATTATACGTACTCCAACGCCTTCTGAAATTTATGAATGGCAGAAAGATCCTACTATAATTCAGCTTATTGTTAATAATCAAACAACGACTGAATATCCAAATGCTACTTTTGGATTTAGAATAAGCAATGAGGAAGGTATTATTATTGCCGAAAGTAAATATAACAGTAGGTCTGCTCCACGGTTTAATATACATCCTATGCCACAGATAATAATTTTAAACGGTTCCCAAATTATTGATATTAATTCAATATCGTATAACAAGGATGTTATGTCAACATCGTATAGCAGTAATGTTATGTCTGCTCTTATAATGCCTAATACTATTCCTGAAGGATTTTATGAGATATGCATAAGCGTATATGATCAATATGGTAAAAACATAACTTCCGGTGAAGAATATTGTACGAACTTTACTGTTTTAATTCCCGAACCTCCAATAATAATCTCGCCTACCGATGATTATATATTAAGCAATCCATTTCCAAATTTTATTTGGACTCCGGTTACTAATTATTCTACCAGTGGAAACCAGATAAAATATAAATTGAAAATATGTCCTGTTTATGAAGGTCAATCACCTAGAACAGCAATTGATAGAAATCCGGTATTGCTGGAAAAAACCGATATACTAACTTCATCGTATATATACCTGCCATCAGATATGCCTTTTGATTATTTTAAAGACATAGAAAGATATGTATGGATGGTGCAGGCTTTTGATATGGACGGGAAACCGGCAACCAAGAATCAGGGAAGAAGTGAGCTGGCAACTTTCAGAATCGAAAAGGAAACTGTGCCTACAATAACTTTATCTAATATTTATCCTGATAATAAGGATACCATACCTTGGGATATGCCACATCTGGTTAGTAAGTTTACTCCATATTCAGATGATGTAAGTTCTGTAGAGTTTATTTTAACGCTTAAAAAGGATGGCGAAAATAAAGAATATACCAATACTCGTACCCTAACTTTTGCAGGTGGGGCAAAAGCTAGTCAGCAGTTAAGTACTGATGATGAAGCAAGTTTAATAATTAGTAATTTGGATAATAACCAAGCTTTTCCAATATGGATGCCATTCCTGGAGAAGGGTGTTAAATATAATTGGACAGTAGAAGCTGAATTTACTAAAACAGATGGTTCAAAAGAAACAGTTATATCACCTGAAACATCATTTGTAATTGGGTTTAAAAAATTGAAGAAAACAACATACCCGTCAAATGATAGTTTAATTGTTGTGAAAAATAAATTTGATTGCTCTTTCCAAATACCACGGCCAGAGAATTTAAATTTTGCGAACAATGCGGTATTAAATAACGAATCTTTTCATGGATATAATTCATATTCCACGGCTTCAGGTAAGTTTTCTATCGAAATAGCAAAGAAATCATCCTTTGATACTATTGTACAGACACAAAACTTTATTTTGCCGGATGATGGAGCAATAAAAACAGGTGATGATTGCAATGAGCTTTATAATAAGATAAGCAAGAAGATTGATGGAATGCAAGATACCGGAAAGTATTACTATAGGGTTAATTATTTGAATAATGCAGATCAGAAATATTATATCAGTCCTGCAAAATCAATAAAAATTGTTCCTGATTCTTTAATTTCATGTTTCGAAATGCTCGTGGAAGTTCCACCGAATAATGGTAAGTGGACTACTAATAAAAAACCACGTTTTTCTGTTTCTGTCAAACCAAAAATTAACAAGTCTGCAATAACAGGTGGACATATTAAAGTTTGGAAAAAGACATCAGCAACGCAAAGCAATGTAGATGCAAAAAAAGCAAAAGCTGTACTCGACACTACATTTACCGGTAACAACGATAAAAAAATATTTGCCTATTCTGCTGGTATGGATGGTTTTACAAGATACGACCTGAATTTTATTAACGGAGATTCCACATCGAAGAGCTTTACGGCAGATACTACATCTACTTATTTATGGAACTTTAAACTGAGCTATAAAAAAGACTCTGTTAGATCGGATAATGAATTATGTGATAGCAATGCTGTTACTTCTAACGATGGTATTTTTAAGGTTTCGCCTACAGGTGAGTTGGTCGATTCAGGCTCTTGTCCTGGTGATTGCTATGCCACAATACCTACAAATACAACACCCGGAACACAAACATTGAAGAAAGATAGTACTATTACTATTGGTAAATTTAAACTGAAACTAAATATAGTATCCGGTTCACCCGACTATCTTTCTGGTGATGGTTCGGTTGATGTTCCTTATCTACGAGGAAATATTCTGGTAGAATTTAATGGTTTAAAAGTAAACAGTGATAATGAGGTGTATGAAGGTGAGGCATTTGGAAAAATTGACGAGAATGAAGCTTATTCTAAATCCGAGGGGAATGATTTTGAGGGAAAAGCTTTAAATTTTGTTGAAGGTGTAGCTAAATTTAAGAAAATACATGAATATTCAAGTAGTTCGGGGAAGTTAGTTAGTGCTTTAACTGGTACTACACCCGTATCGCTACCAATAGGATTCGACCACAATTATGACGGTTACAAAGTTGTTGTTGGAATTATAGGAATGAAGTTTACTCCTGTTAAGGGAACTCTGAATGCTGCCATGTATGTTGAGTTACCATCACTTGGTCCTGAAGTGGGCTTGGGGTTTGGTGCTAAAAATGTTTGTTTTCACAAAGATGGATTAGATGGAAAAGGGAAAGGAATCCTTTATCTGGCTCAGGATTTTGGTTATGATAGCGATGAGTCATGGAGCTTCTTATTTAAAGCACCAACTCCTGCCGATTCAGGAACCTATGCCATTTGGGATTGTAAAGGTTTTAATCAATTGGTTATTGCTGCCGATGTCGAGTTTCCACGCTCGTGGATGAAACCTACGCCCGATCCTGATCCCTCAAAAATGGTGAAAGCACATTTTAAAACACGTGCCGATAAGAGTGGTAGCGGATGGCAATGGATGGCCAGCGCCAACCTGGATGAATGCGAATTGAGTGGTGCCGAAGGATATAAAATGCAGGTTCAGGAAATGGTCTTTGATTTTTCAACAGATCGCAACCCTGAGGGAATGATATTCCCCAAAAAATACACCAAAGATAAAACCAATAAATGGACAGGCTTTTACATTAAAAGGGCAACGATTGCATTTCCCGATAAAATAAAAACTTTTGAAGATGCAAGTCCTATTCTTTCGGTTAATCATGTTATTATTGATAAATCAGGTTTTACTGCCAGTATATGGGGCGAAAATGTTTTTCAGTATCCAAAAGGCAACTTCGGTGGATGGGGTGGTAGTATCGATACCATAAAAATTGAGTTTGTAAGTAGCTCCTTACAATCAGGATCCATGAAAGGGCGAATCGGGGTTTCAATTTTTGATACTTCTCTTGTATATACAGGACTTATTGCTCAATCATCTGGTGGAAGTAAATTAAACTACCAGCTTACGATTGTGCCCAGAGATAGTGTAAAGACTTCCTGGCAAGCTAACCTTCATTTATACCCTACATCAAGAATAGAAATAGGTAATACTACCGGCAAGTTTTTGGCTGAGGCTGTATTAAATGGTAAATTCACTATGGAGGGCGATATGGGTGGTTTATCTAAATTAGGTTTTAAAGGAATTACTTTCGAAGGATTTACAGTCATGTCTAAAAGTCCGGTTATTAAAGTGGGAGACTGGAATTTTGCAAGTCCGCAGCATAGTATGGCAGGCTTCCCTGTATCAATCAATAATTTTGATATAGTTACCAGAGGGGCTGGGGTTGAAAGTGGAGAATTTAGTGCAGGTTTACAATTTAATCTTAATGTTGGTTTCCAGTCCGGTTCTAATGCCATTAGCGGAACAACAAAGTTAAGTGTTTGGAGTAAACTGGAAACAGGTTCTGGTGGGCAGCATTTTGTTTTCGATGGTGTTGAACTCGATTCTGTCGGAATTAATGCCGATTTAGGTTCTGTTGTTATTAAAGGTGGATTAGAGTTGTATGATTCACATTCTACATTTGGCGATGGTTTTAGAGGTGTTGTAAACGCAAACTTTGTCGATCAGCTATCTGTTATGGCTACTGCCCAGTTTGGTTCAGTAAATAATTATAGGTATTGGTATGTCGATGCTAAAGCAATATATAATGAGGCAGTACCTGTTTTTAGCGGTATCGGATTATATGGTTTTGGTGGTGGTGCCTGGTATCACATGAGTAGAAGTGGAAGTGCAGATCTTTCAGAATCGGCATCAGAACCCGATGCATCGAATACTGCAGGAAAAACCAATTCAGGTTATAAATATGTACCTGATCAAAATGTTGATTTGGGGCTTGAAGCTTCAATGGTGTTAGGAACTTTATCATCACCCAAGGCTTTTAATGGCGATGTGGGAATGGCAGTAGAGTTTATTCAGGGTGGAGGAATAGGAACCATTAGCCTGCTTGGAGAAGGATACTTTATGTGTGATATTACAAATCGTTCAAAAGCTAAAATAATTGCGGATTTAGACTTGGAATATACTCTATCATCAGAGACTTTTCACGGAATATTTGATGTTAGAATACAAAATGCATTTCCATTAACAGGTGAAGGGCAAATGGTAATGCATTATGAACCAAGTCTGTGGTATATAAAAATGGGAGAACCAGCCAACCGTATGAACATAAGTCTGGCAAGTTTTGCGGGTGTCGAAGGCTATTTTATGATGGGCCAGAATTTACCTAGTCCGCAAGTGCCTTCTGAAATTCAAACCCAATTTCCGGGATATAGTGTAACTCGAAACTCGGCTATTGAAATGGGAGATGGATTTGCTTTTGGTGCAAGTGCAGGATTTGATACAGGACGTCAGACCTGCTCAATTTTTTATGGAGAGATTTCTGCATTAGTTGGTTTTGATATGGCATTGCTTGACTATGGTGTTGGAACACATTGTGCAGATATGTCCGGGCCTATTGGTTTAAATGGCTGGTATGCTTCAGGACAAATTTATGCATCGGTAGCTGCATCTATTGGGCTTTATGTTGATTTATACCTTACTTCAGGTAATTATGAAATATTGAATATGCAGGCAGGAGCAGTACTTCAGGGTGCCGGGCCTAATCCAACCTGGGTAAAAGGAACAGTTGGAGGTGATTATAACATTTTAAGCGGTGCAGTAAAAGGGCATTGTAACTTTGAATTTAGCCATGGGGATCAATGTGAGATTGTTGTGGAGAACCCAATGTCCAGAATTGACCTGATTTCTGATATTAATCCCGTAAGTGGCATAACAGGTGTTGATGTTATGACAGAGCCTCAGGTAGCTATGAATTTCAAACTCAATGAATCATTCACATTACAAGAAATGTTAACGGATAACGAGGCTCCAACATTGAGAACATTCAGAATAAAGTTAAAAGATTTTAATCTCAGGAAATCATCCAATAATGATTCTATTTCAGGGAGAATAAATATAGCTCCTGATAAATTTTCGGCTTATTATTCAATCCATAATATGTTATCGGGAAATACTAATTATAAACTTAATGTTTCAGCTTATGGCGAAGAGTATATTAATGGAGCATGGCAACCCGCAGTTAAAAACGATGGTTCTTTAATTGTACAAACTGAAAGTACATCGTTTACAACAGGAAAAGCACCTGATAAAATTCTGCAACAGAATATAGCTTACACTTATCCGGTAAATACGCAGAAATACTTTTTACAGGATGAATGCCGTGCAGGACGTATTCAGCTGAAACAAGGACAAGCTCTTTTTACTAACCGCTTGGGTTACGATAAAGAATTAATAGCACGATTTATTCCATCCGATGATAATATTCAAGCTATAGAGGTGCCATTTACTTATAATTCGGCATCAAAATCGATATTGTTTGATATCCCCAATTTGTTAAACGAGGAGTCTTATCATATACAAATTGTTAGAAAGGATACCCCAAAAGAATCCGGTGATTCCCCAAGAAAAGGCAAAAATGAGTCAGATGATGATGACGATGTGCAATCCACTAAAACACAGGAAAAGTTGATGTCTAAATCTGAGTCGGGCAGTATGTATATCACCCGGCGTAAACTTTCGGGCAAACGTGCAAGATCAGACGAAAAAATATTATATGCAATGAGTTTTAAAACCAGTAAGTTTAATACCTTGCAAGCCAAGCTAAGTACTTTCAATTATATATCAACAGAATCGAATTTTTATGACAATATACTTGAAGTACATAAGGCGGCATACGAGGGAGATGAGTCTTTCGGTTATTTCGATCTTAATCCGGTAAGCTGGATAGTTTCGGGGTCTACACGTACTTTTGGGCCTCTTGTTAAAACAAATGGTGATTTTCGAAGAACCTCAACATGGCATAATACCTTTACCAATCCGCTTATATATGACAAGATTCAATGGATGAGCCAAAAAGGTTGGTGGTATATGCATGTGAATGGATATTCGATAACTGAATATTTACACTACACTTCATCCTCTCTAAATTTAGTAGATATAGAAGCCAATGGTTATTATACCCCAACAGCTGATGAGCCTGTTGTATTTGAAGAAGGTGCCAACCGAAACGTTTATGCAGAATCTGCACAAACAGGTAAAACAACTGCACAAACAAGTAGAGCAACTGCACAAACAAGTAGAGCAACTGCACAAACAAGTAGAGCAACTGCACAAACAAGTAGTACATCTGCACAGACGAGTAATGCATATACACAGACGAGTAATGCATCTGCACAGACGAGTAATGCATCTGCACAGACGAGTAATGCATATACACAGACAAGTAATGCATCTGCCCAGACAAGTGGTGCATATACACAGACAAGTAATGCATCTGCACAAACGAGTAATACATCTGCACAGACGAGTAATGCATCTGCCCAGACAAGTGGTGCATATACACAGACAAGTAATGCATCTGCACAAACGAGTAATGCATATACACAGGCAAGTAATACATCTGCACAGACAAGTAATACAACTGCACAGACAGGTAGAGCTTATTCAAATTATGCTACTTCTTCATCAAGTGGAACATATTCGGGTTTATCAGGTACAAGTTTTAGTCCAGGTGATTTTGACCTGACGTTAATTTTCTCCGGGCCGCCTAATATTATCATAACATATAATCATGGTAAAGCTATCCCTGTTGATTATGTAGGATTACAGAACCGTGCAGCCTATGTTTTAACAGCTAAACAGTCCGTTTTAGGCATTGAAACGCCTGTATTTAACTTAACAAATGCCGAAAAATCAAAGCTGTCGAACATAATAGCAAATGATTATCAATTAATGCCCAAGGGAAATTATCCTTTGAAATTTTATTATAATTATGGAGGATGTTTAGATGTAGATGCAGAAACTCCAATGATTTCTAAACCATTTATTTATTAAAATGATAAATAAGAGATCATATATAGTATTAGTATTCTTGTGTTTTTTATTGCCTGAATCATTTTCACAAAATGATAATGATATAATAAAATTTAGTGGTTCTGCTAGTATTTCCGATAATTTTTATTCGGCCAGTGGTATTGATCCGCGGCAACCGGGAAATATGCTAACAGGAATATTACGAGCTAACCTTACCTTGTTTAACCAAATAGAACTTCCTTTTGAGTTTTATTATACCACTCAGCAAACACGATTTCAGCAACCATTTAATCAATTTGGAATAAGCCCCAGAATAACAGATTGGCTTACCTTACATGGTGGATATTTTTCAACCAGATTTTCTGATTTAACATTTGGAGATTTACGTATATTGGGAGGTGGTTTGGAACTTACACCGGGGAATTTCAGATTGAAAGCAATTTATGGACGTACCCGACAAGCAATTGAACCAAACAAGGTAAGCTATATGCCTGAAGTTTATGAACAAAATGCATACGGTGTATCTCTGGGATATGGTAATGAGTCGAAAAGTTTTTTTAATATCAATGTGTTTCATGCCATTGATGATTCCACATCAGTGAAAAGTGATAGCTTACTAGTTGCACCAAATGAAAATCTTGTAGGTTCTGTGGATTTTGGAATTCAAATGGGTAAAGTGGTTTCTGTAAGAGGTGAAGTAGGAGTATCTGCTTTTTCATGTGATATCAGGGCAGAAAAAATAGATGAAATATCAATGTCACCTTATTTATTTACTCCCAATATTTCTACAAAAGTAGATGCTGCGGCAAAATTACATCTTAATATAAAACCATCGAAATATTGGTCGGTGAGCCTTTCTTCAAGATGGATAGGACCGGGTTTCACAAGTTTAGGTTATGCTCTTATGCCAAATGATTTAATGGAATTTACTTTAGCACCTAATGTGAGATTATTGAAAAATAAATTAAATATTAGGACGAAAGCCGGAATAAGATACAATAACCTGCAGGGACAAAAGATGTCTACCACAAGTAGGTTTACGGGTTTTATTGCTGCAAACTACCAGGTAAATAAAACTTTTGGAATTGATGTAAATTATAATAAGAATCAAATACAATCATCACACAAATTAGACACCTTAAGACTCTCGAATGTTTATAATTCAGTTTCCGTTTCACCTCGTGTTAATTTTAATGGCTTAGGAGGAATCAATACTCTTATTTTAACTTATTCATATCAAGACGTATCTGATAAAAACGTTTACACATCAGTGGTTTCTGAGAACAATACTAACTCGGTATATTTGATACATTCACTTTCGTATGTTAGTTCTTTATCATTAGCAACATCGGTGTTGTATAATAGTACAAAATTGCCGGATTTAACATCCCGTATTTTTCATATAAGTGAAACAGTAAGCCGACGTTTTTTCAATAATAGTTTGAATGCTTCGGCAAGTATAGGTGCTAATTTTGTTAAAATTACCGATAGTAGCAGTCAACTGGTATTTCGTGTTAATGCATCGTACAGTCTCAAAAAATTTGGAAATGTTAGTTTTAATATTTCAAACAATAGTTATAACGGAACAGGAGCCATAACTAAAAACTATTCAGAATTATATGGTAGTATTCAATACAATATTAATTTTTAAAAACTAAATAAAATGAGCTTGTTAAATAAAACCAAAACCTTTCTGAGATTACCTTATGGGTTTAAATTTATCCCGATGTTTTTTGTTTTAATGCTACTTAATATGAATTTAATAGCACAAACAAATAACGAAAAAGAACCTAACCCGAGAACAGCTAACATAAGTGTCATTGCCCGGGTTGATACTGATTCTGTTGTTTTACGCTGGGCTCCGTCAACTGCCGGTGGTTGGATTATTGCCAATAAAATCGGTTACATTGTAGAAAAACTTGTTATTGAACCCAACAAACCCATTCAAGATTCCGATTATATAAACCTTACGGCTGAACCAATAAAACCATTAAGCCTTGAAGAATGGAAAGCTACAGCAAGTCCGGACAACATGTTTTTAGCTGTTGCAGCCCAGGCATTATACGGAAAATCGTTTAATCCAAGGCCTTTGGATGAGAGTAATATGAGTGTGTTAAAAAATGCTGCCGATGAATTAACAAACCGCTATTCTTTTTCCCTTTTTGCTGCTGATAACGATGTGCTTACAGCTGATGCATTAGGATTAAGATTAGTAGATAAAGATATAATAAAAGACAAAAAATATATTTACAGGGTTTACCTGGCCGAAAAAACAGATGAATATACTTTTGATACAGCCTATATTGTGGTCGATGCAATACCGTTTC
>Ga0255364_10055_pt1 | contig 10501 bp, 11 predicted proteins | sample ANMaggSSYBR01G12_FD_182087 | JGI IMG/M metagenome (GOLD analysis project Ga0255364, IMG submission 182087) | Sediment cell enrichment communities from methane seep in Santa Monica Basin, California, United Staets - ANME aggregate JGI... | ecosystem: Environmental > Aquatic > Marine > Cold seeps >...
ATCCTGGCAGTTAAACCGGGCGTATTACGACCCTGGCCCTATGCGGCGGTGATGCTGATCCTGCTTGCCTTCCGCTTATCCCCTGTTCAGGCCTGGGTGAAAAAGCGGGTATAGTTACAGGATAGGATCAGACGGCAGGTTCCTGAACATTTTAATCATATCTTTTGCAGGATGCTCATCATATTTCCATTTTGCCCCGATTAATTGGAACCTCTCTGCATGGTATAATCTCCGCGGTTAAGCTTTTTCCCAGCAGATATTTGGGAGCGGAAAAGATATGAAACTTCACGAGTATTATTCCAAAAAGCGGTTCGCAGAATACGGGATCCCGATTCCAAAAGGCGAGATTGCTGAAACCCCCCAGGAAGCCCAGAAAATAGCCAAAAAACTTGCCGGTCCGGTGGTCATAAAATCCCAGGTTCTGGTAGGTGGGCGCGGGAAAGCAGGGGGAATCAAAGTAGCTCAAAATCCAAAAGAGGCTTTTCAACACGCTAAGGACATTCTGAATCTGACTATTAAAGATCTCCCGGTTCGTAAGGTCCTGGTTGATCAGGCAGCGGATATCAAGGATGAAATCTACCTGGGTATCACAAATGATCGCTCCGCCCGAAAACCGGTCATCATGGCGTCAGCTGAAGGGGGAGTGGACATCGAAGAAGTTGCCCATAAAAACCCCGAAAAAATCATCAAATGCCATATTCATCCCCTGATGGGATTACAGAGTTACCAATCCCGCGACCTGGCAGCTGGAATTGATCTCTCCCGGGATCATTGGAGAGCCTTCGGAAAAATAGCCCAGGGTCTCTGGCAGGCCTACACCGGCAGTGATGCCACCCTGGCTGAAATCAATCCCCTGGTCGTCACTGGAGAAGGAGAGCTTCTGGCAGTTGATGGAAAGATGGTGTTAGATGACAATGCCCTCTTCCGCCATCCTGATTTAGAGAAATTTAGGGATCTAGATGTCGATAAAAAAGCAGAGATTCAAGCCCGTGAACACGGGCTATCGTTTATCCAGTTAGGTGGAAATATCGGCTGCATGGTTAATGGCGCTGGATTAGCCATGACAACTATGGATATCATCAAGCTATTTGGTGGAGAACCGGCTAATTTCCTGGATATCGGCGGGGGAGCTAGCTCAGAGAAGGTTGCCGCTGCCCTGGAAATAATTCTTTCAGATTCCAAAGTTAAAGCTATTTTATTTAATATTTTTGGCGGAATTACCCGCTGCGATCTGGTAGCCAAGGGCATCCTGGAAGCATTAAAGCATGTTAAGACTGATGTTCCCATGGTTGTCAGGCTGGAAGGGACCAACGCAGCAGAAGGACGTCAGCTGCTAAAGGATGCATCGATGGAAACCGCTGACACTTTGGCAGAGGCTGCCAAGATGGCTGTTGCTGCAGCCAAAGAGTAGAACAGAAAAACAAGAACTCAGGAGAAAAGCATGAGCATCCTTGTAAACAAAAAGACCCGCCTTCTTGTCCAGGGAATTACCGGCCAGGAAGGTTTGTTTCACACCAAAAATATGGTTGATTATGGAACCCAAGTTGTCGCTGGAGTCACACCTGGAAAAGGCGGTGAATGGGTACTGAATGGAAAAATTCCAGTATTTGATTCAGTGAAGATCGCTAAAAATGCCACAGGCGCAAACACATCGGTGATTTTTGTTCCCGCCCGGTTCGCTGCAGATGCCATATTTGAAGCAGCAGATGCTGGTGTTGAATTAATTATCTGCATCACAGAGGGAGTTCCTGTGCATGATATGATGCGGGTCAGGAATTACCTGGATCAGAAGGATGTCCGCCTGGTTGGTCCCAACTGTCCCGGGCTGCTTACCCCCTCAGAAGCCAAAGTAGGCATCATTCCCGGGAATATAGCAATCCCAGGGAATATTGGTGTTGTCTCCCGGTCAGGCACATTAACTTATGAAATATTATTTGCACTGAAAAATCTCAAAATGGGTGTGTCCACTTGTGTCGGTATTGGAGGAGATCCAATCAATGGAACCAACTTTATTGATACGCTAATGTTATTCCAGGAAGATCCCGAAACTGAAAAAATTGTTATGATTGGCGAAATTGGCGGAACCGATGAAGAGCAAGCAGCAGAATATATATCCGACCATGTTACAAAACCCGTAGCAGCCTTCATTGCCGGCCGAACTGCCCCTCCCGGAAAACGGATGGGGCACGCAGGCGCTATTGTCCAGGGCGGCACGGGATTGGCAGAAGATAAAATTAAAGCTCTGGAAAAAGCCCGGGTAAAAGTTGCCAAACACCCGGAAGAAATCCCCTCCTTGCTGTAACAAAAAAGTCTGCCCAACATGGCAGACTTTTTTTATTTTCAGGGATTAAATTTCAGGTTAGAGTTTTTCTTCAAGAAATTGAACAGCATCACCAACGGTGGTAATTTTCTGGGCATCTTCATCGGAGATCTCCCCCCCGAACTCATCCTCAAATTCCATGATCAATTCCACCAAGTCAAGGGAATCCGCCTCCAGATCCTCCCGGAAACGAGCTTCTTTTGTCACCTTTGCCGGATCAACTGCCAGCAATTCAACAATGATTTTCTTGACCTGCTCAAATGTATCTGCCATGATGGCTCCTCCTTGGCTTCAAAATTAATGATTCTATGATATCTTAATAAACAATTTTAATGGGTTTTCGTTTCGTTTTCCAGTTTGAGCTTATTGTAACCTCAGGAAGGGAGATGTCAAGGTTTTCTCAACCCGGCTGAACTTCTGTTGACACCCATAAGCGTGACTGATACCATACCTGCATCACAAGGTCTTTTATGTCAAAAAAGAGCTCCTCCACCAGCAGCAGAAAAGCAGACCATATCCGCATAAATCTCGACCAGGATGTTCGGTCCGGTTTAACTAGCGGATTGGAGAATTATCGCTTTACTCACCAAGCTCTGCCTGAGTTGAATCTGGAAGATGTAAAACTCAACATATCTCTATTTGGAAAAGAGCTCTCCGCTCCTCTGTTTATCTCCTCGATGACAGGTGGTACTGAAAAAGCCGGCAACATCAATCGGAATTTGGCTGCAGCAGCTCAGGAAACCGGTATTCCGATGGGTATTGGATCACAAAGAGCTGCTCTGGAAGACTCCAGTTTACAGGGAACTTTTCAAGTTCGGCAGATTGCGCCAGACATACTCCTATTTGCCAACCTGGGAGCAGTGCAGCTGAATTATGGGTTAAATGTGGATGACTGCCGCCGGGCTGTAGATATGATCGAAGCAGACGCGTTGATTTTGCACTTAAATCCTCTTATGGAAGCGGTTATGCCAGATGGGGATACCCGCTTTGCCGGTCTGTTGGAAAAAATCAAAAACACCTGTAAATCCCTGGAAGTTCCAGTGATTGTCAAAGAAGTTGGCTACGGCCTTTCGAACCAGGCAGCAGTTCAGCTGCATAACGCCGGAGTAAAAGCCCTGGATATAGCCGGCGCGGGAGGTACATCCTGGACCGAGGTAGAAATGCATCGGGCGGAAACAGATCATCAGAGGAAAATTGCCTCCGCGTTTGCAGATTGGGGAATCCCAACTGCGGAAACCATTCAAATCGTCCATAAAGCCCTTCCAGAATTACCCCTATTTGCCTCGGGTGGTTTACGTAATGGAGTGGATCTAAGCAAATGTATAGCTCTCGGAGCCATGATGGGCGGAATAGCTGGGCCATTCTTAAAAGCTGCTGTGAACTCACCCCAGGCTGTAATCGATGAAATCAACCGGGTGAAAAAAGAGATTCAAATCAGTATGTTCGCCGCTGGTGCCGGCGATCTGGAAACTCTGGCTGAAATCCAACTGCTTAAAAACAACCCTTTATGAAGGAAAATTCCAGATTCTCATCATTCACTGAAAAAACCAGGCCTGCTTTTAGAGAGCAGTTAAAATCGGCTATCACCTCCTCAGCGGATCATGGCACTCCTGCCTTGCAGGAAATGATCACCTACCAGCTGGGCTGGACTGGAGAAAACGCTGGTCCTAAAGCGGAAGGAAAACATATTCGACCCCTATTAGTTCTCCTGGCAGCCGAAGCCGCTGGTGGAGAATGGCAATCGGCATTGCCTGCTGCCGCTGCTGTAGAATTAATTCATAATTTTTCCCTCATCCATGATGATATCGAGGACAACGGCACTATAAGGCGGGGAAGACCCACTGTGTGGAAAGTATGGGGCGCAGCCCAGGCGATCAATACTGGTGATGCCATGTTTGCTCTTGCCAATATATCTTTGATGGATTTGGAGGAATCTCTATCAGTAGATACTGCCCTGCAGGTAAGTAAAATATTCCATACCACCTGTTTGCGTCTAACCCAAGGACAGCACTTGGATATTCTTTTTGAGGACCTGGATATGGTCTCCTTAGAAGAGTACTGGCAAATGGTGAGCGGCAAAACAGCCGCGCTGCTGGCTTTCAGCCTGGAAGCAGGAGCTCTGTGCGGTGTTGTCCCTCAAGAAATTCAAGCCAACTACCGTGACTTCGGGCACAATCTGGGTCTTGCTTTCCAGGCCCAGGATGATATTTTAGGAATTTGGGGAGATCAGGATCAAATTGGCAAATCCAATACCGGGGATCTGGTCACGGGCAAAAAAACCCTCCCGGTTTTGTATGGATTAGCTCAAAAGAAGGGGTTTTATGAACGCTGGGCAAAAGGATCAATCACCAGTGAAGAAGCAGTAAATTTGAGTGTAATCCTGGAAGCTGAAGGGGGGCGTGCCTATGCGCAAAACACTGCTGATCAATTGACAAACCTTGCCCTAACTGCCCTGGAAAAAGCCCAACCCAAGGGGGAATCCGGACAGACTCTACGAGAACTGGCCAACAAACTCCTCAACCGTCAAGAATAATTATTACCTCAGGTAACCCTCTTATCTTCCTTTTTCTCTTTAAGTATGCCATTTTCTCCTGCCTCTATCATTTTTTTCAGCCCATATCTTCCTAAAATATCTTTACCATTTCAGTCTCTATCAATACCTTTGGCATCTGGTATAATTGCCGCAGTCAATTGACAAAATAAAGCTAAAAAGAGTGACTTTATGGCTACAGATAATAAAAAAATCTGCCCAACTTGCGGAACACGCATCAAGGAAGATGCAGATCGCTGCCTGGTTTGCGGCAGTACATTAAACGGTACAAGAGCAGATGCCCAGGTTGTTCGCGGGGGACGAATGCCCGAAATTACACTGGGGCTTCCAATAGCAATCGGTTTGGTGGTTATATTCCTGGCTATCGGTGCTGGAATGGTCTACCTTGCTCTGCAGCAAACAGGCGGAACGGGGGCCACAACCACAACACCCACACTGACCCAAACTCTGACAGGTACACCAACGACAACCCCTGAACCTCCCACTGCTACTCCTTCACCGATGCCCAGCCCCACTCCTTTTTCCTATGTAGTAGTTGCCAATGATTCCTGCCTGGCTATCGCAGCCAGATTTGAGGTCTCCATAAAATCGATTGTGCTTCTCAACAATATCCCGGCCTCCTGTGATACTTTGTTTGAGGGCCAGGAACTGAAGATTCCGCATCCAACACCGACAGTTACCTCTTTCCCGACAGCTACATTAAGCGGGATAGAAGGCACTCAGGCAGCATGTGATAAGGTTGCCTACGAAGTTGGAGAAGGTGATACTCTCAGCAGCATTTCTTTAAATTACAACGTACCGGAAGCCTCCATCAAATCATACAACGGCATGGTGAGCAACACGGTCTATGAAGGGCTGACCCTGATTATTCCACTTTGTGAACGAGCTGCAACACCCGGCCCATCACCAACACCCACTCCGCCGCCACCATACCCGGCTCCCAACTTGCTTTTACCGCCAGATGGTGGAGTATTCTCTCTCAGCGATAACCAGGTTACCTTGCAGTGGTCATCCGTTGGCCTGATCAATACCAATGAGGCATACCAGGTTTCTGTAATGGATCTCACTGAAGGCACCGGTCGTAAGTTAGTTGAGTTTGTGACTGACACAAAATTTATTATTCCGGGATCATTCCGGGCGAGCGAAGACTCCCCCCATATTTACCGCTGGTCAATCAGCACAGTCCGCCAGGTAGATGTGGATGAAAATGGCAATTCAATCTGGGAAATCGCTGGCAGTGAAAGCGAAGCCCGGGTATTCACCTGGACAGGTGAAACGATAGCAGAAGCCACACCTACACCCTGATCATTAAAAACCTAATAATAAACATAGAGCCCGGAAAATTCCGGGCTCTATTATTTATAGTTTTATTCAGTATCAGCGTGTGCGAATCCACCTTACACTATTTGATCGACAAACTGGACAGGAACGCTCAGAATCAGATTTGTATATTCCATTCCAGGGTTCTCCGCAGACAAGGCATAGAAAATCCGTCGGCTGATTTTCATCCTTAGTTCTTGGGTTACGAGGTCCGGGCACTTTGGCTTCCATCAATAACGTGCGGGTGTCCTGGATCATATCAAGGCTTACGGATAGGCGTTTTTCTTCTACCTGTTTCATTATATGCTGCCAACGCCCTCCTTCAGCCGCTGAACACCATTCCAGTACCAATCTGGTGGGATCCATACCAATCTTTTCCATGCCATCCCACAAGCCATCCACTCGCCGTGTAGTACTGCGATTGGCATCAATGTAGTGGCAGTCCACATAATGGCAGCCGGATACTAACACAACTGGCGCTCCTTTTTTGAAGGCATACCAGACAAATTCCGGGCTAACCCTGCCGGAACACATGGTCCGGATAATGTTGGCATGGGGAGGATATTCCATACGCCCCACCCCTGCGGTATCTGCACCAGCGTAGGAACACCAATTACAGGCAAACGTCACAATTGATTCTTGTGGATTTTCATCCAGCATAGCATCTATTTGGGCGTATATAGCCTGATCAGAGAAATGACGCATTTCAATGGATCCAAACTTACACTCAGCAGCACAGGTTCCACAGCCAGTGCAGGCCGCGGTGATAACCTCGGCTACCTCCCCTTTTTCCCAGATTATTGCGCTAAAGGGACAAACATCTGCGCACAAACCACAAAGCTTGCATAACCCTTCATCTATTACCGCGGTGATGGCATCCACAGAGAATTCATCTTTATTCAGCAAGATAGAAGCTCTTGAAGCGGCAGCGCTGGCCTGGGTGACACTTCCGCGAACATCTTTGGGAGATTCCACTCCTCCGGCTATAAATACACCCTTTGTGGGTGTATCAACAGGACGCAGCTTCGGATGGGCTTCCCTTAAAAATCCACTCGGTGATTTAGAGAGACTAACCATTTGGCGGATGGTCTCTGTATTATCCGCTGGAACAGCTCCGACAGCCAATACCAGTAAATCAAAATTGTGCTGCTCCAAGCGGTTGCTGGTAGTGTTTTCCACCGTCAGCTGAAGATTTCCAGTTTCAGGATCTTCCACCACATCACCGGGTAAACCACGGATATATGACACCCCATTGCTTTTACTTCGCATTAACAACTCCTCAAAACCTTTACCAAAGGCTCGAAGATCTGTATAAAACACGGTGGATTCCACTTCCGGGTGGGCGTCTTTTAAGTATTGGGTTGTTTTGATTGTGTTCATGCAGCAGAAATTTGAACAGTAGGGGTTGCCGCGTTCTGGATCCTGGGTTCTGGACCCTACACATTGAATGAAACCAATCTTATTGGGAAAAGCCAGATCACTTGGCCGGCTCAGTTTCCCTTCCAAGGGACCTCCGGTGCAAATCAGCCGCTCGAACTCCAAACTGGTCATCACATTCGAGTAGCTTTTATATCCATATTCGTCCAATGGAGTTGGATCATAGAGGTCCATACCCGTCGCAACAATAACCACACCCACATCTACATTTAATATTTCATCCTGCATCGTAAAATCAATACAGGCTTTTTCACAGGCTTCAATACATTTCCCACAAGCAATGGGATTCTGTCCCAGGCATTCGTTTGCATTCACGACATATGCGGAAGGAACCGCTTGAGGAAAAGATAAGTAAATCGCTCGGCGGCTGCCTAATCCAACCTGGTATTTATCCGGGATCACAATCGGGCAAACTTCAACACAATCTCCACAGGATGTACACTGGGTTTCATCTACATATCGGGCTTTCTTGCGAATCCGGGCTCTAAAGTTGCCCACATAACCGGAGATATCTTCTACTTCTGAATGTGTTAGTAATTTGATGTTGGGATGTCGACCGACATCCATCATTTTGGGTACGAGTATTCAAATACTACATTCGATATCCGGATACACTTTATCCAGCTGGGCCATGATGCCGCCGATAGAAGGCTCCCGTTCCACAAGGTAGACTGGGTGGCCGGAATCTGCCAGATCGAGAGCCGCTTGAATTCCCGCTATTCCTCCTCCGATGACCAGGGCAGCATCAGTTACTTGAATCTGCTCTTCATCTTGGGGAATCAACCACCGGGATCTCGCAACAGCAACCTTAACAGTCTTTTTGGCTTTTTCAGTAGCTGCCTTTTTATCGCTGGCTGTCACCCAGGAGCAGTGCTCCCTGATATTTGCCATCTCGAGCAGATATGGATTTAACCCAGCCCCTTCAATACATTTGCGAAAGATTACCTCATAAGAGGTTGGTGAACAGGACGCGACCACTACCCGGTTTAAATTAAATTCGGTTATGGCCTTTTGAATTTCCTGTTGGCCCGGATCTGCACAAGTATATTTGTTCCGAATAGCCGCAACAACATCGGGTAAACCCGCTGCATACTCCCTGACAGCCTCATTGTCAACCGTTCCAGCAATATTTGACCCACAATCACAAACAAAAACCCCAATGCGTAAATTGTTGTCTGGCAATGGTATCCTCCTATCCTTTTTTTGTTTGATATCAACAACTGGTATTACAGTCATATTTGCTCAGCAATTAGTGTAGTAAGATCACGAATATTTATTTGAATATCCTCGCCCAGGATTGGATCATTCTGGGCACATTTAAGATGAATCTGGCATTTGATACAAGCGGTAATCAATAGCTCAGCCCCGGTAGATTTTGCCTCTTCCAGGCGTTCCACTTGAGCCTTTTTATTCACCTGTCCGCAGGAAGTCCAGCAGCTAGTCCCGCAGCACAGACTGGATTTACGATTGTGGGTCATCTCTTTTATTTCGAATCCTAATCCCTGGATTAAATCACGAGGTGATTCATAAACCCCGGAAAATCGTCCCAATCGGCAGGGATCCTGATAGGTGACCGGTTTGTCCTTAATGGCAGGATTATCGGGGAGGGTTTCCAACAAATCTGTATCTGCCAATAATTCTGCCAGATGCAAAACCTCCATCCCGGAATCCCCGATTGTTTCAGGATAAGTGTGTTTTATGGTCCAGGCACATTCAGGACAGGTAGTAACGATTCGTTTGGCTCCTGAAGACTTAAGGTTCTCTAAATTCGTTTCCCCCAATTTACGAAATGTTTTCATATCACCCTGCCAATATTGATCATGCCCACAACAGCGCTCATCCTTTAATACTATGGGTTCAATACCCAGGTAGTTGAGAATTTTGAGGGCTGCCCTGGTTGTGTCTATCCCTTCAATATCCAATTGGCTGAAGGCAGCATCATAATACGGCAAACAACCGGTAAAGAATACCGTGTCAGAGTCCTCGGAGACCTGGAGACCATCCTCAATCCAGTCCAGCCGGCTCTGTTTCAATTCAGGATCGGACATCATTCGGCTCCAAGTTTGCATCATCCCACTATGGGTGCAATTGGGGGACTTATCCTGATCTCTGGCTTCTACTCTGATATTTTGTATAAAATCAGAAAAAGATACCTGGGAGGGACAGATCTCAGTACAGTAATTACAGGTTAAGCAAGACCAGAGAAGCGGGTTGTTTAATATGGCATCTTCACCTGAATTGATCGCCATCTCAACCAGCAGCCGGGGACTGGTATAAGGTTCAACGATATGCCTGGTAATAGGACAGACTGAACTGCATTTACCGCAATCCAGGCAAAGCCAAACCCGGTTCGATTGGATAATTTCTTTTAATCCATTCATTGATTTCCTTGAATCTCATCAATCCCATTTGTAAAATTTTGGATAATCTCTTTAAAGGATTTGCCGTCCCCGACATCTACAAAATCCAGCTGGAATTGATTATCGTTGTAACCCAGCAAGTTCAGGAGACTCCTGGTTTCCGGAACAATCTCGGCAACCTGTTTGTTCCCCGTTTCATATTGACATTCACCTTCACTACAGCCAAGTAATAATACGCCGTTGGCTCCATTCTCAAATGCCTTTAATATTATTCCCGGTGTGATTCGGCCCAGACAAGCAAGCCGGATTGGGTACACAGTGGGTGAATATGAAATTTTCTCTGCACCAGCTGCCTCAAGGCCACTGTAAGCATTCCAATTACAGGTAAATAAAATAATCTTTGATTCCTTCTTTTCTGTTTTCATTTTAAGCCAGGATTGTTTTTATCATTTCTTCCAACTGCAGGTCTGAGGATTGTCCAGGTGTAATCGCTCCGGAAGGGCAAATTGCTGC
>Ga0255364_10362_pt1 | contig 10495 bp, 9 predicted proteins | sample ANMaggSSYBR01G12_FD_182087 | JGI IMG/M metagenome (GOLD analysis project Ga0255364, IMG submission 182087) | Sediment cell enrichment communities from methane seep in Santa Monica Basin, California, United Staets - ANME aggregate JGI... | ecosystem: Environmental > Aquatic > Marine > Cold seeps >...
GTGTAATGGTTTTAGCAATAACTCGTCTGTTCCCTTCAAGTACACCGTCAATATAATAATTGGCATCTTTAATAATCATTTTTTTCTTCCGATATTTTATCAGTTTCTATCAATTGCTCGCTGTTTGTTGCTGGTTGATCTTTTACAAATAACGAAATCTACATTTCAGTTGCAATATAAACTCCAATAAAAAGTATATTCTTTTTTTAACGACGGACAACTGACCAGTAACAACTGACAATTGAGCGCTTTTTTCGAAGTTCTTTCTACTTCTCAATCCCAATTCGTGCCTTTACCCCTTTCTGATAATAATGTTTGATTTCCTTCATCTCTGTAACAAGATCCGCTTTTTCAATTATTTCAGGTGCAGCGCCTCGGCCTGTAATAACAATTTCCATATTTTCAGATTTTTTTGCAATTACATCCAAAAGATCCTGCGCTGAAAAAAGACCGCACATTACCGCAACATTTCCTTCTTCAATAACTACAACATCATGCTCACCTGCTGCAATTATTGATTTCAATTTTTCAAGACCTTTCCTGCCTGCTTCTATATCTTCAGGTGATGGCTTTCCCCTGACAAAACGGCCAACTCCATGCTGCTCTATGGTAATAAGATCGGAAAACCTTTCAAGCGCTTTTATTTCACTGTAATCCCCCATTTTCAGAAACTGCACGATAAAGACTTTCAATCCCGCTCCTGCCGCCCTTATAGAAAGCCCCAGTGCAGCCGTTGTTTTTCCCTTACCGTTTCCTGTGTAAACCTGTACATATCCTTTCATTTTATATCTCCGAATTATTAAGGATAAACCTTAAAGTCCGTCAAGTTGGTATGCTAAAAAAGGTTTTTATCCTTATTTAGCATACCAACTATACTATAACGGAAACCGCTTTTCAATTGTTTTATCTAATATTTTCAGAAAATTATCTATATACAATTCCTTATATTTATCTCCGAAACTTCGAATATTACGTATCATTCGCACAATTGAATCTCACGACCGGTAAGCCTCAAATCAGAACCATTTACAATCTCGGCAATCATACAAACAATACGCTTCATACCTTTTGCCGTGAGCGACCACCATGCATCCATGATATCGAAATGACCCGATCCGGGTGAAACAAGTTCAACCCTGTCTGCATCGATTTCTAAATTTTTTAACGCCGCTGCCATATCAAAATTTTTTGGTAAATTTTCTTTCCCTACAACATAAACAATTGCCCCTGTCTTCATTTTTGTCTCCTTTCGACACGATTTCTTCGTGTCCTTAAAGCCCGGGAGCAAATAAAAATCCCCGGACCGAAATTTAATCGATCCGGGGATTTCCCTTTTTTATCCTCAAGATCCTCTGGCTACCCCAGTCCGCGGAGGTTACGCCCTTATGTCCAGGCAGGTTTTCTGACTTCCCCGCCCTTTTAGCCGCCTTCCCATTTCGAATATTCGAAACAGTGGCATATAAATACTAAAAGGGTTCCCTTAATAAAAAGGGAGGGTTCACAGCGGCGGGCCCGTCCCCGATTCTCACGAGGTTCCCTGTTAGGCTCATAAAAACATTGAAGATTTTTCAAAGTTTTTTAAACGAGCACCTGAACAATACAATATTGTCTAAACAAAACAGGTTCGAAAGTCAACGATAAATTCTTCCAACGTAAGTTGGCATTTTTGTCGATACACAAATAATCTTGACAATAGAGCCCAGCTATATCATGTAAGAAAAAAATTGCTCAGCTTTATGGTGCATTTTAATAATTAATAGGGAAACCGGTTAGATTCCGGTACGGACCCGCCGCTGTGATCGGGGACGAAATCTGCAAAAACCACTGTTTCGCAACAAAACGAAATGGGAAGGTGCAGAGAGTAGAATGATCCGTAAGTCAGAAGACTTGCCATAAGGTTTATTATAAGAAGATCTTTGTAAAATGCTCAATTTTGTTCAATTTCAAGGAAGGCGAAAATTTTAACTGCAGGAATATATTAAATATTTCGAGGATTAAAATTTGAGCCTGACACAGAAATTGGGCAAAAGGGAGTGTTTTTCAAAGATCTTATGGGGAGATGGCAAATCCTCAAGCGTTTAACGCTTGGGGATTTTTTATTTTAAGCAACCAGAACTTAATTAACCCTACAACGCAACTTATAAGTTTTTTATCTTGACTATCTTGCTATTGTTTGTTACATTCCGCAACATAACCCAAAAAAGGAGGTAGATTATGTTGCCGGAATGTCGATCAAATGAGCATTTATTTCAAATACCAAAGTATGATATTAAAAGCAAGGATGTAAAAGATTTCATCAATGAACTTGAAGGGTTTCACGAGATTTTCGAAGATTGTTTTCATAGAAGCGAATCCAGAGTACACTTTTTAAAGTATATGGTGGGGCAATTTAGCGAACTTGAAAGAAAAGCTATTGAGCCGATCGCTTTGAACGTGAAAGAGGGTAAAGTCCGTGCTATGCAGCGTTTTGTAAGTGATGCTGAATGGGATGATAAAAAGATACTGCATAAGTATCGTAATATGGTAAATGAGGATATGAGAGCCAATGATGGTGCTATCATTATCGATGAATCAGGATTCCAGAAAAAGGGGAACGATTCTGTAGGTGTCGCCAAACAATATTGTGGGAGCATTGGCAAAGTAGAAAACTGTCAGGTTGGCGTATTTGCAGCCTATGCATCTCCCAAAGGATATTCCCTTGTTGATAAACGGCTATTCATACCGGAAAAATGGTTTACAGAAGATTATGAAACAAAGCGTAAAAAATGCAAGGTGCCTGCAAATCTTTCTTTTAAAACAAAACCACAACTTGCAGTTGATATGTTCCAGGAGCTTGTTAATGAGAATGTCCTTCCGTTCAAGTATGTATTAGCTGATTCTTTGTATGGTGCCAGTCCTGACTTTCTCGAAGCTGTGGAAAAATGTGTCGGCATGACATACTTTGTATCGATTCCATCAGACATACAGTGTTGGTTGAAAATGCCGATTTTACGAAAAAAGCAATATAAATATAAAGGAGAAATCAGAACAAAAACGATTTTAGAAAAAACCGAAAAAAAGCCAATCAAGACAAGTGATTTAGCAAAAAGCATTAATAATTTTTTCTGGTATAAACACAAAGTATCAGAGGGGGCAAAAGGGCCAATTGAATATGAATTTACCAAAAGGCAAGTAGTGTTGGCTAAAAATGGTTTGCCTGAGAAAAACGTTTGGTTGATAATCAAGCGAACAGTTGAGTCGGATCCAGTTTATTCTTATTATATCAGCAATGCTCCAGTCAGCACAAAATTATCGACATTTGTATGGTTGAGCGGACTCAGATGGGCGATAGAACAATGTTTTGAAGAAACCAAGAGTGAACTTGGAATGGATCATTATGAAGTTCGGAAATATGGCGGCTGGAATCATCATATCTTAACTTGCATGATGGCACATTTTTTTCTCTGGCACATAAAAATAAGACTGGGGAAAAAAAGCACCATCTATTACGCTGTCGCAGCTTAGGATTTTATTAGAAGTTGTGATGCCTCTAAGACAAAATGATATAAGATCAGCGATTGAGCTGGTTAGATGGATTCAAAATAAAAACCATCGCGCGTATCTTTCACATAGAAAAAAGAGATTAAAAAACAGCAAACTTATTACTTAAGTTGCGTTGTAGGGTTAATCGGAGGTAAAAAACAATGGATAGTGCCAACATTACATTAAAAAAGATCATAAGTGGTATTGAACCGGTAAGTATGGATTGGATTGAAAAAGCGAAAGAGCGAACATCTCAGCTTGTAATGCCTACCCGTGCGCTTGGAAGGCTTCATGACATTTCAGAGAAAATATGCGGTATCTGCAAAACCTTAAAACCCTCCATAGATCGCAAAGCGTTTTTGGTTATGGCAGGAGACCACGGAGTTGTTGAAGAAGGTGTCAGCGCTTATCCTCAGGAAGTCACCGGTGAAATGATAAAAACATTTTTAAATCGCGGAGCAGGCATCAATATTCTTGCCGGGCAGGTTAATGCAGATGTTTTTGTGGTTGATATGGGTATAATTACTGATCTGGAGCCTGTTTCATTGAATGGAGAAGATCGTCTTTTTATACATAAAGTGGCAAAGGGAACGGCTAACCTTTCCCGAGGACCGGCAATGTCTCGTAAAGAGGCGGAACAATCTCTCCTGACAGGGTTTCAGCTTGCCTCCGATCTTTTCAGTAAAGGGATAGAAGTGCTTGGCACAGGTGATATGGGAATCGGCAATACGACGCCTTCTGCGGCCATCGGAACAGTATTCACTGGAACTCCCCTTGAAGAAATGGTTGGACGGGGAACAGGTGTTGACGACAAGGGCCTTCTAAAAAAACAGGAAGCAATACAAAAAGGAATTGATGTAAACCGACCCGATATAAAAGATGGCCTTGATGTGCTATCAAAGCTCGGAGGATTTGAGATCGGCGGAATTACCGGGTGTATTCTGGCCGGAGCATATCATGGACGCCCTGTGATAATAGATGGATTTATCTCCACAGCCGGAGCACTTGTTGCTCATTCACTTTGTCCTGTTGTAACAGATTATCTTTTTGCCGGGCACTGCTCTGAAGAAACCGGCCATGATTCCATGTTGAAGTATCTGGGTCTTGAACCTATTCTCGACCTTGGCATGCGCCTTGGTGAAGGCAGCGGCGGTGCACTGGCAATGGGAATCATTGAAGGAGCAATAAAGATTTTTACGGACATGCTTACTTTTGATCAGGCCGGAGTCTCCAACAAATCGTAATAAGTTAACAGTTTTATCTTGACCCTTGCAATAATGTTATTTATTCTAAAAATAGAACAAGTTAACTATTTGAATAGATGGGCAGATAAGACAAATGATAACATTACTACAATAAATGGTTACAAACAATATGGACAATACTGAAATTATCGAACCCCACGGCGGCTCCCTTGTAAATCTTCTTGTCGATGAAAAACGCCAAAATATTCTAAAAGATTTTGCCTTTAATTTGTCGGACATTACTCTTGATGACCGACAGCTTTGTGACCTTGAGCTATTGGCTACCGGCGCTTTTTCACCTTTAAAAGGTTTCATGACAAGCACCGATTATGAATCTGTATTAGATCGTATGCGGCTTCAAAACGGTGCCTTGTGGCCTATTCCGATTTGTCTTGATATCCCGGAAACAAAGGCTAAATCTCTTGAAGCCGGTCAATCTGTTACGTTAAGAGATCCTGAAGGATTTCTTCTTGCCATCATGGAAATCGAAGATATCTGGCCGGTAGAAGTCGAAAAAGAAGCCCTGCAGGTTTTCGGCACACCAGATCAGGTTCATCCGGGTGTACAACACCTTTATAAAAAATCGGGCAACTTTTATATAGGCGGCTCCCTTGAAGTTTTAAGTCTGCCCCTTCACTTCGACTTCAAGCAGCTTCGTCTTACACCCCAGGAAGTCATGAATATTTATAATAGGATGGGATGGAAACGTGTAGTTGGATTTCAGACTGCACAACCTGTTCATCGGCCACAGTATGAACTGACCATTAAGGCCATGCAACAGGCAAAGGCGAACCTTCTCCTTCTACCGATTGCAGGTATGACTAAACCCGGAGATTTTGATCATTATACCCGTGTCAGATGTTACCGTGAAGTCACCCGTCACTATCCGCCTGATTCTTTTATTTTAAATCTCCTTCCTTATACAATGCACATGGCAGGCCCAAGGGAAGCGCTTTTGCAAACGATTATTTCGAAAAACTATGGGTGTACACATTTTATTGTTGGCCATAACCATGCAGGGCTCGGCCAGGATAAAAACGGAAAGTCTTTCTATGAAAGCAATGATGCCCAAAAACTGACAGAAGAATATTCCAAAGAAATCGATATAAAGATTATTTCATTTGATGAATTGGTCTATCTTCCTTTTGAAGACGAATACAGCTTTGTTGATCAAGTACCTGAAGGTACCAAAACCATATCTCTTTCCGGTTCGGATATCCGGGAAAGGATTCTATCGGGCAGGCAAATTCCTAAATGGGCTACTTTCCCGGAAGTTGTCGAGGAACTTCGAAAAGCTTTCCCGCCCCCACATAAGCAGGGGTTTACCGTCTTTTTAACCGGACTTTCAGGTGCCGGCAAATCTACAATTGCCAAGGTTCTATATTCCCGTTTTCTTGAAATTGGGGACCGGCCGGTTACCCTTCTTGATGGAGACATTGTGCGACGCAACCTGTCGAGTAATTTAAAATTCAATAAAGAAGACAGAGATATCAATGTTCGGCGGATCGGTTTTGTAGCCGGTGAGATTACAAAAAACCGTGGCATCGCCATATGTGCTCCTATTGCGCCTTATGAATCGACTCGCTCAGAAATACGTTCAGCCATAGAATCTTATGGCGGTTTTATAGAAGTACATGTTTCAACGCCCATCGAAATTTGCGAAAAAAGAGACAGGAAAGGTATGTATGCAAAGGCCAGGGCGGGACTGATTAAAGGGTTCACCGGTGTTGATGATCCTTATGAAATACCAGCATCACCGGAGGTAAGTATCAATACGACTGATATTACCCCCAATGAATCTGCGCAGGAGATCCTTTTGTTTCTCGGTCAAAAAGGATTTATATAATGCAAAAATTCATTAAGGAATACCATTTTGAAAAATAATTTAGAAAACGTGATGGATCGCATAAATAAGGCCGCTGTTTCATCAGGAAGGAATCCTGAAACTGTCCGTCTTGTTGCTGTAAGTAAAACCATACCTGCAGAAACAGTTAAGAAAGCTATTGATGCCGGAGCTGACATTCTTGGTGAAAATTATATTCAGGAAGCCAGAACCAAATTCAACGATCTCTCCTCATATTCGGTATCCTGGCATTTTATTGGCCATCTTCAGACAAACAAGGCAAAATATGCTGTTAGAATCTTTGACTTAATTCACTCTGTCGATTCGTTCAAACTGGCCTTCGAGCTCGATAAGCAGGCAAAAAAAACAGATAAAATCCAAAACATTCTTATACAGGTAAATGTTGCTGGTGAATCCTCAAAATCAGGTGTTTCCGTTCAAAACACACTGAACCTTGTAAAAGAAATCAGTGTTTTAAAAAATATAGCAATAAAAGGACTGATGACCATGCCCCCCTTTTTCAACGCACCTGAAAAAGTCAGGCCTTTTTTCAAAAACCTTTGCAGCCTGCGAGATCAAATCAGCAAAGAAGCCATACATAATGTCGCCATGGACGAACTCTCCATGGGTATGACCGGCGACTTTGAGGTTGCCATAGAAGAAGGGGCAACGCTTGTACGTATCGGAACCGCAATTTTCGGGGAAAGAATTTGAAAATTCTGCTTCATATCTGTTGCGCTCCCTGTTCAATATACCCTGTTAAATTCCTGCGTGAGCAAGGCCTGGATGTGATGGGTTTTTTTTATAAACATAATATCCACCCATACACAGAATGCTTAAAGCGCAAGGGGGCATTGGAGTCTTATTCAAAGGAAATAGATCTTCGCGTTATATACCAGGAAGGATACGATCTGGAGGGTTTTATCCGAAATGTGGTATTCAGGGAGTCAAATCGTTGCTCATACTGTTATCACGAACGCCTTCGATCTACCGCTCTTGTCGCAAAACACGGCAGATTTGATTATTTCACCAGCACCCTTTTATACAGTAAATTCCAAAAACATGACATAATAAAAACGATGGGTGAGTCAATCGGCAGCAGTGTCGGAGTCCCATTTTATTATCATGATTTCCGGGTTGGCTGGAAAGATGGAATAGAAGAATCGAAACGGATCGGATTATATCGCCAGCAGTATTGTGGTTGTATTTACAGTGAAAAAGAAAGATATTTTAAATGATGGCGTCGTAAAAAGTCCCATCTACTGCGTTGCAGCGGTTTTTCAGAAACTCGGCATACTACATGTATTGCCTCGTCCCTGAAAAACCGCTGCGCCTTGCACCCCAAGGGCACTTCCTGCGGGGCGTATATGGAACTTTCTACTTAGCCATCGATTATACTTTTTATGAGACTGTCAAATGATGTTTGCTAATTTTATTTATTTCATTATTGTACTTCTCATTTACATAACTTATCAGCCTCCGGAAAAAACAAATTTCGGCCCCTTTGAAACTTTATTTTTATTTCTTTGCTTTATTTTTATATTTGTTTCCTTTACCCGTCTTCAATTTCATAAACTCGAAAAACAGATTTCAAGAAATAACTTTTCTTTCCTGGTTTATAAATTCGATGCAATAATGGCCCGACAGTCCATAGCTGCAATCCTGCTTTTTGGCATTAATATTTACGGTCTAAACCTTCCGTCCTTTTTTATAAATCTGCCTGTTTTTTCAACAATTCCCACATTTCTGGCACTTATTTTTCTTGGAATATTTATTTTTTATCTTTCCATTATTTGGGTTTTTGCTCATAAACCATACAGGTTGCTCTACAAAACCGACGATTCCCGGCATTCGTACGTATGGTCAAACATCACATTTTCAATTCCTGTACTCCTGCCATGGCTTTTCTTATCCGGAATATTGGATTTTATTAATTCATTGCCGTTTGAACTTCCGAAACAGCTTCTTGCAACTACTGAAGGTCAGGTTATCTATTTCCTGATATTCCTTTTTGCCATTGCCATAATCGGACCGGCTATTATCCAGAAATTCTGGAGATGCAAACCACTCGAGAAAGGGGATGATCGAAGTCGGATTGAATTTCTGTGTAAAAAAGCCGATTTAAAATATGCCAATATATTATATTGGCCTGCATTCGGAAGCAGGATGATCACCGCAGGTGTTATGGGACTTATTAAAAATTTCCGTTACATTCTAGTCACCGGACCCCTCCTTAATTTTCTGGAACCTGATGAGATTGATGCCGTAATTGCCCATGAAATCGGGCATATAAAAAGGAAGCACCTTATATTCTATCTTATTTTTTTTACAGGTTACATGCTTTTATCATATGCTACTTATGACCTGATTATCTATTTGATCATTTTTTCGGAACCTGTACTAAAGCTTATAACCTCCATTGGTATAGAAGCCTCATTAACCGGACACCTTGTATTTTCAACACTTCATACAAACAGTGCGCCGGAGAGTATCACCAGGCTTCTGGACATGGGGATGGATCCATTTAACTTTTCAGACGCGATTTTAGGTATTCTGGCCCAGCGACTGGTTCGTACGACATGCAAGAAGTGCAAAAAGCCTTACAGGCCGGTAAAAGAAGAATATAATGAACTGGTTCGTGAATACGGACCGAAAGAATTTGCAAAAAATGTAAAAATTCCTTTTTCCGAAAAATTGACTATGTACAAACCTGATGGCTGCGATGCCTGTAATAATACAGGTTATTCAGGTCGAATGGCCATTCATGAATTGCTTATGGGAACTGATGAAATGAAAAAATTGATTCAATCCAAGGCGCCTATGGAAAATATCAGGGAACAGGCTATAAAGGACGGAATGACAACCCTTAAACAGGACGGCATAGAAAAAATCTTAGCCGGGAACTGTGATCTTTTGCAGGTTAGAAGGGTGTGTATTAAATAGTTGATGGCTAAGTAAAAAGGCTCATCTACTGCGTTGTAGCGGTTTTTCAGGAACTCGACATACTATATGTATAGTCTCGTCCCTGAAAAACCGCTACGCCTTGCACCCCAAGGGCACTTCCTGCGGGGCGTATATGAGCCTTTTTACGACGCCATCACAAATTTGATTTTCTGTAACATTTGACGGTTTTATAAAAGTTCTAATTCCGTCACTCCGGCGAAAGCCGGAGTCCAGAAGCTATTGAAATGACTGGATTCCGGCTTTCGCCGGAATGACAAAAAAGATATTTTCAGACTTTTTACGAGCCCATCAAAATTTATCTGTGTTTATCCGTGAAAATCTGTGTCCCAAATTAAAAAAATGCCTTTAATGCGACTTCAAAAATATCTTTCGAGCGCCGGATTTTGTTCAAGGCGAAAGGGTGAAGAGTATATAAAAGAAGGCCTTGTTAAGGTTAATGGGATAACTATTTTAGAACTCGGTACAAAGGTCGACCCGCAAAACGATCGCATAGAAGTTAACGGAACGCTTGTTCAAGCAAATCAAAAACCGGTTTATATAGCTTTAAACAAGCCAAAAGAATATGTAACAAGTTGTGATCATCACGGTGAAAAAATCGTACTTGATCTTATTAATATTCCGGAGCGTATTTATCCGGTAGGGCGACTTGACAAGGATTCCACCGGACTTTTACTCTTAACCAATGACGGAAGGCTTCACCACAGACTTTCACATCCTTCCTTTGACCATGAAAAAGAGTATGAAGTTATAGTAGCAAGCCACATCACCGATGGAGCCCTTAGAAGTCTTGAGAAAGGCCTACCCGTGATGGGAACAAAAACCAGGCCGGCAAAGATAAAAAGACTGTCTTCAAAACGATTTCGGATTATATTAAAAGAGGGGAGAAACAGGCTGATGGAAAAAAAGAAAACAACCCTCCGGC
>Ga0255364_10363_pt1 | contig 10459 bp, 8 predicted proteins | sample ANMaggSSYBR01G12_FD_182087 | JGI IMG/M metagenome (GOLD analysis project Ga0255364, IMG submission 182087) | Sediment cell enrichment communities from methane seep in Santa Monica Basin, California, United Staets - ANME aggregate JGI... | ecosystem: Environmental > Aquatic > Marine > Cold seeps >...
GTGCGGGACATGATTCACGCGGCGGCACAAAGGCTTGAAACGCCCGTTACATTGATTGCATTGACTGTACAGGGTCATGATTTGGCAGGCTTATTCATTGGTGATATGTACACAGCCTGGAGCAAGGCGGCTGATTTGTCCGCGCAGCGGAATATCCTTTGGTACGATGAACCTTTCAAACAGGCACTCTCCTGCGCCCCACCTATGTACGATGAACTCTGGACTGCAGCCAAAGCTATGTATAAGCTCGAACCTGCGGTGGCCCGAGGCGGCGAGCTACTCATTTACGCACCGCCCCGGGACACGGGCAGTGAGGGGCATGGCCAGGATATTTACGAGGTCGGTTATCATATTTTGCCGTATTTTTTACAGGACTGGAAGCGTTTTAAGCACATTCCATTAGGTGTCCTGGCGCATAGCACTCATCTGCGTGGTTCAGGGGTGATGGCGGAGGGCGTCGAAATCTCTAATATTAAGGTTGCGCTGGCGAGTAGAATCTCATCTGGAGACTGCGCTCGTCTAAACTTAGGATACATCGATCCATCCAGTATAAATATCACCGAATGGCAAAATCGTGAGGATGAGGGAATTCTCTTTGTTCCTGATGCGGGCGAGGTGCTGTATCGCTTAAAATCATGATATTCCCAACCATTTTGAAACCTCAAACTCGATTACGGGGACCCATTCAGCATCAAACCGGATGGGTGGGAAGACTGTTAGACCGGAAGTATAATAATTCTCAGAGCAGGGGAAGGGCTTTATTGGATTCGCAAATTCGACTTCAAGTTTAATAGGCTCAAGCAGGAGAAAGGAAAATGAGTAAATGTGATATTGGTCTGATTGGTTTGGCAGTCATGGGACAAAACCTGGTCTTGAATATGAATGATCATGGTTATAAGGTAGCAGTGTACAACCGCACAGAATCTAAAGTAGATGAGTTCCTGAATGGCAATGCGAAGGGGACAGAAATTGTCGGAACCCATTCTCTGGAAGAATTTGTGGGTGTTTTAAAAACACCGCGGCGGATTATGCTAATGGTTAAGGCTGGCGAACCGGTAGATATCTTTATAGATTTGCTGATTCCACATCTTGATAAGGGCGATATTATTATCGACGGGGGAAACTCCAATTACAACGATACCATCCGCCGAACAGAATATGTCGAGTCTAAAGATCTCCTTTATGTTGGCACAGGTGTTTCTGGTGGAGAAGAAGGCGCCCGGTTTGGTCCTTCAATTATGCCGGGAGGATCCCCTGCTGCCTGGCCCCATGTAAAAGACATATTTCAGGCGATTTCCGCCAAGGTCGATCATGGAGTGACTTGTTGTGATTGGGTAGGGGAAGATGGGGCCGGCCATTACGTCAAGATGACTCACAATGGCATTGAGTATGGTGATATGCAGTTGATCTGTGAAGCTTACAACTTAATGAAAAACCTCCTGGGAATGGATAATCAAGAAATGCACCAGGTTTTTTCAGAGTGGAATGAGGGTAAATTAGATTCCTATTTGGTTGAGATTACCAGGGATATCCTAGGCTTTAGAGATGAAAATGGGGAGTATGTCATCGATAAAATTCTTGATACTGCTGGACAAAAGGGAACAGGTAAATGGACCGCAATCTCCTCCCTGGAAATGGGCGTACCACTAACCCTGATCACAGAGGCAGTGAACTCCCGTTTTATATCTTCCTTGAAGGAAAACAGGGTAGAAGCCTCTAAAATCTTAAAGGGACCGAAGATCTCATTTAATGGTGATAAATTTGCCTTTATTGAAAATATTCATGATGCCTTGTATGCGTCTAAGATGATGTCTTACACCCAGGGGTATATGTTGATGCGCTCTGCAGCAGCTGAATACAAATGGGATTTAAACTACGGGGGAATTGCCTTGATGTGGCGCGGCGGCTGTATCATTCGTTCTGCATTCCTGGGAAAGATCAAGGATGCGTTTGATAAAAAACCAGATTTAGATAACCTTCTGCTCGATGATTATTTCAAAACTGAAGTAGATAGTTCACAGGCTGGTTGGCGGCGGGTGATTGCCACGGCAGTTGAAGCTGGGATTCCAGTCCCGGCCATGTCAAGTGCCCTGTCTTTTTATGATGGCTACCGGAGTGGGAGTTTACCAGCCAATCTGCTTCAAGCTCAAAGGGACTATTTTGGGGCTCATACCTACGAACGGGTTGATAAACCTCGGGGGGAATTCTTCCACACCAATTGGACTGGCACTGGGGGAGATATTACCTCCAGCACTTATAACGCTTAAGCACAAGGAAAACAAAATGAAATACGGTCTGAAAATTAAACAAAAGGCAGCATTGGATTTGGTTTCACTAGGTGCCCTGAATCATCGGGTTGATCCAGGAATCATACCTTTCAGTAAAGCCACTGAATGGAAGGTGCATCCCAGCGGTGGCGAATATAATGTGGCCGCTAATCTGGCTAACTGCTTTCGGCTGAAAACAGGCATTGTATCTGCGATGGTTAAGTATCCAATTGGTGATCTTATCTCGGAACGAGTGCTGTTGATGGGCATCACGCCTTTTTATAAATATTTTGACCATAATGGCGTAAATGGTCCAAATATGGCTACGATCTACAGTGATCGCGGATTTGGCGTCCGTGCTCCAGTAGTTTTTTACAACCGCTCCAATGAAGCGGGTGCTCAACTTAAACCGGGTGATTTTGATTGGGATAAAATATTTGCTGGCGGTGTGCGCTGGTTCCACAGCGGTGGTATATTTGCCGCTTTATCGGAAACAACGGGTGAGCTGATTATTGAAGGAATGCAGACGGCAAAAGCAGCCGGTGCTGTAACGTCTTTTGATTTAAATTACCGTGCTAAATTATGGAATATCTGGGGAGGATTAGAGCGAGCACAGGACGTGATGCGGCGTATTGTTGAGAATGTGGATGTGCTGGTTGGCAATGAAGAAGATCTACAACTGGGGTTGGGTATACCCGGACCAGAAATGGAGTCAAAATCCAAACTGGATCCGAGCACATTTATTGGAATGATTGACAATGTTGTAGATAAATATCCCGGGGTCAAGATCGTGGCTACGACATTGCGAGATTGCCATACTACAAACCATCATTCTTGGGGAGCTGTGGCATGGATTAATGGGGAAACGTATATTTCTCCGACTGCTGAGTTAAATATTCATGATCGGGTTGGCGGTGGGGACGGATTTGCTTCGGGATTTTTCTATGGACTTCTTTCTGGAGAGGAACCTCAGGAAACAGTCAATCTTGGTTGGGCACATGGTGCGTTGATAACCACTTTCCCCGGGGATACTACAATGGCGACCGTGGAGCAGGTGCGTGCATTTGCGCAGGGTGGCTCGGCGCGAATTCAACGCTGAAGGAAAACTCGAGCGAAAAATCAAAGTATTTAATGAATGATGTTGATTATTACCGGGAGGGGATTTATCCTAATCCCCTCTCTCCGCAATCCCAGCTTAGGAATGTTGGACAGATCTCGATCTGCTTTCGCTGTTCCCCCTACCATTAAGCGTGGATAATGTAGGCGGTGATTTCCTTTTCGTGGCCTTTTAACTTGAGCTGACGTTTTTCTAATCCTCCGGTATCCAGCCTTGCAGCCTTGATGGTTTGCTCACTAACCAGGATCTCTCCTGGACCTGCTAGAGAGGTTAAACGGGCGGCAGTATTGGGGACGTCACCCAGAGCAGCCACTTCCATGATGCCATTTGGCTTACCAACGGAACCAATGAAAGCTTGCCCTGAATGGATGCCAATGCCCACCTGCACCCAGGCGCGCTTTTCATCCCCATGACCGGTTTCTCTTAAAAGTTTTTTGGCAGCTTCGATTGCCTGGCCTGGGTAATTTTCCCCTGACAAACCGCGCGAAAAAACAGCGGTGACCTCATCCCCAACCAATTTCTCGATCATCGCCCCAAATCCTGTCAAAACATGAGTGCTTTTGATAAAAAAGCGGTTGATTAATTCACTGAATTCTTTGGGTCCGATATTTTCGGCCAGCTTGCTGGAACCGCGTATATCGGCGAAGAGTATTGTGAGCGGGATCTCAGCCCCCCCTGGTATTTATTAGAAAAATCATCACATACGTTGCAGTAGTGTGGGTTATAGCGTGAGGGATAGGTTTGGAAAAAATTCTTGGCAATAGCACCCGAAACGCCATCAAAGGGCGCTAAACACCATTTGCAGCGATTCTCCGCGGGCAGGAATCGATAGAAACGGTTGCGTCTAACTTTTTCTATTGGAGGGCCTTCAGTGAAATATTGCTGCCAAAACTCTTCCACCATTGGTTCGTGCACCAGATCTTTGTTGTCCATAATCATCCTTAATAAAAATTATTAACTACAGGTGGGATCTTCCCTGAGATTGTGCCCTTCAGGAGCTATAAAAATCAAGAACGAATTGAGAATCTTAATCCTTGATGCCATGCTTTATTTTCCCACTTTAATTGAACACTTATAATCAGACAGTCTTTAAATATTGGTGAACCTGGCTGACTGCAATAGCCCCTTCACCTACAGCAGAAGCTACACGTCTCACAGCTTCATCGCGAACGTCACCAGCCACAAATATTCCAGGGATATTGGTTTCAAGGGGGAGCGGATCGCGTTGGAGGTTCCAGCCTTTGGGACGAGATCCATTGCGCATCAATGTTCTCCCTGCTCGAATGAATCCTGCTGAATTCCGGGCAACCACATCAGCTACCATGCCCGAGTGGGATTTAGCACCGATGAAGATGAACATGGCAGCTGCGGGGAGTTCCAGCTCTTCGCCGGTCACATGATCCTGGATTTTGATTGCTTCTAATTTTTCCTCACCGAGAGCTTCAGTAACTACCGTATTGGTTTTAACCTCAATATTCCCGGTGTCATTGATTTGATCGATCAGGTATTGGGACATGCTCTTTGAAAGTGAAGTACCTCTCACCAGCATAGTTACCTGTTTCGCAAACCGGGAGAAAAACATGGCTGCTTGCCCTGCCGAGTTTGCGCCACCTACTACAAAAACCGGTTGATCGCGGTAGTAGGCAGCTTCGGTCAGCGCAGCGCCATAATATATCCCTGCTCCTGTAAGTCGCTCAACTCCGGGTTCGTTGAGTGTCCGTACCGTCACTCCTGAGGCAATCAGCAGGACTTTGCAGCTTAGTTCTGTACCATCGTTTAGCGTCACGATCCGGTAGATGTCTTCCACCCGAACTTTGACTACCTCTACTGCAGTTAATATTTCAGCACCTAAACGTTTTGCCTGGTCGGTGGCACGACGTGCCAAATCACTTCCACTGATCCCTTTCGGAAAACCGAGGTAATTTTCAATCCGGGAGCTGGTTCCAGCCTGCCCTCCGGTGGCTTCACGCTCAATTAGTGCAGTGGACAATCCTTCTGACGCTCCGTAAACGGCTGCGCCCAATCCTGCCGGACCTGCGCCGATGATAATAAGATCATAATACGGTTGGGTAGCCTGGGTTTGAAGCCCGACTTTTTCGGCTAGAGTTCGGAAATCGGGTTGGATCATAGTTGAGCCATCCGGGAAGAACAAAACTGGAAGCCTGTTATCGCCCTCAACTGTAGATTCAACAAGCACCTGGGTCTGAGGATCTATTTCGAGATCCAGCCACTGGTAAGGAATGCGGTTGCGTGCCAGGAAATCCTTGATCTTGTGGCTTTGAGGTGACCACAAAGTCCCGGCAATCCGGATGCCATCGTATGGCACGGGGACAGTCGCCAGCCAGTCGCTGAGCAGGTCATCCAATACCGGGTAAAGATTTTGATCGGGGGGATCCCAGGGTTTCATTAAATAATGATCGAGACCGATCTCGTTGATACTTTGAATGGCTGCTTCAGTATCGGCGTAAGCGGTCAATAAAACTTTACCAGCCTCGGGGTAGAATTCAACAGCTTTTGAGAGATACTCTGTACCTTCCATATCGGGCATACGCTGATCCGCAAGGAGTAAGGCGACAGGAGAATTTCGTAGTTTAAGCTGTCGTAGAGTCTCTAGTGCTTCAGCACCTGAGGCAGCTTTCATAATTCGGTATTCTTTCCCGAACTGATGCTGCAGATCACGCACAATCGCATTTAAAACCTGAATTTCATCGTCCACTGTTAAAATGATAGGTTTTGCCATTTTGCTTTTCTCCTAATAAAATACTGGTAAAAGATGCTGATTAAGCCATCCCTGATGATGGCTGTTTAGCTTGATTTCATCCCAGTGCCCAGAATAAAAATATCATTGCGATAATGGAGACACTCACATCTATCAATAAAGCACGTTGTCGATATTTTGATGAGGTATAAGGGTTTGTTAAAATCATCGCCAAGCTGGGGAATGTCCAAGCCCGAATCAGCAGGAAGGCGCTCACCAAACCTGCTCGGGATATCATACGTGAGAATTTTGTGTCATTTACATTCAAAACATAGTCAGGTTTCGAACTGTAAAAGACCCGTTCACTGATAAACCAGACATATGTGACAAACAGGAATGCAATGGCAATCATCACCCAAACTGTTTTCTGGGACATCAAAAGGGTTCCTCCTCCCATTCTGAATACCCAAATGAAAATCCCGATGATTACTACATGGAAAATTTGATCCAATACAAACGCCGCAAACGACCGTCCCGGCATTTTTTGTACCAGGGATATTTTTAATGAATCCTGACCCATGTGAATCAAGGCAAGAAGGGTAATCAAAGGCCAATACTCGGATCTGGATTCACCAATAAGTAGCAGCATCAACCCTAAATGAATACTGACATGTAAGGTTAGTACCCAGAATTTATTCCGATTTTTTACCATCCACTCCGTTTGAAATAAAAAATCACCGGTGAGATGGGCTAACAGAAGGTTCCAAAACATGGATTATTTTCCCCCCAAGAGCCGCTGGTGGGTTTTGCGGAAACAAATATCCATAACAACTTCCAGTCCGGCAGCCTTCGCATTGTCAGCTGCTTCTAGATTGATAATCCCTTCTTGCATCCAGATTGCTTTTGCGCCGACATCAATAGCCTGCTCTACAATCCCAGGCACAAAATCACTGTGGCGGAAAATCAATACCAAGTCTGGTGGGTTTTCCAATGAGTCCAGGTCGGGATAAGCTGTCTCGCCAAGCACTTGATCAAGCTTGGGATTGATGGGGAGAATTGTGTAGCCCTGTTCCTTTATATATTTTGAAACGGTATATGCCGGGGAACTATCCCGGCTGCTGATTCCTACGACTGCAATAGTATTTGTAGATTTCAGAATATCGAGTAAGTCCTGATCCGGGATTTGTTCTGAACCTTGAAGCGGGTCTGATCGCTCATCAACCTTATCAAAATTAATGGGCAGCTGCACGGTGAAACGGGTATTCCCCGGATGAGAGGAAACCTTAATTTGCCCGTTATGTTTCTGGATGATGTTAAAACTGATATTTAAACCCAGCCCGGTCCCTTTCCCGAGAGGTTTTGTTGTAAAAAAGGGACTGAAAAGTTTTTGTTGAACATCCTTGGGAATCCCTGGTCCGGAGTCTTCGATTTCAATCAATACCCAATCGTCTTTTTGGCTGGTCCTGATTGTGATCTTGCCCACTCCATCCAAGGCATCCAGCGCATTGTCGATAATGTTGGTCCAAACCTGGTTGAGCTCGCTGCCGTAGGCCTGGATTTTAGGTAAGTCATCGGCATAGTGGCGTTCCAAGGTTATGCCTGTATTTAATTTGCTCCGCAGCATAACCAGGGTATTATCCAGCCCCTCATGGATGTTTATCAATTGCACTGACGCTTGATCCAAATATACGTAGGATTTTAGGGATTTGATAATTTCACCGATCCTGGATGTGCCCTGATTTATTTCCGCCAGCAAGCTGAAGATGGTAAATATGGTGCAAAGCCAATTTAGGGATATGTCTAACTGTGAATCCGGAAAAGTTAATTTAAATTTATCTAAATCAGTAGTTGAAAACCCAAGATTGACCAGGATTGGCGCGTATTCCGAGCCTTTTTCGATCTTGTTTTCATCCAACCAAATCTCAAGCTCTTCCTCGCGGTCACTGCGTCCCAGGCTATCAAGATCAACAGGATCAGCCGCATGCCTGTGCGCATAATCATGGTATTCAACAACTGCATTCCACTGTTCCTTTGAAAAACCCAAGGTAGAGATTGTTTGGTAGATCTGTAAAAAGTTTTCAATTGAGTTGTTTAAATGTTCGGAACCCCGGAGGGCAGCAGAGGCCGGATTATTCAATTCATGGGCTATTCCTGCCGTGAGGGTACCCAATTGAGCCATTTTTTCACTTTGCCGGAGGACTAATTCGGTACTGCGTAAGCGATTGGTGATAGTAGATAACATCACCCTGGCTGCTGATGGACTGGTATCTAACAGATGTTCCAAATTTTCGTGGCTGATGGAAAACAATTTGCAATCTGTGCGGGTCCGTCCACTGGCAAAACGGGGTGCCTGGTCCAACAACGACATCTCCCCGATCACTTCTCCCGCCTTTCGGGTTGCCAGCAAAACCGTCTGTCCACCCGACTCCTTGAGAATATCAATCTCGCCCATCATGATTACAAAGGCTTTATCCCCGGGAGTACCTTCAGCGAAAAGAATTTCATCCGCAGGTATATTTTCCTCTAGGACCAGAGCACAAAGGCGGTCAAGATCATCATCGGGTAAATTGGCGAAAAGCGGAACTTTCTTGAGAAAATCAAACATATTCTAATTTCAACTATTGTACATTTTTGATATTTTTACCAACATAACAGCACAGCCTGTTTTTCCCACTTTTAATCGAGATGATTGTGGGGCAGGGCGTTTTGTGGTGATGGGGGCATTTTTATTTATTTGATACTGGTGGCAATATCTACACTTCTATTACACTCACATTTAATTATTAATATTTTTATAATAGAAATAGTTCTTATGACATAGTAATATAACACGGATAATCTTTGGTCATTATTATTTTATAAAAGTTTAATAGTTCAAAGTGTGTGGTTTGAGCGGCAGTCAGCCATCTTCCCCGCAACTTAAGAAATATGTAAAAGGAGTATCCCCTTGACAGAAAAACCAGATAATTCTGCCATTACTGAAGAAATTTGGCATAAGTTCTTGGTAACCGGAGAATTTATGCGAGAAGCCCGCCAAAGGAAAATATTAAAGTTTCTCCCAGGTAACTTGCGCTGTAAGGCTTGTTATGCACCTTTTGATGGTGCCGGCTCTACAATCGCCTGGCATCTCTATCATAAACGTCCCTCTAATATCAATCCCCATCTTTGTACAACATGTGAGGATTTTGCACGGACATATCCCGGCGGCGCGGAGATTGAGCTATCCTTACTTTTTGCTGATGTACGTGGATCAACAACCATTGCGGAAGGGATGAGTCCAGTTAATTTTAGGAATCTTATCAACCGTTTTTATACTGCAGCGACAGAAGTTCTGGCAGATTCTTCTGCGATCATAGATAAAATCATTGGAGACCAAGCTTCCGGCATGTATGTGCCCGGGTTTGCCGGTTCTGATCATGCTAACAAAGCAATTGAAGCGGGTAAAAAGATACTAAGTCGTACGGGGCATGATAGTGAGGATGGTCCTTGGATCCCCTTAGGAATTGGAATCCATACCGGAACAGCTTTTGTAGGTTCACTGGGTTCAAGCGGCGTAACGGACATTACAGTTCTGGGTGATGTTGCCAATACCGCCGCCCGGCTTTCGTCGAGCGCAGGCGTTGGTGAGATTTTTATCAGTGAAGCCGCATTTTTGCATGCCGGTTTCGATGGCGCTGAAAACTTGGAAAGACGGGAATTAGAGCTAAAAGGGAAAAGCAATAAAATTGTAGTAAATGTTCTCGTCAGTTGAATAATCCTTATTGAAGAAAAAACTACTCATAAATCTAAAAAACACTTGATAATAATATCAAGTGTTTTTTATGGACATGGGGGACATCAACGGGAAGGAATAGATCCGATTTGCTCTCGCAATCCCGCGACACCAACCCAAGAGTGTTGCAGATCTTGAGCCGGCTGCGCCGTTCCTCTCGAAGTTTTTCTAGATAAGCATCAATGGTGGTTCTTAATAATAGAAACACTACAATATTCTCTATTTGGCCAGGAAAACCAGTCAAGTACCGCTCTTGTTTATTAATTAATGTAATACGTGATCATAATCCGTTTGTGCTGTTCAAGACTTTCTCAAGTTGATCTTCATTAATAGCTTGTTTGGCCCGCTCGATGAAGCCCTCTTGAGAAATTGCGCGGGCCATTAATTTGAGCGACTCAATATGCGACTCGTGATCCAATGCGCAAAATGCCAACACAAGATAAACCGGATCATTGTCAATATTCCCAAACTCAACCGGTTCTGCTAAAGTTATGGCTGAATAACCGGTTTCTTTGACACCTTTTTCCGGACGGGCATGGGGGACCGCTATTCCTGGAGCAATCACACAATATGGGCCTAATTCTGTCGTGGTTTCTATCATTGCG
>Ga0255364_10365_pt1 | contig 10451 bp, 13 predicted proteins | sample ANMaggSSYBR01G12_FD_182087 | JGI IMG/M metagenome (GOLD analysis project Ga0255364, IMG submission 182087) | Sediment cell enrichment communities from methane seep in Santa Monica Basin, California, United Staets - ANME aggregate JGI... | ecosystem: Environmental > Aquatic > Marine > Cold seeps >...
GGAAAGTCCTCCCTCGCTCTGAATCGGGACGCCGTTCAAGCGGTTAAGGCGAGAGTCTTAGCAGAGGCGCAGAAACGACACAGTCCTTGGAATATGCAATGATTCACTTGGTGATGAGATCTCTAAGGGATTTGATGAAACGGCCAATCTGCTCCTGGAGCAAGCCCAAATGTTGGGATCAGTTATTCAGACTGCTCAAAGGTAGGGTGCTTAGTAGAATACCGTCTAAAACAGAAGGAGGCTTACGGCCTACACCCAGTGCATTCTAACCTAAATATTGCAAGATATTGCAGGAATTCTTCGAAATATATAAATATTAGTTAATAGCATATAGTTATTAGTTAATAACAATTAGTGATTGATATGTCAATATTTGTTCAAGAAAACAAGCTAGAACATTCCCCCACTTTAAATACTGTTCTCATGGTAGAAGAGACCTTAAAAAACATGGATGGAAGTGTAATTACTGTTGCTAAACTAAAAAAGATCCTCCCTAAACAAGTAAATCATAATACGTTAAAGATTATCCTTTCATATCTAGAGTATAGTAACAAAATTGCAGTGACCTTAAAAGGAATAACTTGGATTCAAAATACCAATTCGCGACTACGTAAAGCAATTTCTGAAGGACTTGAACTATGAAAAATGTACGTGTAATTCTCTCACCAGATGCAGAAGAAGTCTATAAACATTTGAATGAAGAAGCACCAAAATCAAAGACAGAACAGACAATACTTAACGCAATAAATAAAAAAGTGGAATTAATCAAAGTCAATCCACACTACGGGAATCCCATCGCTAAGAAACTTATACCTCAAGAATATAAAGATATGTACGATGTAAACAATCTTTTCAGGGTAGAACTTCCCAACTACTGGAGAATGCTTTATACTCTGACTGATGGTGAATCTAAAATAGAGATTATTGCCTTTGTTCTTGATGTGATAGATCATCCGATATATGATAAAAAGTTTGGTTACAAAGGAAAATAATTACGTCTTCTAAAATTCCAAATTTTTCGTATTTCTCGGAGGAATAAGGAGGCTTACGGCCTACACCCAGCACATTATTTTTTTTTAAAAATTTCTGGAAGCCCGATAAGAAAAATTAAATACCGCAAAAACCTATTGTATTAACATGAATCGTATCTTTAGCGTCGTTGTTCATAAAGAAAAAAAGTATTATGTTGCTGAATGTCCTGAAATTGGAACGATATCACAAGGAAAAACCATAGAAGAGGCAATTAAAAATTTAAAGGAAGCAACAGAATTATATCTAGAAGAGTTTCCAACGAAAAAGACATCAAAACCATTTGTCTCGTTTTTTGAGGTAACCTCCCATGCCAAAACTTCCAAGATTATCAGGGCATGAACTTATTAGAATTCTTGTACAATTTGGTTGTCATGTAACTTCCTAAATTACACAATTTTGTAACTCTTAAATTACCTATCTACTTTTACAACAATTGCATCGCGTTCCCTCAATTTAAAAATTTGCAAGTGCTTAGAATCCAAGAATGCTCGTAACTGATTTCGGATTATCACCAGATCCACTCTTTTCCCAACAAATTCAATTCCAATGTGATATCTCTCATTCTGGAATTTTATCATCCCATCCTTCTTGACTAACCGTGTATGGACCCGCCTCAGCATTTTTTCACGATAATTTACTTGCGAATCATGTTCACCAAGTAGCTTTGATTTTCCATATATCCTCACCAGATTGCCAAATACCAGTACATTCACTTTTTCGTTCACATATTCTGGATCTACTGGATAAACATTGCAATTCAGAGAGATTGTTGCATTCTTCCTCACCTTTCTTATCACATGCTCAGCAAAGATTTTGAACATGCCCCCTTCAGGCATACGTGGTGTGAAATTCTTATATCTGCTATCAGGTGGATGACCACACAATGAAGAATGTTCATGTTTTTCATTATACCATTTTACCCATTCATCGAACTTTTGATTTATATCACCAAAATTGCTGAATCTAAATTCCGGGAGGAAGTCGTCCTGAATAAATCCAAACAATCTTTCAATCTTTCCTTTTCCCTCGGGGTATCTAACAGAAGCAAATATGGTTCCTACACCCAATCGTTTGCAGACCTTCTCAAATCGGGTGCAACCCTTTCCCCAATGACTCTTGAATTGTGTTCCCTGATCAGAGTATATTTGCGATGGTATTCCACGCTGTTCGATTGTCCACCAGAGTATTTCAAGTACATTTTGTTCAGTCATTTCTGTAACAAATCTAGCGCCAACAATCTTTCTTGAATGATCATCAATAAACACAAGCAGATAAACCAGGCCAACGCCCTCTATTACTATCCCTTCCATAAAATCTACTTGCCACAGACTGTTAGGCCGTGACCTTTCAAAATCATGATACACTTTGAATGTCTGTTTAACCCGTTTATTTTCACCTACTGCTTTCAACACAGTCCACACAGTCTGACGATGCAAAGATATCTCATGCCCCTCAAGCAGTATATCTCGTATCTTTCTACCACTCCGACTTCGATTCTCAGTCTTAATACCAACAATGATCTGCCTTATATTATCGGGAATTGGATTCAAACGGCCACGTGGTTTGTTAAGAAGGCCTTTGATACCGCATCCATTGTATCGATGAATCCAGCTTTTCATTGTTTTCCAGGTAACTCCTGCTTTTCTAGCCCCTTCAGAAATGGTCATGTGGCCATCTCTAATGAGGAGAACATACTTCAAACGCTTCTGAACATATTCCAAATCGTAAATCGTTTCCACAATATTACCTGCCTGTAAAAACAGACAAGTAATGTCTCAACTATGGAATTTTGGAGTTACAAAACTATGTAGTTTTGGAAGTTACACGACAATTTGGTTTTATTAAAAGCCGTCAAAAAGGTAGCCATGTAATGTTAATTAAAAAGACGAAACAAGGAAAAATCGGATGTGTTGTTCCACTACATGATGAATTAGAAACAGGAACATTATTGGGAATACTACGGCAAGCAAAAATTAGCAGAGATGAATTTATCAACATTTACAAAGATAAGTGACAACTCAGCATTGTTCTTACGTCTTCAATTTTTCCAAAATTTGATATTTTACAGGAGTAATAAGGAGGCTTACGGACTACACCCAGCACTGTTCTACATTAAACTAAAAATGGATTTTAAAAAATAAAAAAAGGAAAAAATAGAGGTAAATCAGATTACTTTTCAGTTGATCTCCATTTATACACATCATCATGATGACCAAAATAATAAATCGTGACAACTTCATCTATGTGATCTATATTGAAAATTAATACGAAGTGTGAATTGATATGAACTCCGTAGAAGTTTTGAAGAGGAAGGCGTAAGTGTTTATATTCATGTTTTGGGTTGATTCTAATTTCCTGAACTTTTTTATAAATAATTTTTAGTTGCTTAGAGTTCTTTTTTGTCAGTTTTTTTAAAATTTTATCTGCAGTAGATTTTATGTTAAGATCATACATTCAATCCATACCTTTTGGCAAAATCGTCGACATGGATACTTTTTTCTTTTTTGATCTTCTTCATCTTTTCAATAAACTCTGGTTTGAGTTCTGGTTCATTTTCATACTCAATATATTTTTTTACGATGAACTCAATTGTTTCACTTTTGTCTTTTAGATCATATCTGGCTTTAACGATATTTAAAACACGATTAATATTCTCATTTAATTTTATCAACGCCTGAGTCATACTTAGTTCACCTAAGTATATATTAGTTGAACTAATTTATATTATTTTCTATTTAATTCATTTCTTTGTATGAGTTGACACAGCTCTAATAATTACGTCTTCAAAAACTTCGAAATTTTATGATTTCTCGGATGACTAAGAAGGTTTACGGCCTAGACCCAGCACATAACCCTGCCTTACGTTTTAATTTGTAACCTTACGTTTTCACTGTATATAATTTGTAGATTGGTGTGGCTGTTTATCTATGGATACAAGTTTAATGAAATCTTCCTTACCTATCAGTCCTTCTAGAAGTAATGCTACGTATCTATCTGTGACATCATCGTTATTTTGTTTTAGGATTATTTTTTTCTTGGGATATATAGGGGCCAAAGGCAAATTGTACTGCATAGCCAATAATTAGTGCAAGGATGAATATTCCAATGAGATAGGTGTCGATAAAGGTACCGATTGCTTCAAGTATTGGTGTATCGTCGCTTTGATTGATAATTAACATGATTTGTACTGCAATCCATGCCCCAATAATGAATCCTATGGCTGAGATAAGGGGATATATCCATTGATATTGGTGTTTATATTTGCGGTAGAGGTAGGTGTTGTATCCTGAGAGAAGCATTGATCCAAAAATAATCAGTAAATATTCATAGAGTCCTTCACCAAGGGCAGTTGCGATATAAATGTCGTCACCTGGGGCTTGTATTATATAGATAATAATCCGTAGGATGATTAGGGCAATGAATGCGCCTATGAGTGGTCCTGCGATTTTAAAGGTCTTGTTATACCATTGGTTTATATGGTCTCCAACATCATCGGCCTTTTTTTCGATTTTTTTCCCGATTCGTTCTACTTTTTTCCCAATGTATTGAGCGGTTTCTTCAATTTGTTCTTCTATTGGTTTTTTGTCTTTTGTTTCTTTTTTTGCTTCGTCTGAAGATTTTATGGGCGTTCCACATTTAGTACAAAATTCTGCTTTTTCTGATAGTTTGGCTCCACATTTTGTGCAGTATTCCATGTGATCCTCCCTGAATTTTGGTGATAATAAATAGATTGTAGTTATTTAATATATTCGAAGATTTCGAATTTCGATGTTTATAAAAATACGATTCTTTAAAGTTATTTTTAAAACGATTATTCTGTCCCTAAAAGAAAGAAAATAGAAAGGTTTTAGTGAAAATGTCTAAAATTCCATCGATAATATCGGCGATATTATGGCAGAAAATGGTAAGGTAACCACTTTGCTATGTGGCGAAGTGGAGATTAAAAAGTAGAATGGGAAGAGATATCTCTTCCCAGTTTTTTTATCTTTTACCATCAAAGACTTTTGGAACTCGCCTAAAAGCGAGGCCTTCCGTCAAGTTCAAGGGTAAGGCTTATGACCTAGACCCAGCACCTAATATTATTGGCCCCATTCATTTTATAATCAGGTTTTTTATTATACGTGCGATACGAGGTTGTTTAAATGAGTGGTATGGTACATTCTGAGGTACAAAAATTAAGCAAAATGGTTAATTACCAAGATGGAACAATAGTAAGTAAAACCTTAATTAATAAAGATAAAGGAACCGTCACACTATTTGCTTTTGATAAAGATCAATCGCTTAGTGAACATACTGCACCATTTGATGCATTAGTACAGGCTATTGATGGTGAGATAAAGGTTGTAATCTCTGGTAAAAACCATCATCTTACAACCGGTGAAATGATACTCATGCCAGCAAACGTGCCTCATGCTGTTAAAGCAATTGAAAAATTTAAGATGATGCTAATTATGATTAAAACTTAAAAAATACTGGAGGAATATAATGATTAAAGCGCAATTTAATATAAAACACAAAGAAGTTCTTGACACGTTTTTATTAAACATTCCATTTGTTAAAGAAGGTAAGATGTATGGCCATCCTGCGTATTATGTTGGAGGTAAACTTTTCGCATCTCTCTACATGGAAGGCGTCTGTGTGAAAATCCCAGAATCACGAGTAGATGAACTACTTAAAAGAGAAGAAATTGTACCTTTTCAACCCATGGGTGGAAAAATGAGAGAATGGGTACAGATAAATAGGAACAAATCAGAGGATTATCTAAAGGACCTAGATATCTTTGAAGCATCAATTGAGTTTGTAGCATCATTAGCAAATATTGAACTCAAGAAAAAATAATATTGTTAATGATATGCCTATGCATCCCAAAATATCATGGTGGGTGGCTTTACTATGAAGCGCATTCTATACTTAGACACACTTCGAGGTTTCCTGATATTATATGTTATTTTTATTCATGCCGTGTTATTAGTTATCTTCCAAGCAAACTATGACTATATTGATATTCTTCCAGTATGGCTTATCGTAATAATGTTTCCCATGCTTCTCATTGCTATGTGGGGGCCAATGTTTTCAATGATGTCAGCTACAACTAATACTTTTTTAGTCTATCATCAATTAGAAAAAGGAAAAAATTTACAAAAAACAATATTCAACAGGATTATTAGTTATATTCTCGTCATCATCATTCATTTCATTAATATGTTTTTTTTCATACACTTCATACCTCTTGATGGGGAGATATATCGATCCCTTATCTGTGGAACCCTTGAAACAGGACAAATCACTCTTCCTAGTATTATTATGTTTCTAAACTCTGGAACGCTTCTCCTTATTGGATTATCTGGACTTTTCATTAATATGCTTTTATTAGTTCTTTGGAGAAATAACGGACATAAAAATCTAAAAAAAACGGCATATGTGTTTATAAGTTTAGCAATTAGTTTTCTTCTTATTAGGCCCTTTGTATATCCATTGATGAATACCTTTATTCTACAACTTGTAGAGCAAAATCAATATATTATTGCAATTCTATTATCATGGATTTTCCGAGGGCAGTTTGGATTAATTCCAATGGCGGCAGTTCCCTTTTTCGGTGTCATTTTTGGATTACTCTTAGTGGGCAATGTTAAAAAACAGATCATTATGAAAATAGGGTTTGGTGCAACAATTGGGATGATGTTATTTGCATTACTCTTCTTAGGTCTCTTCGGTGTTCCTAATTTAACATTACCTTACTGGCCAGTTATGATGGTTGCAGTTAATCTCACAATAATGATTCTTGTAACAACATTGTTTATCTTACGATATGAATATTCCTCTGAAAAAACACAACAAAAACTCGCAAAACGATCAATTTTTTTAAGAAGATTCAGTATGATTACGCTCACCATATTTGTTTTTGAATCAATTATCGCTGTTATATGGGCTAATATCTTTACTTTCTTATTTGACAATCCCTTCCCTTTTAATATCCTTGCAGACGTATTATTTTTATTTTGTGTGTTAGTAACATGGTATATCATTGTACGTGTGTGGGAAAAAATTGATTTTAAATATAGTATAGAATGGTTTATGATGAAAATTATCAGTAAAATAAATGGTAAGGCATCTCATAAATTAGACGTTGAAACAGTCTTATATCATCCGTTACCTTCAAATAAACAAAAGAAAACAAAGTAATTAAAATGGGCTGTTCTCCATTTTGCCCCTCTTTAAATTCGACGGCGTATAACTTGAAAGTACTGATTAAAATTCTGAAGCAATAAAAATTGGGCAGTGTCTCAATTTACAACGCATAATGATATATTAAAAATTCTCGATATCTGCCGTTTCAATATATTTCAAACATGGTGATCCAAAGACAATCTTTTGTTTTTTGTAAACTACTTTCCCATGTGGTGAAAAAATAAAAAATATGGGCGGTAGAGAATCCTAATCATATTCTAATCTATATACACTTTCTAGATGATGTACTATTCAACCAAATATAAGTATCATAATGAAAATGCCAATAATGCGAGCGATTGGGTCAAAAATGCGAAGACGTAGGAATAGAGGAATGGATGCAACCACGGGTCCCTCATCCGGAACGACCGTTGAGTTTGTGAGACGGATGAAATGTATAGTAGATTTTTCGAGCGTCTGCATTGTACTGTAAACAGATTTGTCGGATGTGACGTTTTCGACGATCTCTAGATGGTGATCCTCATCAATGAGGTAAAAAACAGCTGTATATGAGATATTATTCCATGGGAGCTTAGTCAGGTTGAGTGTATATGGAGTATCGGGGGCTTCATAGTTGCTGATAATAATACTTATATTGGTTTTGTCCTCAGAGATACCCGCAAGATATGTAATTCCATTTGACGCATCCATTGTAGGAGTGGTTAAGCGGATAGGGGTGTCACGCATGAGATAATGCATTGCGTTGTAGGCAAGAGCTGGTGTTTTGTAAATGCCATCATGGGTAAAGAGAGCAAGGTCAAAACCAATCAATCTCATCAGCCAGTTATTATCCTGCGTGCCTCTATAGCGAAAGGCATAGTCAATACTTGCATCTTGGAATGTAGTGAGGCTACAGGCGGTGAAGGCAGCATTTTTGGCATTGTCTTTGTCACGTTGAGGGGTAAGTATATTGACGTTCCATTCCGTATTGATGCTTTCACAGTCGGCGAATCCATATGAATCTAGAAGAGTACGGACGGTGCGGGACGACGTGTAAAGATCATGGGGGGTATCTGCATAGTGATGCCATGAATAGAAATCCAATGGAATTTCGTTGTTTACGAGGTAGGTGAGAAACCCATGAGTGAAGTTCATATCGGCAATTGAAGAGGTGCAAGGTCCGCCTATTTTAAGTGATGGGTTGTATGCCTTGAGAATCTGCGCAATGGTGTGATATAATATATAGTATTCATTTGCAGTGCCATCCCAGAATCCATTGAGATCGGGTTCGTTCCATATCTCCCAGTATGTAATGTTGTAATGGTGGCCATTATTCCATCCATTGTTGTAGTGCATGACAATATGTTTGCAGACCTCAGCCCATTTGGTCATATTTGCTGGTGGGATACGAAGGCTATTGTTGTCACTTGCACTTTCACCCAGACGATAAAATACTTTGCAGCCGGCATTAATGATTGGCGCAATCATTTCATCAGAGCTAGTAAAATTGTAACTTTCTTCGTCATAAGGATTCGCATCCCAGTTTGGGAAAATTGCGCTCACATCGGTGGGACCAAAGAAGTCATGAGTGCGGATGAAATTAATTCCAATGTCTTGGTATTGATTTGTAAGATCAACACTATTTTCAATATAATATATTGGTGCGGGTCCACAGTTGATTTCAGCATAGGGCTTGATGGTGCCATTGGTTTGAGTACCATCAAGAGAAATCATAAAAGAGTCCATTGTTGTATGGGTGGTTAAAGAAGGAAAAGCTGTGGTAAAGGATACACCTAAAAGGATAATGAAAAAAGTTAAAGGTATGAGGAGAGTGCGGGTGTGGTAATAATTACGTTTAAACTTTTGTAGAAAGTGAGGGATTAAGGTTTTCATAGGTATCATTGAATATATAATTCAGAGAGTATATATATTTTCGGAACCAATTTAGAGAAGATATTCCTAATAAATGAGAATTATCTTTAGCATGATATGCGATATGATTTACTCTAATAAGTTACAATCTCTCTTGGATTTTGTGACAAACTACAGGCAAGAATTTGGAATTTCATTACAACTATTTGACTTCACATCACTAAATTCTTTTGGCCATTCTCAAAACAGAATTTAATTCTAATATCGGAAAGAATCTGTGGGAGAAATATTTATTGATGAATACATGTCTTTGCCCTATTTGATTCAACCCTTCGAGAGTAACATTACATAAGCAGGAATATGATCCTGAGTGCGTCTGAGTGTCATCAACTGAAAGCAATGCATTTTCGTTTTCCTTATACCAGAAATATTCCTCGATCTGGGAAATAGGTGTCACGGGCAAAGTGATGGGAATATCAGGAATGGTATACTGTGTTTCAAAGCCATCCTGCATAATAACTGTATAGCCAGACTCAGTTTCAATACCTGCTTCCACATCATCAAAATATATGGTAGTGCTTCCAAGTTGTACATCTCCTGCCATGCGAATTGCATAAACATAGTAAGTCATCGATCGATTGTCAATTGGAATATAATTTGGATAATCAACATAATACTCACTTAAATCAACAGAAATATTAACTTCTGGGCCAAGGAGCGTAAAGCTTTCGAACTTTCGTGTCTCAAAATTAGCTTCTTCCTTCATATAGTACCAAGTATTTGGTTGTAGTGATATTCCTAGATCAATGAATTCCCAAACTGACGCATCGCTTGGCGTTCCGTTTAAAGCATCAGATGTGCCAACAGGTATACTAAGAACTCCGTCTCTAGTTAATCCTACAAGGGCCATCCAATCTGCACCAGGAAAATGAATGGGATCATCTACTCCCTCTATCATCTCTTGATCGATTCCAAAGATAATATCAGATGCAAAATCGGATGGAAAGAGGAAATAGGCCTGTATGTATGATTTTTTTGGTTGTTGTAGCCAATCTTGGACAACAGGTGAAGAATGAATGAACATCACGGTCCCGCTGAGTCGCCCTTCATCTTGGAAAAAAATACAGCCTGAAAAAAGACTTACAGCAAGAACCATCGAGATTAAAATAATTCCATGAATAGTTCTTTTTTTCATTTATAACCTCATTAAAATATAACAGTGGATTTTATTATAAAGATTTCTATGGAAATATAATGCTGTGTGTTGAATGTTCTATTGAAAATCCAAGTAAGAAAATCTAGACCTTTAGATCTGGGCTTGACTCTCTTAGAAAAAAACTAAAACGCCACTGGATATTTTTTACTAAAAGGTCAAATGA
>Ga0255364_10366_pt1 | contig 10432 bp, 8 predicted proteins | sample ANMaggSSYBR01G12_FD_182087 | JGI IMG/M metagenome (GOLD analysis project Ga0255364, IMG submission 182087) | Sediment cell enrichment communities from methane seep in Santa Monica Basin, California, United Staets - ANME aggregate JGI... | ecosystem: Environmental > Aquatic > Marine > Cold seeps >...
CTTGTTGCGTTTATTTTCACATCTGTTCCGAGCCATGTATTATGTTCGGATTCGGTACAGGTAGAATACAACCCGGACACGGCTAACCTCACCGTTAAGGCCGAAGATGCAGATCTTGAAGGGATCCTTGCCCTTGTATCCCACAAGACGGGGGTATGGGTCCGTATCGATCCCTCCATTGAAAAGAGAATAACCACCGAACTTAATGACACCCCCCTTGAAAGTGTGCTTCGACAGCTTTCAAGAGGTCTCAGCAATTCCATGATCTACGAAAGCCTGGATAACGGCGGAGGCCTCCGCCTTGTGGGAATAGAAATCGTGTCCAACGAGGTCGTACCTGAACAGGGGACCCGCTCTCATGGCAGTGCCGATATTCGATTTCTTAGCGATGCTACGAGGGGTGGCTCATTTTATGCCGACCACAGCACCGTGAACAATGCCGGAATTGGAAGCTGGCTTAACACGACCACGGAACAATCCTCTGATATGGCAATAGCGGAATTTACCCCTGTCGCCGGAGAAGCCGATCCTGACGAAAATGCCGGGGAGAAAAGCCCTGTTGACTCAGACACTGAACAACCCGCGTACATCCCCAATGAGAAAACCGGCTTTTCCATGAAGGGCACTGCCATAGTGGATTATGCCGGAGGAAGTTAGGACAGATCATTTTAAATCAAAAACTTTTTCTTCCGGTAAATCGTTTTTTCTCCTTGCGTTCAATGACTTTTAACTTTTCTTTGTAATAGACTTCAAAACATCCACCAATTACAGTTTGATTTTTTCGTTAAAAAGCACCTTTTCTGCAAAAGGCATACTTCCCTACGCATTTATAAAAGATCGCCCCGATAAGCCGTCCTGACCTGTTTCAGCATGATTTAAGGCAAAGACATTATATAGTGTATTTGTATTTTGCTTAGTCCTTGAAGTGTTATCGTTACAAGAGATGGTAGTAACATTATTAATAAAACACAACATAGTGTGTTTTCACGTGAAACTTGTTATTATCACTTAATATTTTCATGCAAAAATCAGTTAGCGTAAAGTTGATTTGATTAAAATAATTGTCGAATATCCTTAAGAAATAAACATATTTGCCGATATAGAAATAGAGAGGCTTAAGAAAATTGATGGCGTCGTAAAAAGTCGTCTCTCCAGTGAAAACCGGAGTCTAGAAAATATATATCCATTTAATATAACTGGATGGCGCAAAATGTTTTACTACGTGCCCGGCTTTCGCCGGAATGATGGAAATGAGTATCTTCCACCTTTTTACGAGAGCATCAATCATACTATTTAAATAATAAAAAAGGCTTGAAATGAGTGAAGAAAAGGAAAAAAATACCGGTGAAGGAAGTGAAAGAAAAGAATCAAATGCCTTAGAACAAGATGACATTTCGAAGCTTATAGATGAAATGCAGGGTGAGGAGAATTCATCGGAAACTGAAGATCAGGCTGAAAAAACTACTGATGATGCAACAAAACAGGAGACCGATACGAAAAAAAATAACAAAAGAGAAGGTGAAGAGTCAACTACGGTTAAGCAGGACGACATTTCCAAGCTTATAGATGAAGTGCAGAGTGAAGAAAAGTCATCGGAAGTGGAAGATCAAGCTGAAAAAACTACTGCTGATACAACAAAACAGGAGTCTGATGAGACAAAAGAAGATGAAATCGAAGGTGAAGAGTCAAGTACTCTTAACCAGGACGATATTTCCAAGCTTATAGATGAAGTGCAAAGCGAGGAACATTCATCAGAGGCTGAAGAGAAGGAAGAAACAACGGAAAATGTTGAAAAAGATAATGAAGGTGAGAAAAATTCCGAGACTGAAATACCGGAAGATGAAAATACGCAAACGGTAGAAAGTAATGATGATAATGTTGAAGAAAAAGAGATAGTGGAGAAGGAGGAAAGTCAGGAAAAAGATGAAAAACCAGAAAAGAAAACAGATGAGAAGGATAAAAAAGAAGAAAATGATGATGAAGATAATGGCAGTTTCAAAGGTTTAGATTCTGATGACGAAATTGAAATTGATGGCGGTCCTGACACTAAACCTGAAACTGAAAAAGATGAAAGTAATAATGAGGAAAATCATAATAAAAACAAGAAAAATGATGAAGATAAAGATAAGAAAAGTGAAAAAAATGACGGCGGTGGGCAGGCAGTTATATTAGAAGATGTGAAAAAGAGGTTCAAAGGAAAGAGGCTTAAAATATTAATATCATGCATTTTATGTGTTATACTTATTGTAGTTTTATTCGGAGCATATGCATTTTTTAAGAAATCAAGAGCTGAAATTAAAAAGGCTGAAAAACCTTTCCAACCAGAACAAATAGCAAAATCTGAAAATAAATATAGCGAGGAACAAACCAGGCAACAAATAAAAGTTTATGAAACCAAAGATATTTTATTAAGTGACAGTATTATTGCTAAATTGGAGGAGATAACAAAGCTGAGAAATGAACTGCTTATAAAAGAGGGTGAAATTGCTGATCTTATAATGAATTATAAAAATGGCATTAATGAAATGGAAGATCAAATATTAGGGGTAAAACAAAATAACCAAATAAACTCCTTTAGTGTTGCAATAAAGAACAAAGAGATTGAATTTGGGATGATGACTATCCAAAGACGCTTGGCATATATTGATAAAATTGAACCGCCTTATGAGTGGCTTAATCAAGGTATAGAAGAATTGCTATATTTAAAACGCAAAATTGAAATAGATGCCCGGATAAGCCGTGTAATAAGTGGAATCGATATGGATAAAATGATTCAGGAAGTCGATATTGTAATACAAAGCTATCGCAACGGTATCGAGAAGCTGGAAATAGACATGAAAAATGTTGAGCTTATGTCCCTTGAAATGATCTGGAAAAGGATAATCGACAAGGAGAAATTTATTGCAGAAAATAATACAAAAACCGATGAACCGTTGGGAATAAATAAAATCGCTTTTAGAAATGAAGAAACAAACAATCGAATAATCTGGGAAGAAATTTCCAGCGGTAATTTTAAGAGAAAAAATGAAATGACAAATCTTTCAATAGAGGCCGCAAAAAATCTTTCCAAATGGAAAAATACTGATCTTTTCCTCAATGGATTATCCGAACTTTCTCCTAATGTCGCAAGGTATTTATTAAAATGGCAAGGAAACTGGATATGCCTTAACGGTGTGAAAAAACTTTCTCCTGAGGCTGCAAAATATTTATTTCAATGGCATGGAAATTGGATTTCATTAAATGGTATATCAGAAATATCATCCGAGCTATTGAGGTATTTACCACACTGGCAAGGGAAACAACTTGAACTAATGGGACTGAAATATAAAGAAAGCAAGAGTGAACAAGTGGGGTTGAATGCTTTGGCAAAGTGGGAAAAGGCGGGTGGAAAACTTTACATCCCTGTACAGATTAGAAAGGTTATAGGGAAATCCTAAGGTAGTGGAGTAACTTTGTTTTCCTTTGATGAATTCTTATCAAACTTATAAAGAAATACTGATATTGCCAAAGTTATAAGGTGGACAGCAAAGAAATAATAAAGCACACCATCTTTGACTTTAATTGCCAGAATAAAAAATATAATTGCACTATAGAACAATAGTTTTGTATTCATACCTTTTCATTTCCCGTAATGTATATAAATATTATGTGTTCCTTTAATTATATCGGCAAAATATTTAAAAACTTTAATTTTTAAATATAACGAAGCATTTAACATTCTGCAAAGCCGCTGCAACGCAGTAGATAGAACTTTCTACGACGCCATCAAGTTTTACTTGCTAATTATTGTAATATTCGGTATTGTTATTGCGAAAAAGGATAAAATTGATGGGGTTAGAAAGAACTATGGAATCACAAATTACAATCTGATAGAGGATAATCATTATGAAAAAGATGACTTTGGTTGTTACCTTGCTGATGTTTACGTTGCTCGTTACCCTAAATTGTTCAGGGAAACCGAAACCGATACTTGAAGAAGAGGAATTGCTGAAGTTGTTAATGAAAATGCAAAATGGAATACAATCGAAAATATCTTATAATGATTTTGGAAAGCTGCTTATTGAGTCAAAAAATATGCTTGAACTCCTTAAAAAAGCAGAAAATAAAAACAGCTGTTTTTTTAATTCTGTAACGAAATGTTACACTTCTTTTGAGATAAGCAAAAAAGCCTGGAAGCTAAGAGATGAGGCAGAAAGTGAGAAAAGAAAAATAGATATGGATACAACCCTGTCATTTGCACTGGGATTCGGAGCGGTAAGTCTTGCTAAGGCAAAAGAATGTTTTAAATAATTGTAAGCGTTCAAAGGCACCGCAGCTGCACGCGATCAGGGAAACCAGCATAGCAGAAGACTATATTGATTGCCCTGATCACGCACATCTGCAGCACCTGTAAACGCTTACAATATACATTTATATCCGGTTTATTGATGATGCAAAATATCCTGCACCAAATCCATTATCGATATTTACTACAGCAACATTTGAACTGCAACTATTTAACATTGCGAACAAGGCAGTTAACCCTCCCAGACTGACTCCATAACCGACACTCGTTGGGACAGCTATCACAGGTTGCGATACCATTCCTGCGACTACGCTGGGAAGGGCTCCTTCCATTCCCGCAACAACAATAAGAACGGAAGCCTCGTCGATCTTTTTTTTGTATTTAAAGAGTCTGTGAATACCGGCCACTCCCACATCGAAAACAGCTTCTACCTGATTTCCCATATTTTCGGCAGTCAGGTAGGCTTCTTTTGCGACTGGAATATCAGAGGTTCCTGCTGATAGTATTAAAATATTTCCCTTTCCCTGCATCCGAATTTTGTTTTTCTTAAAAACGATCATTCTGGCATCTTCATGATACTCGATATCAGGAAAGTGTGATTTGATTTTGTTCGCCTTATCCAGGCTCACTCTGGTAGCAAGAACTATGTCTTCCTGCTTAATTATCTTTTCAATGATACTACTAATTTGTTCTGCTGTCTTTCCCTGGCCGAAGATGACTTCAGGAAAACCTTTACGAAGTGACCTGTTGTGATCTATTTGAGCAAAGTTAATATCTTCAACTGAAATGTGCTTAAGACCTCTGGCTGCATCATCAACTGATGTTTCGCCTGTAGCAACTAAATGAAGGAGTTTATGTAGAGATTCTGAGTTCATAGTAATGTGTAGGCTTTATGGAGCAGCCCTTCGGCTTTGAGGAGCGCCACTACGTGGCTTGAAGAGCAGCCCTTCGGGCTTTAAAGAGCGGCCTTCGGCCTCGAGTTTTTGCATCAAGCAAAGCGCTCATTGAGCCAAGCGTTCTTTTTCATAGGTCTTTTTCAATAATTTTTCCGGGTTTTTTCGGAATTATTTCTTTTGGTGACTTTGCTGGAGATACGGACTTTGATGTGCTTTGAGATATTTTTCCGGATAACTTCAGTCTTTTATCTAATGCCTTTAACTGTTTTTGCATTGAGAGTATTTTATTTTCTAGCTCTTTTTTTACCTGATTTAACTCTTGCTGTTGATTTTTCTCTTGTTTTTTTAGTTGATTATCAAGAAATATTCGATTTATTTCTTTTTGAGAGGAAAGGCTTGAGAAATCGGAACTTAATTTGGCAAGATCCTTTTTTATAGCATTTTGTTCGGCAGATAGCCCAGTCATCTTCCCGGAAAAAATAACGTCAAGGTTATCTAATTTTGTTGAAAGATTATTTGTTTCTTTTTTTAAAATTTCCTGATCTTTCTTATCTGCTTTTGAAGATTTTATTTTTTTAATCCTGTTTTCCGACTTATAAATTCTGAATTTCAATGATGACAATTTTTTTTCATAAGAGGAAATATTTGAAGAAAGTGACTCTTCAATTTTAGAAAGCTGTGATGAATGTTCGTTTAGTCTTGTATTAAAATCCTTTGACAGACTTTGGATATTCGTTACACCCGTACTTTGATTAGCAGTGACCTTGTTTCGCAAATCAAAATAGACTAAAAGAAGAAGAATGGATATAAAGCAAGGTATTAAAATGGTGATGATTGTGACACGTTTGCTTAATTTATCAAGACGAAGATTTTTAATTTCATCCTGAAAAACAACATCAGGGCTTTCTTCATCAAAACGGATTTGAAATTCCTTAGATCTTTCTTCTGACATTTTTAATTATTCCCATTCTATTGTACTGGGAGGTTTTGAGCTGATATCATAAACCACCCTGTTTACACCATTTACTTCATTTATTATCCTGTTTGATACCCTGCTGAGAAATTTGTGAGGCAACCTTGCCCAATCTGCAGTCATTGCATCTTTGCTGGTAACAGCCCTGATCGCCACGATGTTTTCATAGGTTCGCATATCTCCCATTACCCCAACGCTTTTAAGAGGCAAAAGGACAGCAAATGATTGCCATAATTTTTTGTAATAGCCAGCCTTTCTTATTTCATCAAGCAGGAGATCATCTACATCGCGCAAAATTAAAAGACGTTTTTTTGTAACTTCTCCAATAATTCTGATTGAAAGGCCTGGCCCTGGAAAAGGCTGGCGATGGATCAATTCTTCATCAAGCCCGAGTTCCTTGCCCAAAAGGCGGACTTCATCCTTAAACAGATATTTCAAAGGTTCCACAAGTTTTAATCTCATTTTTTTAGGAAGACCGCCTACGTTATGGTGGGATTTTATTACAGAAGTAGGGCCTCCAAAAGCAGATATTGATTCAATCACATCGGGGTACAGTGTTCCCTGAGCCAAAAACTCAGCATTTTTTATTTTATTTGCCTCAGCTTCAAAAACCTCCATAAAAACTTTTCCGATAATTTTGCGCTTTTTTTCTGGGTCGATGATATTTATAAGTGGTTTTAAAAACTTATTTTTTGCATTTACAAACCGGATATTGATTTTAAGATTGAGTTTTAAAGTCTTTTTCAGTTTGTCCGCTTCATTCTTTCTAAGCAACCCGTTATCTACAAATATACAGGTAAGGTTTTTCCCGACAGCACGATGCAGGAGCAAGGCAGTAACCGAGGAATCAACACCTCCGCTTAAGCCGAGTATAACTTTTTTATCCTTTACGGTTTTCTTTATTTGAGAAACAGCATCCAGTGCAAAAGATTTCATGGTCCAGGAGCGTTTGCATCCGCATATTTTAAAAAGAAAATTTCGGATAATGACTTTTCCTTGGGGAGTGTGTTCAACCTCTGGGTGAAATTGCAGACCATAAAGCTTTTTTTTCTTATTCTCAGTTGCAGCTATCGTTGTGTTTATAGTGGAAGCAGTTGTTTTAAAACCTGTAGGCAATTTTTCAATGGAATCACCATGACTCATCCAGCAATTTGTCGATTTATTAACCCCTTTAAAAAGATCTTCCTGATACCGAACATTAAGTTCAGCAAAGCCGTACTCACGTTTTTTAGCCCTTTTAACAACTCCGCCCATGGAACCTATCATAAACTGCATGCCGTAGCAGATTCCAAGTATGGGAATTTTCATATTAAATATCGCTGTATCTATTTTCGGGCTTTGTTTTTCATAAATACTTGATGGGCCTCCTGAGAGTATAATACCATCAGGATTAAGCGATTTTATATAATTTATAGTAATATCAGAAGGTTCAATCTGACAATAAATATGGCATTCTCGCACACGGCGTGCAATGAGCTGGTTATATTGAGCTCCAAAGTCGATGATTAAAATCATAGTTATCCTTGATGGCATGGAACAACACAGGTTCAAAGTTCCAGGGTTCACGGTTCAGGGTTAAACAGATGAGTTGATAGCTGTTAAACTGCTATACAATGAATTACCCGAGTTCATCATGTCAACTCAGTATACACCCAACCGTGAACTGTGAGCCCTGAACCTCACAACCTGAGGTAAAAAAGAATTACAAAACGGTTTGTTAAAACAGGCTGAATATGTTAGAGACAGCCCAAAAAGTCAACTGAATTCTTATTTACTAAATGCGGCTTCAGGAAGAAATGAAGTAAGCGTTCACAGGCACCGCATCTGCACGCGATCAGGGCAACCAGCATAGCAGACTATAGCTGGTCGCCCTGATCACGTACACCTGCAGCACCTGTGAACGCTTACAGGGTGGAGATCGTATGACCTTTTTGTTCCGAATGGGCGTGAACGGGTACGAAATGAAAAATATTATTACACAGATTTATGAGGTACAGACACCTGCTGAGGCTAAACAGCTTATCGAATTTGGTGTAGATCATATAGGGAGCGTTATTGTTTCTGAAGATAACTGGAAAGTTCCGCTAATCAAGGAAACAATAGAAAATATAAAAGGGACGACTTCCAAAAGCAGTTTGATACCTTTGTTTATAAAACCAGAAATCATATTTAAAGTACTCGATTATTACAGACCGGATATTGTTCATTTTTGTGATGATCTTTCAAATCATAACAATGTTAATGAAAACTATGATGACTTGTTGTATTTGCAACAAAATGTAAGAGAACGATTTCCTAAAGTCAAAACCATGCGGTCTATTCCAATCGCGCAGTCAGGCAAGACAGACATTGTACCTACTATTAAACTTGCTCGAATCTTTGAGCCGGTAAGTGATTATTTTCTTACGGATACATTATTAACAACAAAATCAAGCGTATCGACTGACCAGCAACCTGTAAACGGGTTTATAGGAATTACCGGGAAAACCTGTGACTGGGATATGGCACTTGAACTTGTTAGCTCGAGCAGCATACCGGTAATTTTGGCCGGTGGGATATCACCGGATAACGTTTTTGATGGTATCATGCATGTTCAAGCCGCAGGCGTTGACAGTTGTACAGGGACGAATGCTAAGGGTCAAAACGGGGATTTGATAAGGTTTAAAAAGGATTTCGAAAAAATAAAGCACTTTGTTAATGAGGTGCGTCGTGCTGAAAAAGAAATCAACACGGAATAAATTGTGAATTTATCATAATTGGTGAACTCATAAGAAACCGTCATAATTAAAGGAGATTAAAAACCTATGTATGAAAGTGGTGATTTAAGAAAGGGTCTGAAAATAGAAATTGATGGAGAACCTTATATCATTGTGAAGTTTGCTTTTGTTAAACCGGGTAAGGGTCAGGCTCTTTATAAATGCACGCTGAAAAATATGATCACAGGTACCAGATTTGACAGGGCTTTCAGATCAGGTGAAAAATTCAATGAGGCAAACCTTGAAGAAATTGAGATGGAATATTTGTATTCAGACAAACAGGGGTATTGTTTTATGAATACCAGCAATTATGAACAGGAATTTCTTGTTGAAGACCAGATTGCTGAATCTAAAAATTATCTAAAGGAAAATACGGTTTGTAATGTTTTGCTTTTTGATGATAAACCCATAGGTATTACCCTGCCAAACTTTATTAATTTAAGGATAAAAAAAGCCGATCCATGGGCAAAAGGTGATACAGCTTCGGGAGACACAAAACCAGCAACACTTGAAACAGGATATTCAATACATGTTCCCACCTTTATAGAAGAGGGGGAACTCGTTAAAATTGATACAAGAACAGGTGAATATGTGGAAAGAGTAAAGGAATAAGCGATGCGTCTAAATCAGACTTTTTAGGAATTCATAATCTTTAAATTAGCGTAACTACTAACGTAGTCAGGCTGAAAGGGTCATAAAAGCATGATTGCAGTGGTTTGGTGGAATGTAATCCTTGTATCAAACATGGCTTTAAATTCCGTTTTTACCTAACAGTCTTCAGCCTTCAGCCTATCCACCTGAGAAATTAGCATCAACCCTGATATATATTTGAAATCATGACGACAGGCATCATATTCGACATTAAACGATATGCCATACATGACGGCCCGGGAATCCGAACCACTGTTTTTATGAAAGGGTGTCCACTGACTTGCCAGTGGTGTCACAACCCGGAGGGCATTAAACCGGCACCCTTTTTGGCCTACAAAAAAGAGAGGTGCATCCGTTGCGGAGAGTGTGTCGAAAACTGCCCTGAACAAGCACTTTGTCTTGATGCAGAAGGCGTTGTCCCTTCCGATTCGCCATGCACGAATTGCTTCACCTGTACGGAAATCTGTCCTGCAGAAGCACGTGAAAAGGTCGGCAGGAAGGTAACGGCAAAAGAATTATTTAAAGAGATTCAAAAGGACAACCCTTTTTTTGACACTTCTAAAGGTGGTGTCACATTTTCGGGGGGTGAACCGCTGATTCAACTTGAATTTCTCATCGAAATGCTTAAATTATGTGGAGATGCACACATACACAGAGCCGTCGACACAACCGGTCATGCAAGCTTTGAAAACCTTATGTCAGTCGCGGGACAAACCGACCTTTTCCTTTTTGACCTGAAAATGATGGATTCAGATAAACATGAAAAATACACCGGGGTATCCAACAAACTGATCCTTGATAATCTACGGCACCTGGCACAAAAAGAGATCGATCTAATCATACGGATACCCTTGATCCCGGGCGTCAATGA
>Ga0255364_10367_pt1 | contig 10419 bp, 8 predicted proteins | sample ANMaggSSYBR01G12_FD_182087 | JGI IMG/M metagenome (GOLD analysis project Ga0255364, IMG submission 182087) | Sediment cell enrichment communities from methane seep in Santa Monica Basin, California, United Staets - ANME aggregate JGI... | ecosystem: Environmental > Aquatic > Marine > Cold seeps >...
CGCAGTAGCATGATAATCTTATATTACAAATGTGATTTTGTAATTCACGTTTGTGACTTGTTTGTCCCAATATAAGGACATTGCCCGATAAAGCATAAGGTTAAGGCACAATTTTTGTTGGCTTAACTCGCATGTAGTGGGAAGCAACAAAGATTGGAGGCAAGTCAGATGGTGTTATTTCTTGGGACTAACATTACATCCGCTAACGTTGGGACAATCACATTATCTAGTTGAGTTACAGATTTAACTCTCACTGTAAGATGCTTGTTACTTTTTCCAAGTTCGTGTTACTACTTAGATTTCCTTGAATCTATAGGAGGACTGCATGCTACTTAGTGATAATCTACAAGGTGTTCAGCACCTTGGCATTATGGTCCCAGACATTGAGCAAGCAAAAACGTGGTATTCACAGAAGCTCAATTTTACAGTCGACTATACCCCGCACATCCAAACTGATGAAGGAGATATCGAATTAGCTTTCTTGAATCTCAATGGAATGGTTGTTGAACTGGTTCAACTTGTGGGTGCTGAACTCGAAGAGGTTAAAACCCGGGGTGATGGTCATATCGATCATTTTGCTATTGATGTACTTGATATAGAGGATGCTATTCAAGAGCAACTGGCCAAAAACCTTGCCCTTCACCCTTCCACCTCTAATGGTGCAGAAACATTTCCGCTTTTTTCAGATGGCGTGAAATATGTTTTTTTCAACGGACCTTTTAATGAAAAGGTCGAATTCAATCAAGCTCTTCATCTTGATCTGTCCCGTCGCGAAAACAACATTGGGGGGTGGGGGCATCTTGGCATCCCTGTGACTGATATGGATAGTTCAAGACAGTTTTATAGCCAGTTTGGTTTTGAAGAGATCGCCTATGCTGAAGTCCCGGTGGGTGACGACCAGGTAAAAGTCTCGTTAATGGAGAATGCGGGATTTGTACTTGAGTTCTTCCAGCTAGTTGGTGACGATTTGGCTGAAGTGAGAACGCGCAAAGATGGTTTTATCGACCATATTGCATTTGATGTTTTGGATGCTGATAAAGCCTATGCGGATATCAAAGATGCTGGGTTAGATTTGCTTCAAGATGCGCCAATTACTCTTCCCTTATTTGGAAACGGAGTGAAATATTTCATGATCCGTGGCCCAATGGGAGAAAAAGTTGAGTTCAACGAGATGATTAAATAAATAGCAGGGAATTTTCCTGTTAGCAAGGAGGTGATATAAAAAGACAACAGAATGCCATTCAAGTAGATATAGTTGTTTTATAATTAAAATTAGAAAAGAGAGAGAGAAATGAAACGAATTTTAGTAGCGGTATTACTTTTAGGCTTGTTGTTATCTGCGTGCTCACCAGCAGCCCCGGCTGAAAAGCCCGTTGAAGAGTATGTCATGGCAACGGTTGTAAAACTGACAGGTGTTGGTTGGTTTGACCGCATGGAAGAAGGTGTGGCAGACTTTGATGCAGCATATGATTACGTTGAAGCATTCCAGCAAGGGCCTTCACAGGCTGATGCAGCACTCCAGGTACAGGTACTAGAAGACCTGCTTGCCCAGGGTGTTGACTCGCTATGTGTCATTCCTTTCCAGCCTGAAGCTGTCGAGCCTGTTCTGCAACGCGCTCGCGAAGAGGGTGTGGTTGTGATAAGCCATGAGGCGTCCAATCAGCAGAACATCGATTTTGATATTGAAGCTTTTGATAACGCAGCTTATGGTCGACACCTGATGGATCATTTGGCTGAGATGATGGGCGAAGAAGGCGAATACGTTGTCTTTGTAGGTAGCCTCACCTCAACAACCCACAATGAATGGATTGACGCAGCCATCGCGCATCAGCTTGAAAACTACCCCAACATGATGATGGTCGGTGATAAGAACGAATCCTATGATGATGCTCAAACCGCATACGAGCGTGGCCGTGAACTACTGGTAGCTTTCCCAGACCTCAAAGGTATGCAGGGAAGTTCAGCGAATGATGTAGTTGGTTTTGGTCAGGCAGTTGAGGAAGCAGGTCTACAAGACGAAATCGCAGTGGTTGGGACCAGCCTTGCCTCCATGTCCGGCGCATTGGTCGAAACAGGTGCTGTTGACCTTATCAGCTTCTGGGATCCAGCTATGGCTGGATATGCCTGTAACGAAATTGCATTGTTGGTACTTCAGGGCGAGACACCTGCTGATGGTCTCAGCCTTGATCTTCCAGGATACGAAAGCCTAACCCTGATTGGCAAAGTCTTCTACGGGCAAGCTTGGGTCGACGTGACCCTCGATAACTTGGCGGATTGGGACTTCTAATCACTTAATACCTAAGTAAGAACAAGATCGAGCGGTCAGAAAAGAGCTATTGCTCTTTCCTGACCGCTCTTCTAAGGAAGTAAGGCAAATCCGTTCGTTAGATACAACATGATTGTAAATGTGTTTAGTTTGTACCTTATGTGTAAACTAAAGGGCAAAACATAACATCTTATTCTCTGAAATTATTCAATACTGAGAAGCGCTAAGTATGACTGAAGAATTATTGCAAGTAAACAACATTAGTAAGAATTTTGCAGGGGTTCAAGCTCTCGAAGGGGTAAGCTTTACGATATCACGTGGTGAGATTCGGTGCCTGGTTGGTGAGAATGGATCAGGTAAATCTACTCTGATCAAGATCATCGCAGGAGTTTACCAACCTAGCAAGGGAGAGATTGCATTTCACGGAAAGTTACAGGGCAACATAAGGCCTCGTAATGCCTTAGACGCAGGAATTCAGGTTATTTATCAGGATTTTTCACTGTTCCCAAATCTGACTGCCGCAGAAAACATTGCACTAAATTACCAATTATCACGAAATAAGAAATTTGTGAACTGGCGCGAGGTTCATGCAATTGCCGCAGAAGCAATTAAACTTATCGAGGTTGATCTTGATCTTGACGCAATCGTCGGGGAGATGTCTGTAGCGGACAAACAGCTCATTGCCATCTCTCGAGCATTGCTTCAAAATGCACAACTTATTATCATGGATGAGCCTACAACTGCTCTAACTCAGCGCGAGATAGAAGCACTGTTCTATGTAATACGCAACCTGAAGGAAAAGGGAATATCTATTCTCTTTGTGAGTCACAAGTTGAGCGAAGTGCAGGAAATCGCGGATAACATCATGATCTTGCGCAATGGCATTAAAGTTGCTGATGGTGTATCAGATGAATTTGATCTTGCCAAGTTAGCTTATTTCATGACAGGCAGAGAGATCACTGAAAGCAGCTTCGTCTATGATCCTGCAGGAAAGTCCCCCATAAGTATATTAACGGTGAAAAACCTTACGCTTCCCGGCAGGTTTTTCAACATTTCTTTTGATCTGAAACAGGGTGAAATACTCGGTATTGCCGGCTTGCTCGGTTCTGGACGTACCGATTTGGCTTTAGCTCTGTTTGGTATTAAACCAGCAAAATCTGGGGAAGTTAGTATTGAGGGCCAACAGGTGCATATTCGTAACATACAAGATGCAATGCGTTTCAAGATTGGATACGTTCCGGAAGACCGCTTGACAGAAGGGCTCTTTTTGAAGCAATCCATTGGGCGAAATACAATAATACGCATTCTGGATAGAGCGATTGGATGGCTTGGCCTGATTAGCCCCAAGAAATTTAAAGAACAAATCGCAATATGGGTTAAACGATTGAGAATAAAAACTAACGATCCGGGGCTGCCTGTGGCCAGTTTATCCGGTGGAAATCAGCAGCGGGTAGTACTGGGAAAATGGTTAGCCAGTAACCCCAAGGTATTGATCTTGAATGGACCAACCGTTGGTGTCGATATTGGATCAAAGATGGAACTGCATGAACTCATCAAAGAACTGGCTCGTAAGGGCCTAGGTACATTGATTTTGTCAGATGATCTGCCTGAACTCATGCATACATGTAACCGGATATTGCTAATGCGAAATGGGCGCATTGTCGAGGAATTCACTACAGGTGATATTACCGAACAGGAGCTAAATCAGAAAATCACAGAATCTATTGCATGAATCGAGAATTGAAAGGAAATTTGAAGTACGGACAATCAGCATACACACTTACTTGGACAAACCCAAATAATATGCACTTGCCGTGTTTTTGGTTGCTTTCCGTTTTTATAACAGTTAGCCTCGCAGGTAATTACCATTTGAAATATGACCTAAAATAAGTGGAAAATTGCGAGTTACTTGCGAGGGTCAGCAAGTTCAATAGCTCACAAAATACTTTTATTGAAGTACATATACTTGTTTGCTAGGCATTAACAAGTGAAGGAAAATTAATGTTCAGACAGTTGTTTAGGAAACATGAATTTTTCATTGCAATCATCCTGATTGTGATTTCTCTCACTATTGGGTTGATTAACCCAAGATTCTTCTCGTTAGCTAATGTATTCTCACTGCTTCGCAGTGCCACAATAATGGGCATTTTCAGCATGGGAGTGTTGATTGTATTGATTTCTGGCGGCATTGATGTGTCGTTTACGGGTATTGCGATATTTTCTATGTATACTACCGTATCGATTCTTGTTGCCCGAGACTTTCAAGGTAGTATATTCCTGCCCTTCATAATCTCAGGTTTGCTGGGTTTGATACTCGGTTTAATAAACGGTGTCATTATTGGCGTGTTTAAATTGCCTACTTTAATTGTTACTCTGGGCACGTTGAGCCTATATCGTGGGGCGATGTTGTTTTTTGTCGGGTCAAATTACTATAACCAGGCAGAACTCCCTGTAGCAATTAAGGAATTTGCTCGCGCCAGCGTCTTTACTGTCGAGACATCTAGCGGCAAAACTGGACTCCACCCAACCTTTTTCATTCTGGCTTTTCTTGGGTTTATCGTATGGTATGTCTTGAAGTACACCATGCTGGGACGCAGCTTTTATGCGATGGGCGGTGATCGGGAGTCCGCTGAACGTGCGGGGTTCAACATTCTTCGTACCCAGCTTATCATTTATGGTTTCGCTGGCTTGCTCTCGGGCATTGGAGGAATGATTGTTGGTGCATTATTTCGCCAGGCTAACCCCTTCAGCATTGTTGGTACTGAATTGGACATTATCGCGGCAGCAGTTCTTGGGGGTGCGTCCATTGCTGGTGGGCGAGGTTCTGTGATCGGAACGCTGCTTGGTGTTGTTCTGATTACAATCGCAAAAAACAGTCTAGTGTTGTTGGGTATTCCATCTGAATGGCAGAGAGTCATTGTCGGTTTCTTTATCTTATTAGGTACGGCCATTCCAATGGTGCAATCCCTCGTTGTACAGCGCCGTCTGGCTATGCAACGAGATGAAATACCAGTAACAAGCTAGTAAATATTGCCTATTCAGAAAGAGAGAAAATGTCACATATAGAAAATACAGAAACACACAATCAGTCTCTGATAAGCCGCTTGCAATCTTTCATAAAGAATGGAAACGGTAATATTGTTCGTTTACTGACCGCAGTCATTGTGATCTTTACCTTGTTAAGTATGGCTCGACCAGAGACTTTCTTGACAATACGTAACATGCAGTCGATGGCATTTCAAGCATCTGAAATTGGTATTCTGACTATTGCAATAATGGTGACTATGCTATCCGGTGGAATTGATCTGGCTATTGTCTCCACAGCCAGTCTGTCAGGTATTATCGCTGGAATGATTCTTACGTCGATGGTTCCCCCGGAATCATCAGCGGGCACAGTTGCCCTGGGTTTGGTGCTTGCTATACTAGCTGCACTGATTATTGGTGTGGTCTGTGGAGCATTTAGTGGCTATCTAGTTGCTGTGTGGGAGATGCCAGCTATCCTGGCAACTTTAGGAACAAGTCTTCTTTACAAGGGTCTCGGAACTGCTATTACTGGTGGGGTTACGGTCTTCGGTATTACGGAATCGCAATTTATTGGTAATGGTGAAGTGCTGGGTATTCCATTTCCCTTAATTTTACTGCTCATCGTTTCAATCATTACGGGCATCATTCTGAGTCGAACCCGTTTTGGTATAAATTTATACATGTTAGGGACAAACCCTACAGCGGCCCGCTTCTCTGGAATAGATAACCGGCGAGTACTCATCTATAGTTACATCATCAGTGGTGTATTATCAGCGATTGCCGGGATTATAATTCTGGGTCGAACAAATGCAATGAACGTTGATTTTGGAGCATCCTACGTGCTGCTAGCAATCTTGATAGCAGTACTGGGTGACGTTGACCCATATGGTGGATCAGGCAATGTCATCGGTGTGCTTCTCGCCCTGGTAGCTATGCAATTTCTTTCAACAGGGTTTAATATGTTGTTGTACAAGTCGAGTGGCGCGAACTTTTTCAAAGAGTTCGCCTGGGGAGCTCTCCTGATCATAGTACTGATCGTTAACCATTTTAGCGATAAACGACGTACCATGCGAATATCTTAGAAGGGAACCTGGTAAAAGATATACTTGTTGATTATATTCAGGAAGAAAGGAAGGTTTTAATATGGCAGACAAATACTTGCTTGGCGTGGATGTTGGAACTTATGAAACAAAAGGTGTTATCACGAATCTCAAAGGCGAGGTATTAAGTACGCAGGTTAGTCCTCATGAAATGCTGATTCCACAGCAGGGTTGGGCCGAACATGATCCTGAAGGTGTATGGTGGGGTGATTTTGTCTCTGTGACGAAACGCTTAATTGAATCTTCAGGAGTAAACCCAAAAGATATATTAGCTGTGGGCTGCAGTGCCATTGGCATTTGTGTGCTGCCTATTGATAAGGATGGCCTTCCTCTTAGAAAGGGTGGAATCCTCTATGGTGTGGACACCCGTGCCACAGAGGAGATAGCTTACCTTGAGAAGGAAATTGGCACTGAAAGAATATTTGATAAAGCGGGCATGACTCTTTCCTCTCAAGCCGCTGCCCCCAAGATAATGTGGCTCAAGAATAACGAACCAGAGGTTTATAAGAAGGCACATAAATTTGTAACTGCTACCACGTTTATTGTGGGTCGTTTGACAGGAAATTATGTCATTGATCACCTCACTGGATCATTTGTTACTCCATTGTATGACTTTCAGGCGCGTAAATGGACAGACGAATTGACTTCAGAGATCGTGGAGCTTGACCGTCTACCAGAGCTGCGGTGGGCATCTGAAATTGCAGGTACAGTGACAGCAGAGGCAGCCCAACAGACGGGGCTGCTTGAAGGTACGCCGGTTACGGTAGGGACGGCAGATGCCGCGGCTGAGGCGGTCAGTGTTGGAGTGACTAATCCTGGCCAAATGATGTTGATGTATGGTTCAACCATTTTTATTATTGAGGTGTTAGACAAGCCTATTGCTGACGAGCGGATGTGGGCCAATCCTTATCTATTTGAGGGCACATCTGCCTTACTGGCAGGTATGGCTACTAGTGGATCACTCACGCGCTGGTTCCGCGATCAACTAGCCCCGGATTTGGTTACTGCTGAAGAAAATGGTGGTCTAAATGCCTATGGTGCGATTACGGAAGAGGCAAGTGCTATTCTCCCTGGCTCTGAGGGATTAATCTGTTTGCCGTACTTTAGCGGTGAGCGTACACCGATCAATGATCCCAAAGCACGTGGCGTTTACTTTGGCCTGACATTAGCTCACTCCCGTGCTCATATGTTTAAGGCGACTCTTGAAGGAATTGGCTATGGTGTGCGTCATCATTTGGATATCATGAGTGACATGGGAGCTTTTCCAGATGAGGTGATTGCTGTAGGCGGCGGTACAAAAAGTCCACTGTGGTTACAAGCTGTTAGCGATATTGGGCAGATCAGTCAAAAAGTTCCGGCTGTAACGTTGGGTGCATCTTACGGCGACGCGTTCCTGGCAGGTATGGGAGCGGGGGTATTCTCAGATCCAACTGATATTAACAAATGGCTAACGGATAGCCGGATGGTCAATCCTGATAAAGCGGTTGCTGAAATATATAGTAAGTACATGGATCTTTACCTTGAATTATACAAAGAAACCAAAAACCTGATGCATAAGGTCCATGAACTGGCCTGAATTAATTGCTAGCCAGTGACGCTAGTTCATGAACCTCACCCCACGTGCGAAGATTACTATTTCCCCTCTCCATAGTGTGAGAGGGAAGTCAAAGGGTTGTTCGAACTGTCGGAAGGAGTGAGATTTGAAGGTGGCACAACCAGCACCACTAGTTATTATTTCTGTGTTCTGTTGAATATCGAGAAGGGCTCAACCCAGGGAGATAATCAAGTATGGAATGGATTAAGGATATTTTTTATACATATAAGCCCGTTATTGCTATGTGCCATTTGCGCGCTCTGCCTGGTGATCCGGGATATGATGCTCAAAAGGGAATGGAATGGGTCGTCAATCAAGCCCGGGCTGATCTCAAAGCATTGCAAGAAGGCGGAGTTGATGCAGTAATGTTTTCTAACGAGGCTAGCCTGCCTTATTTGACAAAGGTAGATCCTATCACAACTATATCCATGACTCGAGTTATTGCAGAGTTGTTTGATGAGATAAAAGTGCCCTATGGTGTGAATGTCCTCTGGGACCCGGAAGCATCCATCGACTTGGCAGTAGCAACCGGAGCTCAATTTGTTCGAGAAATCTTTACGGGTGTCTATGCCAGTGACTATGGAATGTGGAATACAAACACCGGGAGATTCATCCGCCACCAGCACGCGGTTCATGGTCAGAATGTCAAGCTTTTTTTCAACATTGTACCCGAATCGGCCGTCTATATGGCAGAACGCTCAGTGGTTGATGTTGCTCGTTCCACCGTATTTAATACCAATCCTGATGCCCTTTGTGTCTCGGGGTTAACTGCCGGGGTAGAAACCTCATCTGATACTTTGAAATTAGTGAAAGATGCTGTCCCCGATACACCTGTATTTGCGAATACAGGTGTGCGCCTTTCCAACATTGAACAACAACTCACTATAGCTGACGGTGCCATCACGGGAACAACGTTCAAACGCGATGGTTATATCTGGAACGAAGTTGACGTAAACCGTGTTCGTGCTTTTATGGATAAAGTCAAGGAAGTGCGCGGATAATTTAGCATAGAGCTAATAATTTATTACTAACATATCAGTAACTTAAGAGGTCTCAATGAAGAAAATTATTAACCAGCCTGCTGAATTTGTACCTGAATTGCTTGAAGCTTTGTTTAAGGCACACCCTGATCAACTGTCATATCAAGATGATGTTCATTCCGTAGTACGCACCGATTCTCCCATCAAGGGCAAAGTCGGATTAGCAACGGGAGGTGGGTCGGGCCATTTACCCGTCTTCCTCGGCTATGTGGGTACAGGTATGCTCGATGGATGTGCTGTTGGCGATGTGTTCCAATCCCCCTCCGCCGAGCAGATACTTTCTATTACTAAGAGGATCGATAGTGGAAAAGGGGTTTTGTACATTTATGGGAATTATGGCGGCGACGTGATGAATTTTGACATGTCTGCCGAAATGGCTGAGATGGATGATATTCAAGTCCGTACAGTACTTGTCAAAGACGATGTGGCATCAGCGCCACCAGAAGAGGCAGCACGACGGCGAGGGGTAGCCGGCATGGTTTTTGCATTTAAAATCGCTGGAGCGAAAGCGGATCAAGGTGCTTCACTTGATGAGGTTGCTGCTGCTACAGAGAAAGCGCTGGCAAATATCCGGACGATGGGTGTGGCGCTGTCTTCTTGCACGGTTCCAGTCGTCGGCAAACCGACATTTTCCATCGGTGACAAAGAGATGGAAATTGGCATGGGCATTCATGGTGAACGGGGTATGAAACGCGAAAAATTGCAAACTGCCGACGAGATCACAGAGAGGATGACAGACGCCATTCTTGCTGATCTTCAACCCGGTGCCGGTGATCGACTGGCGGTAATGATCAATGGGTTGGGAGCTACGCCGCTTGAAGAACTCTATGTTATGTACGGCAAAGTGCATGAGATTCTTGCTGAAAAGGGAATCATTGTCTACCGACCATACATTGGCGAATTCGCTACATCTATGGAAATGGCAGGAGCATCCTTTACTTTCTTCAAACTGGACGATGAGTTGATTGAACTACTTGATGCGCCAGCGCACACACCGTTCTTCACACAGCTCTAGCGAGGTGTTGAGACAATGGATAACTCGATAATCTTCAAGGGTGCAGATGTTGCTGCGGCTCTAATCAGGGTGGGCGATGCCCTGATCAGTCAGCGCGAGCATTTGACCGATCTGGATCAAGCTATGGGTGATGGTGATCTGGGTATCACAACAAGCAAAACAGGTGAAGCTCTGAAAGCTTATGCTTCAGACACACTATCTGGTGATGATTTGGGGAAATATCTCTCAGCCGCCGGAATGAAAGTCAACAGTGCTGCGCCCTCAACTATGGGCACTTTACTGGCGACAGCACTGATGCGGGCGGGTAAAGAAGTGAAGGGGCGCTCGGAGCTTGATGGACCTGCTCTTGCCACCATGCTGCAGGCCGCTTATCAGGGCAT
>Ga0255364_10348_pt2 | contig 10372 bp, 8 predicted proteins | sample ANMaggSSYBR01G12_FD_182087 | JGI IMG/M metagenome (GOLD analysis project Ga0255364, IMG submission 182087) | Sediment cell enrichment communities from methane seep in Santa Monica Basin, California, United Staets - ANME aggregate JGI... | ecosystem: Environmental > Aquatic > Marine > Cold seeps >...
GGTGTGAGGTGTGAAAAAAGCTGAACCGCAAATTTATTTTTCACACCTCACACCTCACTTCTCTGATTTATATTGATTTGTTCGACATCCCTATTATATAAATAACATACTGGGAAAAAAGGATCTCTAACAAATATCTGTAATTGCAATCTGGCAACCGACAGGGCGGAGCTGTGCCCGAACCTTTAATTTATATAGATCGTCCTGATGACGGGCAATAACCTTTTCAACCTGAGAGTTGAATTCAGACCCGATACTTTCAGGAAGGGGAACAGTCCTGTCCTTTTTCCCTTTTCCGTCATGAATGGTCAATAGATTAAAATCAAAATTAAAATTGTTGATCCGAAGCTTCATACATTCCCCCAATCGGAGGCCGCAACCATATAGAAGCTTCACCACAAGATCATAGGGATAATTAAGATTGCCGATAATTCGATCAATTTCATTTCTGGACAGAACAACCGGAATATAAGGTTTTCTCTTGGCCCTGACCACACCATCTATTTTCCCGAATTCTTTTTTCAATACATGTCTGAAAAAGAATAAAAGCGCATTAAACGCCTGGTTCTGGGCTGAGGCAGAAACTTTTTTCTTTACCGCCAGATAGGTCAGGAAATCTTTGACATCAGAGGGTGTCAAGTCTTTCGGAGGTTTGTTTTTTGTAAAAAATTTTATTTTCCCAGCCCACAATGCATAAGCCTTCAGTGTTTTGGGCGAGTAGTGCCGAAGCTTAATTTCATTACCAAGGGACTCCATCGCATCAGTCCAGGGGCTACGGGGTTTGGTGACCGTAAATGAGCCTCTTGTCTCTCTAACCTGCTCATTGGATTGATTCAATATTAGTTTTTCTGTAATCCCGGAATAATATAACCCTACTGCATGCTTTGCCTGGGATTGCTGTGAGGAGGTCTGTTTTTTATTGCCCAGCTTATCAAGAAATAACTGCAGAATTTCGGTGTCAGCATACGGATGCTGATATTTATTACAAAAATCCAGATAATATCGAAGCCACTTTTTATAATTTCCATGCGCATGGGAAGGGATATCATTTTTGATCAAAAGTGAATTATATTTTTCCAGAAGTGTTTCTGGTAATTTCAACATAATATTTTACTCTGATATTATTAATATTTGTAATGTTATCCAGTTAGATTTTTATATACTTGACATTGATACTCCTGTCAAGTAATGAGTATCATGAATGGTATCCAGGTCTGCTCAACTACTTGTTCTCGGCGGCTCCGCCGCCGAGAATGCGGTGCTGACTTCGTCAAGCTCCTGATTCCGTCGCTCCGCGCCAGAACCAGGAGCTTGACCGGTCACCGCGAACTTTACAATCAAGCTGCGCTTGCTTGTAAAGCCCACGGCGCCGGTCAGCACCGCATTAGGGCTTGATTAAAATGAAATTTAAAGCATTGTTAAAAAATATTTCAAAATTAATCAGATTTTCGTTTGATACTGTGGAGATAGTGTTTGTATTGACCAATACATAAGGGTAAAATTTAATGGCAAATAATTATAAAGGCAAGTACATAGGGGGGAAGGAAATTTATCATTGTTTGGGTGATCCCAAACAGGCTGCGTTGTTTTTTGACAATATATACACGCATCAATTTGTTTTTAAAGAAAGAGCAGCCTCATTAGAGGAGAAGGAAAAGCTCAACTCCATGGATTTTAGGAATGAACTTACGAAAAAACTTTTAGGCGGTGATGTAAACTCTCCTTACCATGGAATATCACATGATGAAGCTGTATCAATTAATGTGGACTTTGACGATTTGTTCCAAATACTTCTTAGTTGTAATGATTTATTGTCGGATTGTTATATTTCCCTCCAAAACAAGCAACCCTATAGAAACGAGCAGTATAGAAAAAACAGTTCTGCGAGAATTATTGAAGCGATATTTAGAAATATATATCCACAAGAAGACATAGTTTTAGATGACAACATCCGAAAGGTATTTAGTTTAATAGAGAATGCAAGACAGAAGTTTAACAAACTAAATGAACAATTAGGAGTCTCAAAGAGAGGATTAATCTTTGACAAGTTATCATTTCAAAAGGTTGAAAGCTGTGAAAAGAATGATCTGGCAATAGCACTAACAGGTGGCAGAATTATAGATACTTCTATGGCTACTTGGGACCAGATTTTGGAGTTTAGAAAAAAACCTGAGGCAAAGCACAAGTTAAGACGATTTTATTTGTTTTTGTTTGAGAATTATGATGGCAAACCAGCTGATTTTATAGAAGATGATATCCTACAAAGGCTTTATGATTTTGATGAAGTACGCAAAGAGTTTGGATTTAAAGCTAATACTTCAAATTGGGAACTGTTGATAAACTCTAAAATGATGAAGACTGCTTTTGCTGGCACTATTGTTTCAGCATTAATTGGTGATCCGATAATAACATCTGGGGCGGCTTCTTATTTGGTTGGTTCAGGGGTTTTTGAAATAGCTAAGGTTAGATTGCAAATGCTCAGGCAAAGATATGATTGTCAAATATTAGAAAACCGTAATGAATTAGCTTATGTTGTATATGCCAAAGAGGAGATTCAAAAGGATAATAATCTATCGATATGCATGGACTGAAGTGGATGGTCAAATGAAAAATATTATACAAATCCCAAATTCTTGTCAAATGATGGGTCGAACTCACGTAACTCCTAATATCACAATGTTTTTATGTAAACTATATAGTTCATTTTAGTCTTAAGCTAACGTTTTTGTCCCCAAAAACAGCACTTTAAGAATTTAATATGGATTTCCAACAACGCTCTTGCAACGGATCGCAAAAAGCCGCGACCGCTGAAGAGCAAGTTAACAATCCGATGACTCTTGCTATGGGTTTTGTAACAGTCATTACTCGGTTTACTGCACCCGATTCACCGAGCCGATACTATATTAATCTTCAATGTTTATTAAATCCTGCCAGGGAAAAGAGATCAATATGAACATTTACAACCATGACACAATTAAAAAAATTAAAGACATGCTGAAGCTAAGCACCGAGTTGGTCAAAAGGATCAGAAGTTTGCCATCCGGCAGTCAGATAATGCGAAAAGAGAAAGAATTATCTGAAGCAGCCCGCCGTTTTCAGGATTTACTAGACCACAGATCCTCTTCTCATGAAGCAGTGCATCATCGACTAAACATCCTAATCGACATATTAGATGAGATTTTCCTTAGTACAGAAAATAAAGATACTGAAATACTTTTCTTATGTTCAGGAATAAAAGACCTGAGCCAGCAGTTAGTTTATCAGATATCGGATCCAGGCATATCCAGGATTATAGATGAAATTGAATCTGATGATGCTGACTGGATAGAAGAAGGATTATCCAGTGATGCTGAACCAAACTTAACGCTTATAGATCCTGAATTTGAAGACGCTGATGAGGCACCGCTCGGCATGGAAACCGCAGACGCCGTTGGACGGGACCTGGATATTGCTGATGACGGACCGGATGAGATTGAAGATGCGGTTTATATAGAAGACGCTTTAGAAACTGACGAAATCGATGATATGGCATTTGACCCACCGGAATTGGAAATGGATGATCACGAGTTTGACGCTGAGGACACAGCAAGTATTGAGGAATCAGTTGAGGGAACAAGGATTTTGTATCAGTCATCTGCTGATCTGGAATGTGACAGGGTCCCAGTTAAAAATACAGATATTGCGTGTCTTCAGGTTGACGGCTTTGAGGAAGACGATGCTGATTCACCAGAGCTTGAACCGGAGGATTTGCTGAAAAAAGCATTAAAAAAACTAAAAACCGGCAAAATCCTGTTTAACCCTCCCAAAGTAATGAAAGTCGGCAAAACTGAACGAGTGGAAGCAAGGATCACTCAGGATTTGAAGGCTAAGCTTTCAAAAGAGCTGAAAGGACGTGGGTATCCCATGACCAGAGAATTGAAAATCTCTGAATACATGAAGGTCCGTTTGAGCGGAACAGATTTTAAAATAAATGCGTTGAATGAAGAAGAACAGTTCATCGGAGAAATCGGAGAAGAGGAACATACAGAGTGGATCTGGGATGTCACGCCTGAAAAAAGCGGGAACCAGACACTTTATCTTCATGTTTCCGTGAGAATAATCCTGCCCCATGGTCAGGAAAAGAAAGACCATCCTGTCCTGAATGAAGAAATCTTAGTTGAGATAAACCCTGCATATATGACTGTGAATTTTTTATTAAAACACTGGAAATGGCTGCTGGCCACACTGCTAATTCCGGCAGGCATTGCTGTCTGGAAAAAATATTTTTCATGATTGCTTCGTTCTGCCGCAAAAAAAAGAAAAACCAAGAAAAAAGGGGTTGGACCAAGCAAACTCTTGTAAGTCGCTGTTAATAAAATAAACATTTTAAACAATCCTTAAAAACAACTCTTAGCGGCCTCATCTTGATACCGAAATGAGCCTCTAAGGAAATTGACCGGAATCTTCACATTAAAACTTACCAACATTTCAAATGAACCGGACGAGCCGGTTATTTGGGATGTTATGTAATGATTGAAATCCAAAAATGTTAGACTATTTACTTGAAAATAAAGAATGGATTTTCTCAGGGATAGGAATATTCCTCCTGGCTGGCACAGGAGCTGTTCTGAAATACATTCTTCCAAAAATAAAAGGCAAGAAAGAAAACGCAAATGTATCTGTGTCTGAAATGACTAAGAAGATTTCATCAGGGCTTAACAAAAGAATTGAATCTGCGCATAGTACACAGTCTGAAAATATTGTTGATATAACCGTAAAAGAAATAATAGACGAAATACAAAATATGCCTCCATTTCAACAAGCATCTGCTGGGAAAAACTACAATGGTATAAAAGTACAATGGGAAGGCAGGTTGTGGAATGTTGAGAAATCTCATCGGTCTAATAAGAATATAGTTCGAGTTGACATCAAACCTCATCCAAATGATCTTCATTATACCATCTTCCTTTACGTCGATATAGAAAAATTTCCCGAATTAAAAGTTGCCAAACGAGATTATACAATTAAAGTTAAGGGCAAAATTATAGATTGTAGCTCAGCTGGCATGTATGTGGAATTAGAACCAGAATATCTATCAGTATTGAAGAATATTGAAAACTAATAAAAGACACATAACCACATATGAGCCCCAGTCTTGTCAATAGGCAATAAAAATTTTTTAGGGAAAATTGCATTTTCCCTTTTCTACAGCGTTAACAAAGTAAAATTTCCTGACTTGAATTCAAAAAAGTAGTCTTAAAACCTGCTACAAACACATATTGAGAGTCTCTTACTCGGCTTGCCGATGGTTTGCCGTATATTGATTAAGGCAAACGCTCTAGAATAAATTTGGTGACCTCATGCTGCCCTTCTCAAAAGACAGGCTTAACCACGATGATACTGTGATCATCCAGTTAGTTTTAGGGTCAGGTGAGGCGCAGGATCTTAAATTTGTTAATTATGTTCTTGCCACAGCGGCTAGTAAAATATAGTCCGGGCGAGAATGGGCCTTCAAATTAGCTCGTCGGAGCCCGGACTATATTTTACGGGTACTGCCACTCTAATCAAACATCATGGGTTCATTATCCTTTTTTTCTTTAATGATACATAGGGCAGTCATGCTGCAATAGTTTTTATTTTGTATCATTGTTGAAAGTTGCTTCCTTTGCCCCAGTTAGGCGTTGAGCTGTGGCAGTACAAACTATGCCGGTAAAAATTTTTCCATATTAAAGGATTTTTTTCTCTTGAGCATAAAGTATACAGCCCTGCCAAGTTTATGTGCTAAAATTGAAAGAGCTTTTCCTTTATTATATTTTTTTGTCATTTTGTTTACATATGCTTTTGCCTTTGGATTACCTCTTAAGAATATAACCGCAGCCTCTGAAAAAGCCCATTTTAGATGAGCATTACCGATTTTTGCCCCTGAAGTTCCAAAAGACTTGCCAGCAGACTCTGCTCTGCACTTTACCAGCCTGGCATATGAAGCAAAGTCCTGAACCCTTGGGAATCTATTGATATCATAAATTTCATAGAGGATAACAAGACTGATAATCTTACCAATGCCGGGTACGGAATTTAAAAGCATATGGCTTTCATAATCATTAATTTTAGCATGCTTTTTAATATAGTATTCAACTGCTGTAAGTTTATCATCATAGAAACTGATTAATTCTATATCAAGGTCAACGTTTTTTTGTACACTTGGATCGCTAAACCTACCGTCTACAAGTTTGCGGTTGCTTTTATACCTCAGATTTTTACAAATTCGATCATAATTATACTGGGTATTTGTATTATGGATATGACATAAGAGTTCTGCCCGTTTCCGCATCAGGTGCATTCTTCTCCTTAAAAGATCCCGTGTGGATCTCATGCCTCTTGGATAAACAAATGCCATGGGGAATGTACCACCTCTTGCCAGGCTTGCAATTTTATGTGAATCAACTTTATCATTTTTGGCTTTACCGCCATGGATAGCTTTCATGTATAGAGCATGACCCAGGATAAATTTAATATTGTTATCTTCACAGAAATCTGCTACCCAATACCATGAAAACATGCATTCTACGGCAACGACCAGATCATCAAGATATGGTTTGATCGCCTCCATGAGTGCATCAGGTGAAGTTTTAATATTTTTGTGGAATTTAACCTGACCTTTGGAATCCAGAATGCAAAGATACATTGTTCTTGCGTGAAGGTCGATTCCACAATAATGCTTATGCTGTTTAATGTAAAATTTCATTGAGTCTTCTCCTTTGTTTATGGTTTTGGTTTTCACCCTTGTAGCATACGGTATGCTGCTACTCAGGGGAAGGCTCAATTAGTATCAAAACGTTTAACGCGGACTCGCTAAAGCTCGCCGGTTAACTTTTCGTTATGCGCTAAGGAGATTATAAAAAAATATCAGCAACATTTTTATGTGTAATATGTTTGAATTGTTTCAGTCCTTATATATTTTTTAACATCAACTATTTAATTAATGGGAAACGAAAAGATTATGGGAAAGAAAATTATTATCTTTTTGTTGATATCGTTGATTGTATCAACATCATCTCTTCTTGCTTCGGATAATTATATAATTGGCGTTGGTAATTATGATTATTATCCTTATCATACTTATTCAAATAAGGAATATACAGGATTTGCAAAAGAAGTGTTAGATTTATTTGCTCAAAAGCAGAATTTAAATTTTAAATACAGGGCATTGCCCTGGAAACGAGTTATTGACGAATATGTAAAGGGAAAACTGGATTTCATTTTTCCGGATAATTCCCATTGGGACACTGATAAAAAGGAGGGGAAAAAAATATATTATAGCCAACCTGTAGTACAATATATTGACGGTGTAATGGTACTTTCTGAAAATAAAACACGAGGAATCAGTTATTTGAAAAGATTAGGTACAATAAGAGGCTTTACTGCATGGGATTATTATGACCAAATTAATTCAGGGCAAATTAAATTGTACGAAAACAATGATTTTATACCTCTTCTTAAACAAGTATTATCTAAAAGAATAGATGGCGCTTACATAGAAATATCAGTTGCAAAATACAATTTGCATGAAAAAATGAGGCAATCAGAAGCATTGGTTTTTGATCCTGACCTACCATACACTAAAGATTTTTATTATCTATCATCTATTAAACATAATGAGATTTTAAAGAAATTTAATAATTTTTTAAGTATTGAAAAAGATGCCATTGATCAATTAAAGAAAAAATTTAAAGTAGGAAAACAATTTTACAAATGAGGAAAAAAGTACGAATGTAAAGCGAATAATAATAAACAAAAAATAACTATACAAGCAATGGCATAATCGGGTAGCCGGGGGTTTTAATCCCCCAGCCCCCACAACACCCTGCATGCGGGTCCGCACAGGGCGTTTCACCAAGGTTACCGGGCCGAAGCCGGGTAATGAATTTTCACCCACTGTTCTTTGACAGATATTAACCCTTGTTCAAACAGCCATTTGTTGGTCATACCGCTTTGCGCAGCCAAGGTTCTTGCAAGATGCCAAGGCCCTTTGCGGCTGATCGCTGTCATGATAGCTTGTCTCTTGCGAGTACCAAGTTTCAGGAGATGACGGACTTTTGTCCGGGCGTAGCGCCACTGTTTCCAGTAGCACATACGTATCCGGCGACGGAGCCATTCATCTATTATCGGGATGGGTCGGTAATACTCCGATATTCCATAATAGTTCATCCAGCCCCGTATGTATTCCGCTAACTTTTTAAAACGGTATTCCATGGAAACAAACCAGCTTCTTCCGGTAAAGAGACGTATACGCCGCTTAAATTCCAGAAAAGCTTTATCACTCCACCTGATTTTGCCATGAACAAATACAAAACCAAGAAAGCTGCAATCTTTCACCAGTGCTACCTTGCTTTTCTTCTCATTGACTGTAAGCCGCAGCTCACGTTCAAGGAATCTTCGGATACTTGACATCACCCGATTTCCGGCACATAGACTTTTCACCATAATGATGAAATCATCTGCATACCGAACAAAGTGATGACCACGTCTTTCCAACTCCTTGTCCAGATCATCAAGAAGGATATTAGCAAGCAAAGGTGAAAGTGGGCCACCCTGTGGAACACCCGAAGATGTTGCCTGAAGGCGACCTTTGACCATAACACCGGCTCTCAGATATTTACCAATAAGCTTTAATACACGCTTATCTTGTATCTGGCGGGATACTCTAACCATCAGGACGTCATGATTAACTTTATCAAAGGAGCACACGACACACTACCCACCTCGACGGTTTTCCGTCAAAAGTAGCGATAACAAAGAACCTCCATCCTTTACAGGGAAAGTCCCTTGATGTTCTTGGTTGGCTCCACAGAAATGAAATTTTACACTTAACTTTGGTTTTGCCGGACGGTACTCGATCTTTTATACCGGCAGAGTGGACAAACTTGGGTGAACTTTGTCCCCAAAAATTCAAATCATCAGAAAACCAGACGGCAACAAACCTTATTGCCTCAACATCCAATTTGTTACAGGTACGGAAGATAGTAGATGTTCTCCTGGGTAAAAGATATCCTTTAAAGCAAAAGTCTAAAACCACTTTAAAGGAGGGGCATAACCGTGCAAAAACAAATGGAATTTTGGCCCGATCTGGAGGAACAGCAACAAACTCAAGAAATTTGGGGAAGCCTCAATCAGCAGCAGCAAAAAAAAACCATAATCGCTCTATCCCGTCTTGTCAGCAAGTATGTCTGCCTGGAGAAAACAAAGCAAACCAGGGAGGCAAATCATGATGGATAATCAAAAAATCAAGCCGACCCATCTTCAACGTGCTGCATATATTTATGTAAGGCAATCAACAGCCGCCCAGGTTGAATATAATCGAGAATCCACTGAAAGACAGTATAAGCTAAAAGATAGAGCGATAAATTTGGGGTGGCCGGAACAGCAAATTAGGGTCATTGATGAAGATTTGGCTCAATCCGGTTCCAGTACGTCTCACCGTAAAGGTTTTACAGGAATGATCTCAGATGTTGCCCTGGGAAAAGTTGGTTTAATCCTGTCCATCGAGGTTTCCAGGGTAGCACGCAACAATGCTGATTGGTATCGCTTGCTGGATTTATGCAGTGTCACAAATACGCTTATAGGCGATAGTGACGGTCTTTATCATCCCGGCCTTTTTAATGACAGACTTTTACTTGGCATGAAAGGCACCATGGCTGAAGCAGAACTTCATGTGATACGGGCCAGACTTGAAGGCGGTATCCGCAATAAAGCTGCGAAAGGGGAACTACGCCGTGGGCTGCCTGTCGGATTTATCTGGGGTGATCAGGATGGTGAAGTGCTTATGCATCCGGATCAGGCTGTTACTGGTGCGATCCAAACAGTTTTTGAAAAATTTGCACATATGGGATCTGTTCGACAGGTATGGCTCTGGTTTCGATCAAAGAATCTTCTTTTTCCATTACAGACAAATCTTTTAACGGAAATCAAATGGATTGCAGCCAGTTATCATGCTATTCATACGGTATTAACAAATCCGGTCTATGCAGGTGTTTATGCTTATGGTAAAACACGACAAGTATGCATTGTGGATGAAACCGGACAGATTAAAAAACGAACCAGGCGCATACCTCAATCTCAATGGCCGGTATTTATCCAGGATCACCACAAAGGGTTTATTGACTGGGAAACTTACAAGATGATTCAGGCCAGAATTGCCAAAAATATTCGACCGGTTCCCCATAAAACTTGTGGCGCCGTCAGGGAAGGTTCAGCTTTACTGCAAAGTCTTGCCACTTGTGGCAAATGTGGTCGAAGGCTCAGGGTCTATTATCAGGGAAAAAATTCCAGCCCCGGATACTATTGCGCTGCCAACAATATAGTAGCGGGTCGGGCAAAATACTGTATGCGTGTT
>Ga0255364_10368_pt1 | contig 10352 bp, 11 predicted proteins | sample ANMaggSSYBR01G12_FD_182087 | JGI IMG/M metagenome (GOLD analysis project Ga0255364, IMG submission 182087) | Sediment cell enrichment communities from methane seep in Santa Monica Basin, California, United Staets - ANME aggregate JGI... | ecosystem: Environmental > Aquatic > Marine > Cold seeps >...
TTTGAACCCTCGCCTGTGGTAAAAGAGGAAGATGTTGAGGATAAGAGAACCAAAGTGAAAAAAGAAAAAGAGACACCTTATATTCCCCCGGAGTTTCGCAAGTCATTTACACCTGCAAGTGTTGTAGATGAACGACCTGACACCCCCCCTGATCGAGCTGAGGTTCTACCTCCTTTAACTCTTCTTGAAGGTGAAAAAGCATATAGTCCAGATAAGCGCACTATTAACATGACTGCCGGGCTTATTGAGAAGACTTTAGCTGACTTTGGTATTCCCTCGAAAGTGGTTGGATTTCGAATTGGGCCAACGGTAACGCAGTATGCTGTTGAACCGGGCTATATTGAGAAGAATGGCTCAGACGAGAAGCACAAAATCCGAATTTCCCAAATTTCTTCTCTTTCGCGAGACTTAACATTAGCGTTAAAAGCTGAGCGTTTACGCATTGAAGCGCCTGTACCAGGGAAATCTTATGTGGGCATAGAGGTTCCTAATAGTAAAACTACTGTTGTACGCCTGCGACCGATCCTTGAATCAGAGGCCTTTTACCGCGTCAATTCCCCTCTGGCAGTCCCCCTGGGCCGTGATGTTTCAGGCCGGCCTGTGGTATCCGATCTGGCAACAATGCCGCATTTACTGATTGCTGGGACAACAGGCTCAGGAAAATCAGTTTGTATTGCAGCGCTGACAACTTGTTTGGTCATGAACAATACCCCTGAAGAGCTTCGATTAGTGATGATTGATCCCAAGCTAGTGGAATTAATGCGTTTCAATGGGCTTCCTCATATTTTGGGACAAGTTGAGACTGATATTGAAAGGATCTTGGGTGTCCTGCGCTGGGTAACAGCAGAGATGGACCATCGCTATAAGCTTTTAGAAAAGGTTCGGGCGCGCAATCTTGACTCCTATAATGTAAAAATGGGCAGGACCAATAAAACAAAGTTGCCGCGTTTGGTTGTGATGATTGATGAATTGGCTGATCTGATGATGACCGCGCCGGATCAAACGGAACATGCTCTTGTTCGCCTCGCACAAAAATCACGTGCGGTTGGTATCCATCTTGTGGTTGCTACACAGCGTCCCAGCACGGATGTGGTTACAGGTGTGATCAAAGCGAATTTTTCAACTCGCATTGCCTTTACTATGGCGTCCTCTATTGATTCGCGGGTGGTACTGGATACAAATGGCGCCGAAACACTTTTAGGCAAGGGAGATATGCTTTTCCTGCATCCCGAATCAGGTTTGCCGCAGCGCTCGCAAGGCGTTATGGTTACGGATAAGGAACTGGACAAGGTAATAAAATGGTGGAAGAAGGTATCCCAAGCAGAACCTGCTAAAATTGCAGAAGAGGTACCTCCTTGGGAAGAAACGATCAATCATGAAGGTTATGAGAATAAGGATGATGCTTTGATCGACCGCGCGATAGACATTGTACGGAACGAGCGGCGTGCGAGTGCTTCATACCTTCAAAGGCAACTACGGGTTGGATACCCGCGTGCTGCACGATTGATCGATAAGCTCGAAAAAATGGGTGTGCTTGGTCCTTCCAAGGGGGGTGGTAAAGAGCGTGAGATACTCATCGCTGCAGATGAGGAAGATCAGTAGGGGATCCGCAGGGTGGTGCTTGACTGTTTATCCATTCAGGTTTAGCATTGTCATAATTTTGAAATACAAGGTTGATACATGGCAAAGAATTCAATAGAACCTTTTCGACTTGAGGGTTTCTTAAGAGATATATTTAAAGATGTTCTACACGCAATAGGCGGATGGCTGAATAGAATGGGAATCAAGCCAAATGTCATTACAGTCACCGGTTTGGTTGGAAATATCGTGGCTGGTGTGTTAATTGCTTTTGGGCAGCTAACCTGGGGGGGTATCATTGCCATGATCATGGGGCCTTTGGATGCTGTTGATGGTACAATGGCACGTTTGCGGAATGAATCCAGTGCCTATGGGGGTTTTATTGATTCTGTTACTGACCGGTATGACGAGCTTGTTCTTTTAGCTGGTTTGATGATCTATTTTTTGCAGGCACAGAGTTGGTTAGGTTGTTTATTGGTTTATTTTTCAGCAATGGGGTCGGTTTTGGTATCTTATGTGCGGGCTCGTGCTGAGACATTAGGATTTACAGCGAAAGTTGGTATACTCACACGAGTTGAACGTTATTTGATCCTTATACCTGGATTGATCTTTCGAATGCCCTTGATCTCACTTGGGATTACGGCTACGCTGGCTAATTTTACGGCTTTGCAGAGGGTGTTTTATGTTAAGAAACAGGCAAAGTCAATGGTTAGCCAGAAAAAAACAGAAAAATGAGGAAATGAAATGCGAGAAGGAATACAAATAGGACCAATTATCTTACGTTATTATGCATTAATCATTATGGCAGGCGTTATTGCTGCTGCATGGTTGGCGGTTGTTGAAGCCAAACGGCGCGATCAAAAGGATGAGATCGTTTGGGATAGCTTGCCATGGATTGTGATTGGCGGGATCGTCGGGGCACGTATATGGCATATCTTGACCCCGCCAGCTTCAATGGTTGAGCAAGGAATCACAACGATGTTTTATCTGACTCATCCTCTGGACGCTATCGCCATCTGGAAAGGTGGCGTAGGTATACCTGGAGGCATTATCGGTGGTGCACTTGCTTTTTATATTTATGCGAAACGTAATAAAGTGAATTTTTTGCTCTGGACAGATATTATTGTACCTGGGTTGGCTTTAGCGCAGGCAATCGGGCGATGGGGGAATTTCATCAATCAGGAGCTGTATGGTGCACCCAGTGACCTTCTCTGGGCTATCAGCATTGACCTGGCACACCGTCTGCCGGGTTATGCGAATGTAGCAAGATATCATCCTTTGTTCTTGTATGAATCTTTGCTAAATTTGTTGATTGTGGGTTTATTGCTCTCTTTGGGCCGCAAGTATGCTGACAAATTAAAAGACGGTGATCTGTTCTTGGTCTACTTGATATTATATCCCGTGGTTAGGTTTGTGCTTGAGTTTATGCGCTTGGATCCCTCACCTGTTGCTGGCGTGAACGCGAATCAGTTATTGATGGCAGTGGTTGCTCTTGCATCCGGTGCGATCTTGATCGTTCGACACAGTAAGAAATTTGCTTCTGGCAGTGAAGAGGAAGCTGAGGAAAGCGACAATGATTCGAAGGAAAAATTAGGCGAAGCATAGTTTTTTTGCTGAATAATTAAAGTCACACCTCAACTTCTTGTTATTTAATTTGATGAGATAGTTTAATTGGTGTGACTTTTTGTATTGATTGAATAGATGATATGCAGCGATAGTGGGATATTGCAATAAAAAAGGGGGGGCAGCTTGATTAGAAAGAAGAAATCTCGTTTGATATGTTTATGGAAGCAGATTAAAAGATGAAAGGATCACCAGTTTTCTATGAATTGCGTCCAATCTTGATTTTCTATGAGATGACGACCGTATAAATATACCGCTGAACGTGGCGGCGTTTGGGGTTTATTTTGTAAGAACATATGTGCTTCCTGGGGGGTCCTGCCGCCCTTACGATGATTGCAGCGTGGGCAGGCGGTTACGACATTATTCCAAACGTGTTTCCCACCCATGTGTTTGGGAACAACGTGATCAATAGTCAGGTGATGGGTGTGTTTGCCGCAGTATTGACAAGTGTAGTCATCCCTGCGGAACACTTCCCGACTCGTCAAGTGCACTTGTGGTCGGGGGCGTTTGATCATCATTTTGAGCCTGATCACAGAAGGAATGGGGAAGACTGCAGAAACTGATCTGATCACGCCGCGCCCATTAAGAATCATTGTCGCTTTATCACAGAGCATTAAATTGAGTGCTCGGAAGGTATTAGTGACATTGATCGGTTCGAAATTAGCATTAAGGACAAGAACTGGTTTCCTGATCATACGAACACCATTTTTTGATTATATCAGGAATTAAATAGGACACAAGTAAAAATATTTTGGGAGAAATTAATCAGCAGGATTATGACTTATCAGATAGGGCTATTGATAGTATGCGCTTTTGCTGGCACTTGATGTCAAGATTTGAGTACCATGTCGTTAAATTTTTGATATAATTACATAACAATGACCGTATATTATTATGTAAAACAATAAGAAAGCATCCGTCCAAGGCTTTAGTACGCGCCTGAGTTGGACGGGCGCGTATTTTTTATATTTTGATCTAAATTTAATGGAGGCGCCAATGAACATAGATGAGAAAGTTACTTATCTGATGCAGGGTACAGAATATGGTGATGAGGCTATGGCCGCAGTAATGACTGCTGAATTGAAAGAGCGTCTGATAGAAGTCGAAAAGGAAGGACGCCTACTGCGTGTTTACTGTGGATATGATCCACGTACTACCGATCTGCACATTGGACATACGGTAACTATGCGGAAGCTGCGCCAGTTCCAAGAATTAGGGCATGAGGTTACCTTTGTCATTGGAACGTATACGGCTCTGATTGGTGATCCTTCTGATAAAGACAAACTGCGCCCGCAATTGACAGCCGAAGAAGTTGAAGCTAATGCACGCAGCTATGCTGAGCAGGCTTTTCGCATTCTGGACCGTGATAAGACCAGGATACGCTACAATGCTGAATGGTTATCCAAATTAAGCTTCGCCGATCTGATCAAATTGGCTTCCAATTTTACGATCCAACAATTTTTGACGCGTGAGAATTTTCGCAAGCGTTGGGATAATAATGAAGCTGTGCACGTGCATGAGCTTTTTTATGCCATTATGCAGGGGTATGATGCACATGCTCTGGATACAGATATCCAGGTTGGCGGTACGGACCAGCTTTTTAATATTGTCACTGCAAGCCGCAAGGTCATGAGTTTTTATGGTCAAAAACCTAATGTTGCGATCATTCTCTCAATTTTGCCGGGTACGGATGGAGAGGTGAAAATGAGCAAATCATTGGGCAACCATATTCCGCTCAACACCACTCCAGAAGATATGTTCGGAAAGGTGATGAGTGTCCCTGACCACGCCATGCAACAATATGCGAAGCTTGTTACCAGATGGGCCCCGAAAGAAATTGAGAAATTTGGCAGTGATCTGGACGCTGGCGCTGTTCATCCCAGAGATGCCAAAATGAAATTGGCGCACGAGATTGTGGGTGCTTTTTTTAGTGACGCGGATGCTGAGAAGGCACAGGCACATTTTATTACACTTTTCCAAAAGGGGGACATGCCGGAGGATATGCCGGTATATCATTTGCAAGATGGTGAAGGTATATTAGATGTAATGATCGCTTCCGAGTTGGTGCCGAGTAAGAGCCAGGGACGCCGCCTGATAGAACAGCATGGCGTGAAGATTGATGGGGAAGTTGTTTCCGACCCAGCGATGATATTAGATCATGCGGTTATTCTGCAAGTGGGTAAAAGGCATTTTCTCAAGATTGTTGAGGGCTGATCAATGGTTGCCTTGATCGGGTGGGGGTGATTGTATATGCTAAGAAGGATAGAGCCGCCAGAATCATCAAGCGGTTATGATTTCCAGCTTATTCAGACATCATTATTGGGAATAAACTCAGCGCAGTTTAGTCCAGATACTTATTTATCAAGAGATCAAGTTTCTTGCGGGTTTCTTGGGGAACAACGGATGGGTCGGTGATGAAGGAATCTTTGAGGGCAGACCCACATTGGCAGGGTTTCTGTTGATCGAGCATATCAATGAGCCTCGATATAGCATTTTGGGCGAGTTTTGTATTTTTACTTAGTGTGCGGATGACCATGTCTAGAGTTACAGGTTCTTCACTAACATGCCAAACATCATAATCGGTGATATGCGCCATGGTTGCGTAACAGAGCTCGGCTTCTCTTGCCAAAAAGACTTCGGGTGAAGCGGTCATGCCGATGATCGATATTCCCCAGGAGCGATATGTATTTGATTCGCCTTTGGTGGAGAATCTGGGTCCTTCAATCGTAATACAGGTGCCGCCGTTGTGCACTTTGGCATTTTCTTCTTTCAAAGCGCTTAATAATAATGCTGAGAGGCTTTTACAGAAGGGATTGGCGACACTGATATGATTGACAATGCCTTTGCCAAAGAAGGTACGTTGACGTTTATGTGTAAGATCGAATATCTGATCGGGTACGACGATATGGCCAGGTGCATAATCTTCTCTGAGTGACCCGCAGGCGCTTACACTGATCACGCGGCGAACGCCGAGAGCTTTAAGAGCATAGATATTTGCGCGGTAATTCACTTCACCAGGCATGAGGTGATGACCAATCCCATGTCTGGCCAGGAAAGCAACAGGCTTGCCCTTCAGTTTGCCCAGGATTATTGGCGCGCTTGGCTTTCCAAAGGGCGTATCAAACTCACGAGTTTCTGTGTTCGTCAGACCTTCGAATTCATATAAACCAGATCCGCCAATTATGCCGAGAATGGGTACTTGACCCATGCCAACCTCTCTTTTGTTTTTGACTTTTCCTTGCTAAGGCGATTATTGTTACTGATATCAGATAATAGTAATCAATATGATAATAAGTCCACAGCGTAGCTCATCGCCGGTTGTTATCACATTGGTTTCTTCAATATTCATTTTATTTAAGAAGGTGCCGTTAGTTGAGTTCAGGTCTTCAACCCACCATTGATTTTGATGATAGCTAAAGCGGGCATGTTTCGCGGAGATGGTCTCGTCGTTAATGTAAAAATCAGATTGTGGATCACGTCCAAGGGTCACCTCAGCATTAGTGAAGGATGTCTTGATATGTTCACTCTTTAATTGTGCTGTGAGGGTCAATTGCGGGGTCTTTGAGGCATTAATGTTTTCTCTCTTCCGTTGAAAACGTATCCAAATGACATAAAAACCCCAAGCTAAAAAGGCAAAGAGAATTATCATCACCAATGTGTATAGAACAAGTATCAGGGTAGGATTCATAGGATCAACTTTCCTCAAAAAGAAGTTTCTTGTGCCAAGGAATTCTTATGCTCTGTGTTTAAAAGGCGATCAAGGTTGCCTTCAACGAGTGATCTTAAACGTTTTTCGATGATTTCAAGATAGTGGTTCATATATCTCATCCAGTATAATAATTATACTCAATTATGGTAAATAAACTAATCGGTTTCACAGAAATTGCGCATACAGCAGATTTGGCACTTAAAGTTTGGGCGCCAGATATTGCAGGTTTGCTTAAGATATCTGCAAGGGGGATGTATGCGTTGATGGGTGTTGAATTTGAGCCTGTTGAAGAAGATGTGCGAGAGTTTCTGATAGTGCAAGACGACCTTGAAAGCATGTTGGTGGATTATCTGAATGAGCTACTATATTATAGTGAAAAGGGCATTGCTTGTGATCTGATCAGCTGCACGGTTGATGGAAAGGGACTATTTGTTCGCATGAAGGGTTCCAAGCTCATAAAGATAACACGTATGATCAAGGCAGCCACATTCCATGGATTGGCAATTCAGCGTACCGATTCAGGTTTAGCAACCAAAATTGTTTTTGATGTATAAGCGTATTTTAATCCGATAGGTGATCGAAATGTTGAGTTTGAATGCTTTTCGTAAAATCACAGATTTTGAGTGGGAGCTGCCAAAGTCTTATCGCTCTGATATGCGTATCCCAGTGCGCATATTTACTTCTGAAAAGCTTCTAAAGCTTGCGCTTAAAGATAAAGCATTGCAGCAGGCAGTCAATGTGAGTACTTTGCCGGGATTGGTTGGATGGGTAGCGGTGATGCCGGATGTACATCAAGGTTATGGGTTCCCGATTGGGGGAGTGGCTGCATCAAGTATGGAAGATGGCATCATTTCACCCGGGGGGATTGGTTACGATATCAATTGTGGTGTACGTTTGATGGCTTCACACATTCATCAGGAAGAAGCGTGTGAGTTACTATCTGAGCTGGCAAGCTTACTGAATCGCTTGTGTCCAAGCGGTGTGGGCGTGAAGGGCGCTATGAAGCTTTCCGTTCAGGAACTTGATGCTGTATGCCGACACGGAACTGCATGGGCGCTGAAAAAGGGTTGGGCGACGAGACAAGACCTGCAGCGGACTGAAGACCAAGGTTGCCTTGCGGGGGCAGACCCTGGAAAGGTGAGCCCAAGAGCAAAAGAGCGTGGCCGTTCGCAGCTTGGTTCGCTTGGCGCTGGAAATCACTTCATTGAAGTCGATGTGGTTGATGAAGTATTTGATCCCAAGGCTGCTTCTATCATGGGTTTAGAGAAAGGATGTCTTGCAGTACAGGTGCATACAGGTTCGCGTGGTTTTGGTCATCAGATCTGTACAGATTATGTACGCGCTTTGCAGAGTGCGGTTCACAAATATCATATCCAGATACCTGACCGCGAATTAGTATGTGCACCGATCAGATCGCGTGAGGGGCAAGACTATTTAGCTGCAATGCGTGCTGCAGCCAATTTTGCTTTTGTGAATCGACAGATGATAGCCAATGCTGTTCGTGAGGGTTTTGAGATCACTTTCGGTGGACGTGTAGATAATTGGCAGCTAACCCAAGTTTATGATATTACGCATAATATCGGGAAGGTTGAAACACATAACGTTGATGGTGTAGCATATCAGGTGTGTGTGCACCGCAAGGGAGCCACGCGCGCATTTGGGCCCGGTGCAGATGGATTGCCTGACGCATATGCACAGATTGGTCAACCCGTGTTGGTACCGGGAAGTATGGGGACGCACTCCTGGGTATTAATGGGATCTCAGGAAAGCATGGCGCGCTCCTTTGGTTCCTGCTGCCACGGTGCTGGCCGGGTTATGAGTCGTTCTCAAGCGAAGAAAAAAGTGTGGGGGGAAGATCTGAAACGGCAACTGCAACGCTCAGGCATTGAGATCAGAGCAGGTTCAATGGCAGGTTTGGCGGAAGAAGCGCCAGAGGCTTATAAGGACGTTGATCAAGTGATTATGAGTGTGATTGGAGCGGGGTTGGCGAGCCGCGTTGCCCGGTTAAAGCCCTTGGTCGTGATCAAAGGTTAGCCACAGGCGTAAATGGGGTTGCTGAAAATCCAGCCACGTTTTTTACCGAGATAGTTCAAATAAACTTCTGCACGGTATACGCCAGGTTCGGTGGTGATGTGTGTGCAGACCTCGCGGTCGAAGGTTTCTTTAATAACTTTTCCATCTTTTAATAGGCGACAGTGTGCCTTTACTGGCAGCCTGATCTGAAAAGTCACTCCGCCCTGGGTGGAGACGCGGTCTCCCATGATGAATTGACCGTTCTTATTATCTGCTGTAAAGCGAAACCCTCTTGTAGATTCGGGCAGGTCATAGGCAACGAATGCATGTCCGGTACGCAATGCTTCAAGCACCATTTTCTTATCCTCAGGTAGAGAGCCCGTGAGAACCTCGGGTACTAGAATATGCGTTGTGAGGGCGCGAAAATGAAATTCATAAGGGTACATTGAAAGCTTAAAGGGGCCAAAGTGTTTCTGAAGCTCATGAGCATCCACGCCGCCGATGGCAACTATTGGTTTCCCGCGTGCAATGAGTTCATCCCATAACGCTAAAGTGCGTTTGAGAGGAGCATGGCCGAGGTAATTTGGGAAAAATGCATACCAGATCGCTTTTAAGATACTGGTGGCCCGACTCTTAAATTCGCTCATCTGGTTCCAAAGCTCAATGCCAGTAAAGCCGGTAATGTCCCAATCTGACCATGAATAATTTTTTTCCCCAAATGTCTCAAGGGGGTCTTCGATGGGATGGGCAATGAAGGATAGTCCGCCGGATTTAAGCGTCTGGTCGATTAGGTGTTGGGGGTCTTTTGAAAAGGGTGAGAGTCCGCGATTTGCGCCAAATACTAAAAGATGATTCTTAGCAGGCGAAAGGGTTTGATCATGGACTTCTTCCCCGACGAGAAGGAGCACCTTTTTACGGCCTTCCTGAAAATAGGTTTCTATGTCATTGACCCAAATATTGTGGTCAGTAGTAATGAAAACATCCAGGCCTGCTTTAAGTGCGGCTTGTGCGATCTTTGCATGGGTTGCATTGCCATCAGAGTAGACTGTATGGATATGTAATCCAACAATAAGTTCTTTCATGGGAGTTGACGTTTCTCTGGTTTCTTGGGTATAATCAGGGCTGTTATTAATAAGGAGGTAGGTGTGAGTATGTATTTAAGCATAGCATTGATTATAACCTCAGTTGCATTGATTGCGAGTGTGATCTTGCAGAGTAAGGGTGTTGGCCTTGGCGGTTTGAGCGGGGGCGATTCAGGTGGTGTCTACTCTCAACGGCGGGGTGTAGAAAAGGTCTTGTTTTTGATAACGATTGGTTTAAGCGCATTTTTCATTGCGCTTACAATCTTTACTGTAATCATTGCTGGATAAGTTTACCTTCTTACATATAAAGAAGAGGGCGGCTTATATCAGTAACGGAGGTTAAAGGA
>Ga0255364_10369_pt1 | contig 10318 bp, 8 predicted proteins | sample ANMaggSSYBR01G12_FD_182087 | JGI IMG/M metagenome (GOLD analysis project Ga0255364, IMG submission 182087) | Sediment cell enrichment communities from methane seep in Santa Monica Basin, California, United Staets - ANME aggregate JGI... | ecosystem: Environmental > Aquatic > Marine > Cold seeps >...
ATACCTTCGTGAGAGTTTTCCACAATGGAACGAAAACGTTCCTCGCTCGTCTTCAATGCTTCCTCTGTACGCTTGAACTCTGTTATATCATGGGCATTGATTACAAAACCTATCAATTCCCCTTCTGTATTTTTCATTGTTGAAGCCGATACCAATACGGGAATGATCTTGCCATTCTTTGTTCTGTACCTTAGTTCATGATCATGAATGTTATATGTATCAAGTAATTCTTGGAAAAAAATGTCTCCACGAGATTCCTCTTGTGTCACTATTGAACTAAACTTCTTGCCAACCAGTTCTCCCACTGTATATCCAATCAATTTCACGGTCGCAGGATTGACAGTAACAATTTTACCATTCCGGTCCAATAACACAAGCGAATCACTCATGGTGGCCAAGATATCATCAGCAGCGGCAGATGGAGTGAAAGTCATCAGCCCGAATCTTGTTACAGTATAAACCAATCCACCGGCCCAAAAAAGAACGGCAATAATTCCCACTGGGGGAAAACTAATTCCCAATACAGGCATTATTGCATCGGTTATTGTGCCCAGAACAAGGGTAATGCTAGGTGCAATGTAAAGAATTCTTGCCTGTTTTTTCTCACGATGGCTTTTTGCTTTTCGTGTAAGATTGTAACTTAAATAGATGCAAGCGATAAGTGAAAAAAGATAATAGGCGAAAAAAGTACCTGTTTGTATCGATGTTGCCCAGATGCTAGCCCAGCCATAGGGTTGCCTGATGCCGCTGGCCATGTAACCTGACCATTGCTGAGAGATGAAAAATATGGCAAGCAACACAGATGCTATCACTAAAGGCCAAGTTTTCAGTACTCTTTCGTGTTTAGTAAACGCCAGGTAAAACCATAATATAGGAACAGGAAAACTACACCATCCTATAGCAGCCACATTTATCCACATCATAGCATCAGTGTACAAGACAGCATTATGAGAAAATGCAAAGCCCAGAGTCCAAATTGCAAATGTACCAAGCGTCAGGGCACAGAGTCGGTTAAGCCGGCCTCTTGGGTTTTTGTACACCACAAAACCAATCATCCCCAAAAAAGCCATAAAAGTTAGCAAATGTAGAAATGATAAAATATTCACTTAGCCACCTTGCTCAATTCTATCATCTCTCTCGCATTCATCTCTCGTTAAATCAACCACCTACAAAAACTCATCTGATAACTTTCTATATAGAAAAGTAGTAATAATTCCTCCATCAATAAGAGATGGCAGTTTGCAGTCCATTCGATTATCACCCCATCTGGATAAATTCCACTAATGATAATTCCTTCTTAGTATAAAATGTTAACGAGACAAATTGTAATAATTAAAGCCAGAGAAATATGTCGCTCCCCTCCAGATTGTTAACATATCCTCCAATTTAAACGCTTTGACCATCTTCCCATACCAGCATACTTGAATTCAGATAATATATTGTATATCTATAAAAACTTGTTTTTTGATGAGGAGGAACAAGAATAAAGAACAGATAAAAATGGAAAAACACCCATATTTGCTTCCAATACTAATGCATCTGCTTGGGTTATGACATTGAGTTCCAAAAACCTAACAACATTAAGTATAAAAACAACATTTATGTTTAAGTCATTTGGGATGATAGCGCATGATTAATAAAAACAAAATAATTTCCGTAATTGTTCTATTGATAATCACAGTGTCAACAATTTTTCTTTCAGGATGCGTTGAAGAAAAAAGTAGGGAAGATGCCATACCAGATGATGCAATCAAATACACGCCGGAAATGGATTTGTTTCTACCAGTTATTCATAGTACAAAATGGTCCGATCCTGTTCCAATGCCTGGGCCAGTAAATACTGCAGGTGGGGAAGATGCTTGTTTTATAACCCCTGATGGAAACACTTTTTTCTTTTTTTTCACACCTGATGTCAACGTTCCAGCAAATGAACAACTATTTGATGGAGTAACGGGGGTCTGGTGGTGTCAAAAACAAGGAAATACATGGACGGAACCAACACGAGTTCTTCTCAGTACAACCCTTGCACTAGATGGAGCACCGTTCTATCAAGATAATACGTTATGGTTCGCTTCGTTTCGAGTAGTAAACTATGGGGAAGATGGAGACATGTGGACAGCCACGTATGAAAATGGCGAATGGAAAAACTGGGAAAACGCTGGACAACTTCTTAATGAAGTATATAATATTGGTGAAATGCATCTTTCAAGTGATGGAAACACCATGTATTTCCACCGTGAAAGCTCGCCTGGTTCTGGCGAATATGATTTATTCACCACAACCTTTATTGACAATAATTGGACTGAACCAGAAAATCTGGGTCCACCAATAAGTACAACCATGGATGATTCCCGGCCATTTGTCACAGAAGATGAAAACGAATTATGGTTTACCCGTCCAAGTACCAAAGGATACACAGGACCAGCAGTATGTCAGTCAATCAAAAACCCCGATGGAACTTGGGGCGAACCTGTAGAAATCGTTTCCAATTTTGCTGGTGAACCCACCCTTGATGAAGAAGGAAACTTGTATTTTGTTCATCATTTCTTTGATGAATCAATGACGATGATAGAAGCAGATATTTATGTCGCATATCGGAAGGGATAACATGAAGAAAATAGGCATGTTAATCATAATATTTTCAATAATACTAACTGGGATGTTCTCAGGATGTGTAGAGAAAACAGATCAAAGAATCATTTTTGAGAGCCTCAGAGATGCACCATTATCCCCCGGCGATCCAGATCACCGGGATTTCTTGGACAATATGCACAAGTACCTAGAGCTCTACACCATGAACATAGACGGCTCTGATATCCAGAGACTCACAAACAACAAGTACTATGAGAGTCAGGCTGATATCTCCCCTGATGGAACGAAGATAGTATATAGCATCCACCATTCGCCAGAAGGGATAATGGATGGAATAGAGCCGGGTTGGGAGATAGCCATCATGGACATTGATGGAAAAAATATCACGAACTTGACCAACAACACTTGGATGGACACAGGTACACACTGGAACCACGATGGCACAAAGATAGTGTACCTTTCGGATACGGCTCACAGAACTCTTGAGGACATCGAAAACTATGTTCCAATCCAGCTGGACGTTTATACAATGAATGCGGACGGTAACGACGTGACACAGTTGACCTTTGCGGAACCAGGTGAGATATATTCCGACCCGAGTTTCTCATTTGCAGCACCAAGCAAGATTCTTTATATCCATGATGACGACGGTGCAACACCTCAGAATTATGATCTGTATATGATGGACGCCGACGGCAACAACAAGGAGTTAATTCTTAGACATGATGACCAAGATCTGCAAGCTATGGCAATTAATGACCCTATGTTTTCTCCTGATGGGAACACGATCATCTTTGAGGCAAAGATGGGTGAGGACGAGTGGGGCCATGAAATATATCATATATTCACCATAGACGCTTATGGAGAGAATCTGACAAAGATAACTCAAGGTGATGAAGTATCTGAGGGCTTGCAGCAGTTTTCCCCAGATGGAACAAAAATGACTTTTGATAGAGTGATCTGGAATAACGCCACCGATGGTATTCGCAAGATATGGCTGGCAAATGCTGATGGGAGTGAAGAAAAGTGTCTCTCTTCTTTTCGCTATGAAGGTTGTGCAAGTTGGTTTCCAATTATGGGATCCGCAGATAAGGTAAATTTTCCAAAAAGCAATTTTTAACCAGTGAATCTATTATTGTACATTGAACAAATTTCATCGTTAATCTAGACCAATTTGATCGTAAAAGAGCATTGAAAGATAGGACATAAATCTTTACTACTTTGTGGTCGCTGATCGCTAAAAATCTATTATTCACTTTTTTTCAAAAGTTCTTTTGAAAATTAAAACGTATCCCCAATTTGACATTAAATTGGGAATAAATTGGGAAAAAAGCTTATTTAAAATGAGATCCATAGAATTTATTAGAATTAAAGAGGAGAATGTAAAATGAAAAAGATACTGATTGCTTTAAGCATATGTGTTTTGTTAGTTGGGGTATCAACAGTATCGGCACTATTTACTTTAAAAATAGCAAGTCAACCTAATTTTGGCATTTCCCAGATGAATGTTGCTAACGAAAAATTTTGTGTAGACGACATATTGGTCAAGGAGGGTGGATACCGAGTTGATTGGTCGCATAATCTAAATCTGATAGTATTTGATCAACAAGAAGCAGACGGATATTATGACATTTATACAATGAACCCAGATGGAACTGGGGAGCAATGTCTCACAGATAATCAAAATATTCCAGATGGTCATAAAGGTTGTTCTGCATGGCATCCTTCTGGAGAATATATTGTTTTTACCTGTGAAAAAGAAAAATATTTTGGCAAACGTCTTTTCTTATTATCAAGATGGCTTTCAAAATTAGCAGTTCCTGGTGAAGGGGTAAACTGTGATTTATGGGTTATGAAAAGTGATGGCAGTGAGTTTTGGCAGTTGACAAATCTTCCGACTAAAACAAGATTTCTTGATAAACAACCATATACTGGAGTTTTACATCCTCATTTTTCCCATGATGGAACAAAAGTATTTTGGACTGAGCGTGTTGGCCAAGGCAAAAAGTGGGGAGAATGGACAATAAATGTTGCCGATTTTGTAATTGAAGATGACAATCCACATTTAGACAATATTAAAGTTTATCAACCTGGAAACGTGCCTTGTTTCTATGAGAGCCATGGTTTTTCGATAGATGATAAAAAGATTATTTTTTCTGGAAATTTAGAGGTTGGCCAAGATGAGAACCATCTAGACATCTATACTCTTGACTTAGAAACTGAAGAGATTGTAAGACTTACTGATAGCATGGATGAATGGGATGAACATGCACACTATTCACCTGATGGAGAAAAGATTGTTTGGATGTCAAGCAATGGATACGGTATGAGCACGGTAAGGGAATGGTGGGATGTTCTAAGGACAGACTACTGGGTGATGAATGCAAATGGTTCTGAAAAAACACAACTTACATTCTACAATTTTGATCTTGAAGATGACAAGCGTGTGATATGTTCAGATTGCTCTTGGAATGCAGATGGAACTAGGCTGGCTACTACAATGCTAATAGTCGATGGAGATGCAATCACCGGAGGAATTGCAATTTTAGATTTTTCTATTTATGGAAGCGGAATCTGTGAGGTACAATAGAATGATTCGATTGAACAAAAGATTAAAAGGATTATTTTGTCTTTTTTTAGTTATAGTGGTTCTACTCTTTTCAGGTTGTATAGACGATATACCTAATGATCCCAATACTTACATCAGATCAATAACTCATGATGGATTAGAGCGGACGTATCGTATTCATATTCCCCCTTCGTTTAACAAAACTATTCAAATGCCGCTTGTTCTTGCACTTCATGGAGGTATGGGAACAGCTGAAGACATGGAAGAACAACTTACACTCAGTGGTTTTAACAATCTGTCAGATAAAGAGGGATTCATTGTTGTCTATCCCGATGGCATTGAAAAACATTGGAATGATGGCAGAAAAAACGTTAGCTATCGTACGCATCAAGAAAAAATCGATGATGTTGGTTTCATATCAGCATTGATAGATAATATTACTGAAGAATTTAATATAGATCCAGGACGTGTTTATGTTACTGGGATGTCAAATGGAGCAATGATGTCTTATCGCCTTGCCTGTGAAATACCTGAAAAAATAGCAGCTATTGCACCAGTTACAGGCGCAATACCTGAAGATATAGTTCCACAGTGTTCGCCTTCAAAACCAGTCTCTGTATTAGCAATTAGTGGCACAGATGATCCATTGGTACCATGGGAAGGGGGAGACATAACGAGTCTTTTTCTCCATAAACCACTCGGGAAAGTTTTATCTGTACCTGATTCTGTTAACTACTGGGTAATTCACAATAACTGCCCCCCAATACCTAATATTACGTGGCTACCTGACTTAGATCCCGGGGATGATACTAGAGTACGTCGAGAAATATATGGTGAAAGCGATGAGAGAACTAAAGTAATTCTCTATGCCATTGAAGGTGGTGGACATACCTGGCCAGATGGTTTACAGTATCTATCAGAATCGAGAATCGGTAAGACCTGCCATGATATTAATGCCAATGAGATTATATGGGAGTTTTTCAGGGAGCTGGAGAGGGTTTGATATGTATGATAAAAAAATCATAACAATTGGAATTTTAATACCCCTATTCTCTATTTCTCTTTGTGGATGTATAACACAGGATAATCATTATGAGAAAATAAATATCATTGGAGAAACCGCAGTAAATGGGGTTTATGACCCATCTATCGAATATGATCAAAATGGAACAGGATGGATGACATATTCACCTGTTGAAGCACCAGAATATGTACACACACATCTCGCAAAATCAACTGATCATGGCAAAACATGGTCATATGTTCAAACGATAAATCAAGCAAAAAATGGTACAATAATTCTTGAAAATGAAACTGAAATCAATGGTGTATGGAGACATGAAGTATCCAGCTTAGTAAATGATCCAAATGATCAGGGAAAAGAATGGAAAATATTCTGGCATAAATACTTTGCAATACCACCTTATGAAGCAGAGAACAGACTCTTTCAATATGGCTGGATAGCATACAAATATGCATCTCATCCAATGGGTCCATGGTCTGAGGAAATCCCATTATTTGGAGCGGGAATATTTCCACCTGAACCTTATGAAACCATAATTGATTTGAGTAGTTTACATGAAGATTTAAATGAATTCGTTGTTTACTCCGAGCCAGGTTCAATTACTGTAGATGATATAATATATCTAAGTCTAAATGGTCATGCAATTATAAATGGTCAGAACATCGGAAAAATAATACTTATTTCATCTGTTGATCATGGAGATACATGGCATTATGTAAACACTCTTTTAGAACCTGAGGATGTAAAAGAATATGAGGGATTGTATTTTTCCGGTTCAAGTCTAGTTAAAGAAGAGGATCGTATTTTCTTATTTGCATGCCCTGATAATCCAAACCGTAAGTTAAAACAGCATTTTGGTACTTGTATCTATGAATTTGAAGATATTACAAAGGGAATTTTAAAAAGAGATGAAAATAAGGAATTAATAATTCATAAATATCTAAAAACAACGTTAATAAGTGGCGGGCAAAGCGATTATGATGAACAAAACATATATGGTGGGATAATAATGCCACAGCATAACTACTCGGCTTTCCCAGAATTCTTCCAGATTTTCAATACAAAAGAAAAAATTATATCAAATTAAACTCATAAATCAATCTATAACTAAAGTAAAAGGTTGTTATAATGAAAGCCATCAAAATCAATAATCTCAATAAAAAAATGGGTTGCATTTCATTTATACTTGTAATATTGTTAACATCAACAATTTTTTCAGGTTGCCTTAGAAATATAGGTCTAGGGGGAGAGGACTACCGTTGGGATGTAGAATGGATTACTGAACCTGGGAACTATGGATCTGGTGATTACGGACGTGAAATAGAGTTTGATGGGCTTACTCGATTCTATAAGTTCCATGTTCCTATATCATATGAGCCTGACGAGGCAATTCCAGTTGTTTTATGTTTTCATGGTGGCGGTGGTTATCCTGGTGCTGTGCGATATCAGACAGATTTCGATGAAATTGCAGATGAGAAAGGATTTATTATTGTGTATCCAGCAGGTACTGGCACCAAAAAATACGATGACCGTTTGTTAATCTGGAATGACGGCCGACCATTTAAAAATGGAACACATAGTAAAATCGATGATGTCGGCTACGTTGAAAAAATGCTAGATGATTTAGAATCTTTATTTAACGTCGACGTTAATCGAGTCTACTCTTGTGGATTCTCAAACGGTGCACAGTTTACAAATGTACTTGCACAGAAACTATCCGATCGTATTGCAGCAATTGCTACAAACGCAGGACATCGTTCCATAGATGCTTTCTTTCCACCTCCACCTAGGCCAGTTGCAAAGATGCAGTTTTCTGGTTTAAAAGACAAATATGCACCTTATTATGGTGGAAGTCCACCATCGTGGGTGACAATTGAAACACATCTGTTGCCTGTTAGAGAGACGATCGAATCATGGGTTGATTTTAATGGATGCCCATGTGAACCATCAGAGACATTCAGAATTGGTAATGCAGTCTGTGAACGATACGGCCCAGGGTTGAATGATACAGAAGTAGTATTTTGGACTCTAGAAGACGGTGGTCATACCTGGCCCGGTGGCAAAATGACCGTGTCAGAGAAGTTTATTGGGTTAGGCCATATCAATGAAGATATATCGGCCTCAGATTTGATTTGGGAGTTCTTTGAACAACATCCAATGAAATGAATGCTATAAAAATGAAAAAGGGATAACATAGTGTGCATTTAATATGTTCAACATGGTAAAACAGAATGTTCCAATAATTATACTTGCGCTACTTTCTCCCATCATTGCAGAATTGCTCAGTGGTTCTGCTCCACCTCTAGAGTTTTTTAATCCATTTGGTTTTATGTTACTTGTTGGACTATATGGAAGCGGCGTTATTATTGTACGTGAACTATGCATAAAATGGAAAAAAGGATGGGGAAGCATCCTACTACTTGGAGCAGCATATGGCATTATCGAGGAAGGTCTTGCAGTAAAAAGTTTCTTTGATCCAAACTGGATGGACTTAGGCGTTCTAGGAACCTATGGCAGATGGATCGGTGTAAATTGGGTTTGGAGTTTTTGCCTTACGATATTTCACACGATTTATAGTATTGTAATTCCCATCCTCATTTTTAGTTTGATCTTTCCATCTTTAAAAAATAAAAGATTGTTAAGTGACAAAGGTCTTGCTGTATGCTTCGCTATTCTATTATTTATTGTTGGAATCTGCTACTTTTTCCTGACGCCCTACAAACCAAATGCCCTTCTTTATTTTACAACAATGATTGTTGTTGCCATGCTTGTTGTAGCATCGTGGAAAGTTAAGGCTGATTACGTAACCGTCAGAAATGTTGAGTCCATTGTGAGACCAATATGGTTCGGCGCTGTTGGCATCGCATTCGGTTTTTTATTTTTCTTTATAATGTACGCTGTGCCGCATCTTGTATCTTTTCCCATTATTCCCATACTCCTTGAAGGATTATTATGCTTGCTAGTGCTGCTATTTCTTGTCAAGTATTCTGGACATACTAAGAACTTTTCGCATAAATTAGCATTTACAAGTGGCTTATTATCTCCTCTAATATTTTTAGCATTTATTCATGAGATCAATGGTATTTATGGGATGTCAATTGTTGGAATATTCTTTATTGTGTTTCTAATTTATCTTAGAAGGAAAATTGGATCCAACTAAAACAAAGTTGATTGATCCTTACATTGAAAGACATTGCGGGCAAATTTAGAGGTAATATCTATAGAGCCTCTACTAGATTGTTGTCTTGATTTATTCAATAAGATTATATGCTGCTTTAATTTTAATCATAATATATGCTTGAGGAATTTACTTTTTTACTCTCCGGGATCATCTTTGGTTTAACCCTGGGGGTATCTCCTGGACCATTATTGACATTAGTTATTTCCGAAACATTAAAACACAACAGAAAAGAAGGAATAAAAGTTGCAATTGCCCCCATCATTACAGATTTACCAATAGTTTTAGTAACTCTACTCATTTTATCAAAAATGTCTAATTTTGACCCGATTTTAGGTTCCATTTCAATACTTGGTGCAATATTTATCGGATATCTGGCTTATGAAAATATCGTCACAAAGAGTGTTGAACTCAATATCCAAGATGTAAAACCACAATCACTAAAAAGAGGAATCATAGCCAATTTTCTAAGCCCCCATCCTTATATATTTTGGTTTATCATAGGTGCACCAACTGTATTAAAAGCATTGGACATTAACCTTTTTTCCGCAGTGTCATTTATACTAGGATTCTATGTATTTTTAGTGGGATCGAAAATATTTATAGCGACAGTAGTTGAAAAATCTCGTTCTTTCTTAAAAAGTAACATATATGTTTATGCGATTAAATTTTTGGGAATATTACTATTAATATTCTCCTTAATGTTTTTGATAGAGGGATTAAAATTCTTTGGAGTAATCTGAGTTTGAAAGTATATTAACCAGCTTTACTACTTTGTTTATTTACCACATGCAAACCAAGAATGACAAGTGCTCCACCAAAGACAAACAACCAGGTGATTTCATCTCTGAAGAGAATGTAACTGATTATTGTTGACAATACTGGAACGAAATAAAGATAAACACTGATCTCTGAAGCGCTTTTAATTTCGAGCGCCACATACCATAAAACATAT
>Ga0255364_10370_pt1 | contig 10316 bp, 7 predicted proteins | sample ANMaggSSYBR01G12_FD_182087 | JGI IMG/M metagenome (GOLD analysis project Ga0255364, IMG submission 182087) | Sediment cell enrichment communities from methane seep in Santa Monica Basin, California, United Staets - ANME aggregate JGI... | ecosystem: Environmental > Aquatic > Marine > Cold seeps >...
GGGAGTACCTTTTGAGGTTTGCCGTGTATGGACGCCCAATAATGAACCCTATACCAACTCTTTGATTTTGAACAACCGTGTTTTTCTACCTATCATTGGAGGTCAATGGGATGACGAAGCGGTGGCAGCTTATGAGGCAGCTATGCCAGGTTATGAAATTCTCACTTTCACTGGTTCATGGGAATCAACTGATGCGTTGCATTGCCGCACCAAAGGGATTGCCGACAGAAATACATTGTATATCGAACATTATCCTTTGCTGGGTGAACAGCCTGTGCAAACCGATTATGAAATTGAAGCCGTTATTACAGCTTATAGTGGTGAAACCATTGTGAATAATGAGGTAAAAGTGATATACCAGGTGAATGGAGGAGGTTTGGAAGAATTGATCATGACTTTTGAAGGAGATAAAACCTATTCAGCAACATTTAGTAATATTCAGGAAGGTTCAGAGATTAGCTATTACATCACAGCTATGGATGAGGGAGGTTTTATTGGAAATAATCCTTTTATAGGTGGACCTGACCCACATATTTTTTATGCAGGCGAACAGCTGTTTCCTGCGATTTCATTGGATGTAACTGAAATAAATGCATGGGTGAACCAGGGATATACTGATGTAGAAGAATTTTCAATTTCGAACATGGGTGAAATAAATCTTAATTACAGCATTGAATATTCATCAGCTATTTTGGAGGATTATGAATACACCATAGAAGACAGTCCGGGTCAGAATTCCTGGAATTACAATACCTATAATGAATTAGGCTGGGTAGAATTTGATGTTGACAATGTGGTGGGCGAAATTGCCGGATGGATGATTTATTTTCATTGGGAGACAGATAATTATCCCCAGGAAGGGACATTTAAAGTTGAATCACCCGATGGAACAGAAACCATTATTGCTGGTGGTTTATTAAGTGGTGATTATACATTCAACATAAACCAGTTTAATGGTGAGTCGATGCAGGGGACATGGAAGCTGTGGATCACAGATTCATATGGAGATGGAGGACATCAGGCAACTGATATTGTAGTGACTATTACAAAAACCTATATCATTTATCCATGGCTTTCGGTTGATCCGATAGCAGGAATCGTTGAGCCCGGCGGATCTCAAACCATCCAGGTAACTTGCAATGGTTCCATATTGCCTTTAGGGGATTATGAAGGCACAATAATGGTAACGTCCAATGATCCTGATTTTGCCGCTATAGAAATACCTGTCTATTTCCATGTTGATTTTGCATCAGAAATAAATCAATTCACTTCAAACGAAATTCAGGTTGTTAATTACCCGAATCCTTTTTCTTATCAAACCACATTTGATATTTATCCTGCTGGAATACAATCAGTTAGGTGGCAGGGAAATAATTCAAAAGGAAGCAAGGTGAAAAGTGGGATATATTTTTATCGTTTAAGAATCGGTAAATTCACGGTAATCAGGAAATTAATTTTAATGGATGAATAAAAAGTTGGCTGCCTTATGTTGGCCTTTTTTATTTTATACTATCTTAGCTACACCTATTTTTTTTAATTATAAATCATCTTTTAATGCACGTTAACGGAAAACATTACCGGACAGTCTGGATGGAAGGATCAACCGTATTTATGATTGACCAGACTTTATTACCTTTTCAATTTCATATTTTTGAAGCTGTAACACATAAAGAAACCTGTTTTGCCATTAAAAATATGGTCACCAGGGGTGCAGGCGCTATTGGTTCAGCTGCAGCATTTGCAATGGCACAAGCATTTATGGAGGCCAAATTAATCAATGATAAAGACCATGTTTTAAAGGCAAAAGAAGAGATCGAGACTACCAGGCTCACTGCTCAGAACCTGTTTTATGCAGTAAGCCGGGTTTATGAAGCAGGTAAAGATTCCATTGGTTATGCCATTTTGGAAGCTCAAAAAATTGCTGATGAAAATATAGCCGCAGCTAAAAAGATTGGAGAATATGGAAATGAACTCATTCAGGATGGCTTTCGGATTGAAACCCATTGCAATGCCGGATGGCTTGGATTTGTTGACTATGGCAGTGCATTATCACCCATCTATTTTGCAAAAGAATCCGGTAAAAAAATATTTGTTTATGTTGATGAAACCCGGCCACGTGGTCAGGGAGCAAAATTAACAGCCTGGGAATTGAAGAATGAAAATATTCCACATGCCATTATACCGGATAATGCCGGCGCTTATTTTATGTCGAAAGGAGAAATTGATATGATGATCGTCGGGGCTGACAGGATAGCAGCAAACGGGGATGTGGCAAACAAAATAGGGACTCTTGAAAAAGCTATCGTAGCAGAAAAATATGGCATTCCATTTTATGTGGCAGCGCCATTATCCACCTTTGATATGAATTGTCCGACCGGTAAAGATATACCCATTGAGCAACGCGATCTAAAGGAAGTATTATTGCAGGACGGGCCTGATGTGACAGGGAAAATGACCAGGATTTGGGTATGCAATCCTGGTTCCGAAACCTTAAATCCGGCCTTCGATGTAACTCCTGCCGAATTGATTACAGGCATTATTACCGAAAAAGGCATTATTCAACCCACTATTGAATCTGTCAAAAACCTGTTTGTTTAATGGATTTTAAAACAGAGAAAAAAGAAGTTGCATATTTTATGCGCAGGTTATATGAACAACGATTAACTACTACATCGGGTGGAAATATCAGCTTAAAATCCGGCGATCATATAGTTATAACCCCATCACAAACTGATAAGGCAAGGATAATAGCAGATGAGATTGGAATACTTACAACTTCCGGAGAAAACCAAACACCACATTTAAAACCAAGTATGGAAAGTAAAATGCATTTGGCCATTTATAATTGCCGGCCTGATGTAAAAGCCATTGTTCATGCACACCCGGTATTTGCCACCAGTTTTTGTATTTCAAAAAAAGAAATCAAAACCAACCTGGCAGGTGAAACATGGGCAGTGATCGGATCACCGGTAAAAGCGGCCTATCGGCTGATGGGAACTCACGATCTGGCAGATGTTGTAGCTGAAGCAAGTTTAGAGGGAAATGTTATCTTGCTTGAAAATCATGGTATTCTAGCGGTTGGAGAAAGTTTGCTTCAGGCTTATGACCGTTTAGAGGTAACGGAAACTGCTGCAAAGATGACATTCATTACAGATATGTTGGGTGAACAAAAAGAACTTTCAGAAACTGAACTCAAAGAAATCGATGAATTATTTACTTAATCCTCATTCTTCCCGATTCTCTGGACTCCGGCGGATGAGAATGTAAGATCTAATACAATTTATTAGTTTGAGAAAGGCAAATTTCATTCTTACAGTAGCACTCTTTTCCTTTATTTCCATATATGCTCAGGAAAAAAGGAATGTTACCATCGACCTTGGTTTATCGCAAACTTACAAAGGTTTTTTTTACTTGTATGCTGGAGTTGTTGAGATTGGAGCCGCATACAATCATCACATTGTTAAAAGCCTTTATGGTGGTGTTTCTTTTCATATCGATTACCTGTCGAGGAGTAATTCAGCGGCAAGGACAATAGTATATAAACCGAAGTTAAATGTGAATTATAATTTTAAAGTAACTCCCTGGTTAAGCATCAATCCAATGGTTTTTGCAGGCTATTCTTTTTTAAACTTATCAAACGGTGAGTTTGACTATGCTGAAACACAAAAGGGCTTTAATTCAGGTGCTGAACTAAAATTTATTTGGTATTCACCGGCTTCTGTTGATTATTATATATTTGGACGGTATGATCATATTTACTTGAAAAAGGATGTAAACTTTACATTGCTTGAATATTATCGGAAAGTACATTTAACAAGTTTTGGAATAGGCATTAAAATTAAACCAAAAAAAGAGGTTAGATATATAAAGAAATGAATCAGGTACTAATGACCATATTTCAATCCAGATATAAAGCTATGGTGTTCAAACTTTTGGTTTTATTGCTTGTTATTACTTTAAATGCATGTAACAAAGAGCAGGAGCCGGTAATACTGGATAGTAATTTTATGACAGTTGCTGATGTGTTTCAATATTGCCAGGGCGCGTGCGATAAAACGTATGATTGGGAAAACTCACCTGTACTTGTGAAAGGTCATATTCTAAATTTTAATAATGATTCTATCCGTCTTGATTATTATGCAAAAAGTAAATTTTACCTGCAGGATATTCGAAACGGAATGTATATAGAAATCAGGATTGATGAAAATAAAGACCCAATTTTTGAGAAGATCTGGCCAGCTGATCACAAAAATTTGTTTTTTATTCGAGGGACTGCTGAATCAGTGACAGCAACAAGTAATGGTGATTGTACTAAAGGAGTAGTAGTTTCTTTAAGTCATCCGGATAACATAAATTTTGAATAATATGAGTGAAAAGAAAACCTGTTCATGGCCAAATAATAATCCATTGATGATCGCTTATCATGATGATGAGTGGGGTGTGCCTGTACATGATGATCAAAAACATTTTGAGTTTATGGTGCTGGATGCTTTTCAGGCTGGATTGAGCTGGGCCATCGTCCTTAAAAAAAGGGAAGGCTTCAGAAAAGCTTTTGAGAACTTTAAAATTGAAAAAATTACGAATTTCGATGAAAATAAAATACAGGAATTATTATTGGATGCTTCTATAATACGTAACCAGCAAAAAATAAGGGCCACCATTAACAATGCACAGCGTTTCCTTGAAATACAAATGGAATTTGGCAGTTTTGACAAATACATCTGGCAATTTACCGATAATAAAACGAAACTCAATAAATGGACATCTCTGGACCAATTACCCGCTACCAGTGCCGAATCGGATGCCATGAGCAAAGACCTCAAGCATAGAGGTTTTAAATTTGCCGGTTCTACCATTTGCTACGCTTATATGCAAGCCGCCGGTATGGTGAATGATCATCTGGTGGAGTGTTTTAGGTATAAGGAAGTGTTGAATAATCTACGATGACTTTAGTTTCAGATTATTAGCCCTATTTTAATAGTATTATTTTCTTTGTTTCTGAAATCCCATTTGTTTCCAATCTCAGGAAATATATTCCGATTTGCAATCCTTCTGCATTCCATTCTATTTCATGTTTTCCAACTACAAAATTTCCTGATACAAGTTTTCCAACTTCTTTTCCATATACATCATAAAGAGTGATGTTTATAAAGCTGGATTGCTGTAATGAAAATTCAACGGTCAAATTAATATTCATAGGATTGGGGTAAATATGAAAAGATGTCTCATACTGCGATTTAATGTTTGTATTTTCCGGTGTTCCGGAAATTACAATGTCAAATAACTGAAGGTAAGCTTCCATTAACTCTTTCTTGGTATGAGTATCACTTTTCAAACTTCCAAAAGGTGTTGTAACGCCTATGGCCTTTCCTGATCCAAAATCCTCATAAAATACCCCACAGATATCTTCGTTTTGCGAATTTTGCCAGATAGCTATTGATGATTCGGGATTTAGTTCGTTCATAAAATTATTAATACCAATGTAATCAAAAGTGAATTCAGACAATAAGTTTTGACCAATAATACCTGAGACATCGCCTGATCCTTCACTTCCTGATTCCAGGCCAAACCATGGGTGAATGTCGTAACCCATGGGGAACCATGGATTTGGAAACGGATCAAAAGCAAAGCCACCCTCAAGGTACAATTTCCCTCCATTAAATAAAAAGTCTTCCAGGGCAGGAGCTTCTTCTCCGGTTGTTGTGAGGACGTGTAAAAATGGGAAATTCCCCAGGGCAACAAAAATCACCTCATGCTGACTCAGGTCATCGCCAAATTCAAACAGTTCGTCGGTCTTAAAAACAGGTCTATAAAGAGCCAACAGGGCATCATATAAACTATCACCACTATATTTTGATTCCAACAATGCATCGGGTCCTACCCATACAAGATATTCAGGGCAATCTCCAGCAAAACAGGGTATCATTTCTGATTTCTCACTATAATTTACCGGAAACTCATTGTCTGCTGCCACAAGAGTATAATGCGCAGTAAAATTTGATAAAGGATAATCAGAATAAACTTCGACTTCTGCATCTACACTGTCAACGAGGTTATTATCCCTGAAAATATAGATTTTATCAAGGTCATCTAGAAACGTTCCATCTGATTGTATAACTGGATCGTTCCATTCTAACATTACATTGAAACCGTTATAAGTGCATTCAAGTTCCGTTGGTGGAGCCGGAAAGGGAGAACCTCCGGAATATCCTAAGCATGTTACCGGCATACTAAGACTGTCTGTGATCAGATCTTTGGTGGAAAGCTGGTATTCATATTGCTGGCCGTCAATCAATCCTTCATCAAGAAAATTTTCAATCCCACTTATTACATTAGCGATCAATTCACCATCACGTAAGATCTGAAATTCAAAATCTGTTAATAATTCACCACTAATTAATTGAGTTGGGTCAGTCCACGTAATAGAAACAGAGTTTGGTGTGGAATAATCACTGTAAGCATTAATACTTAATGGCCTGCGAGGATCCTCTGGCGATGGTTTATATTGATATGCTGCCCACACATCCAGCACGCCCATACCATAATCGTTATCTTCACCCGGGGTACCCAAATCAAGCGCCGAACCGTACAACATCCATTTTAATTCAGTACCTGTTTTTTCAGGAAATGCTTCCTTTAATAAGGCGATGGCCCCACTTACATGCGGAGCTGAAAACGAAGTGCCTTTCCAATATGCATACTCACCGTTATAAATACTTGTCCGAACTGCAATTGGAGCAGTTATTTCAGGCTTTATGTTATTCCCGGTTCCGTTATTACAAGGTGTTGGGCCCCTACTACTCCATGGATCAACCGGTAATGATGGATCATAGTGCCAAATTCCCCCCACAGAAAAAATATGCATCTCGGAATGATTTTGGTTTGCAAGTGCAATAATAGTTGATGGTGCCGGTCCATTATTCCCGGCTGCCCAGATGACAGCAATACCAGCTGCCTCTATCGCCTGAATTGCTATATCTAATACTGTAGTACAATCTGAACCACCACCCCATGAGTTATTAAGAACCACAGGCATATCGTCAATTGTTGAAGGATTGCCATCCGGGTCAATGATCCATTCCATGCATTCTATCTTTTGACTCATATTTCCCACACCAAACTGTGCCCTGCACGCAATCCATTCAGACCCAAAAGCAACACCAATCGTATCATTCAATTCCGGATCAAGGCCGGCTATTACTCCCATAGTAGCCGTTCCATGGCCAGCCTGATCCTGACTTCCTTCAGGATCAGAAGGGAAACTTGTACCCTCAAATGCATCAAACCAGGCATGTTCCCAGGGTACGTTATTCCCATGCCAGTTTATGTTTAGCGCAGGATGATCACCATCCACACCCGTATCCAGGTTTGCCACAATTACACCACTACCAGTAAACCCCTCTGCCCACATTTTATGCGCATTGACAATTTTCAGGTTATCTTCTGCATGTCCAATGGCTTTTGAAGCAGGCTTTATTTCGATTGGTTCAATAAGATCTGAAAACTCATCCAAATCAATGAATGAAATATCCGGACTGTTGGATAATTCACTAAATATACTTTTAGTTGCTTCAATCGTTATTAAATTGGTTATCCAGAAATTTTCAAACCGAACAACTTCATCTTTTGATTTTGTGGCTAAAAAGGATAGAAGTTCTTTTTGTGAACTCTCTGCATGTTGTTGAAGTTCTGTAATAACAGTATATGCTCTCTCCTGAAGCGAAACCTTTTCTGCATATAGTTGTTCATCCAGCTCCCAGATCGGATATTGATCTTCCAGGATGATAATTGCCTGTATGTTTTCATTTTCTGCTGATGAAGCGATTACTTCTGCCAGCCGGTATGTGATCTTATTTTGAGCAAAAGAAAATGAAATCTGTAAAAGCAAAAATACTGTGAGAATTAGTGTAGATTTTTTCATGGTATTGTCCTCCATTTGTTTTTAATTTCAATAGATAAAGTTACTACTTTTTAAAGTTTAATCATTTTTTGGGTTTGAACTCCATTATAGGTTTGTACTGCGAAGAAATAGATTCCTGTTAACCAGTTTTTCGTATCAATATAAATCTCATGTTGGCCCTCTGGCATTTCGTCCTCACTTTCTATAAAAATCAACTGACCTGTGCTATTAAAGACCTCAAGTTTGATCTTTGATTTTTGATGCAAAAAATAGCTGATAGTTGTGGTTTCTGAAAATGGATTGGGAAAACATTGAACTTCGAAGTTTAAACCTTTATACGGAAATTTGTCAAGAGAAGTAATTAAAGCATCCGAATGGACAATTGTTCCACAGCCACCAGCTGCATATCCATGACCATCACTTGTATAACATGTTGAGTAAAGGTTGTTATCCGTTTCGGAATCCTGTATTTCCCAGGTTATTCCTCCATCCATTGTCAATAGGATCGTTCCATCAGCCCCGGAGATCAGCCCATTATTAATATCTTTGAAGTGAACAGAATATAATCCTTTGTTATATAATTCGGATGACCAAGTGCTGCCTCCGTCTGTTGTATGTAGTATGATACCACCACCAATTCTATTTCCAACTATCCATCCCTCTTGCAGATTGAGAAAATATACTGAATACAAAGAGTAATACGCTGTATCGCAAAACTGTTCTGTCCAGCTTTGGCCTCCGTCCGTTGTATTGTAGATTGAACTTCCAACAACCCATCCGTGGTCAGGATCAACAAAAAATACAGATTTTAAGTCTTCACAGTTATCACAATATTGCTGTTCCCATGTAAATCCTCCGTCACTTGTTTTTAGAATCCTTCCTTCTTTATATCCATTGCCATCATTATATCTGCCTACAGCCCAGCCTTGAGTGTCACTTGTGAAATGGACTGCATTCAATTTATAACCTGTATCTATTTTTTGGATATTCCAATCTTCTCCACCATTTGTTGTATTGATAATATAGATTGTATCCAGTCCTGGATTAGCTGAATTCCCAACGGCCCAACCTCTATTTGAGTCAACAAAGCTAACTGATGTCAAAGGTCCTGAAATATTACTGTTTTGTTCAGTCCAGCTTAATCCTCCATCAGATGTTTGAACTATCACTGGTCCACTGTCTATCCAGAAAGGATAGCAAATATTATCACCGACGGCCCAACCGTTTAATGCATCCGAAAAGTAAATAGAATAAAAACAATAATTATTCCCCTGACTATTTTGTTCCCACTGATCACTCCAGTCATTTGTATTTAAAATAATTCCATGGCTGCCAACAATGCAACCCTTCCCTTGTTGCGTAAAACATAATGAATTTAAACTTAAGGTTGTGGGCAGATCGATATATTCCCAGGTATTACCACTGTCGATTGTTTTATACAAGTTATATGAACAACCAGAAACCCAACCACCATACGAACCGTCATAATTCAGAATCCACCCAAAATCGGAATCCTTAAAATAAATGGAATGATACCCACAAAACGAAAGTTCACCTCCCCCACAATAGAATAAAGTATCCCATGTGTTGAAAGCATCAATAGTATGCAAAAGCTTTCCTGATCCATATCCAAATCCCATAGTTGATGCCCAACCTTCATTTTGATCAATAAAAAATACAGACTCAAAATCGCTGCTTATATGCACATTCCAGTTTGACCCTCCGTCAGTTGTTTTATACAAACCATTGTACGAACCAGATGATGAAGTAACCCAACCATTTTGTGAATCACTAAAAAATACCTCGTTAAAATTAATATATTGCGAACATGACCACGGTGATATCCAATCTTCTCCAGCATTATCAGTTTGTAAAATAGTGCCATTATCACCCACGGCCCATCCTTTGCTCGAATCGATAAAAAATACTGATCTCAAGCAGGCGGTGCTACCTGTTTCCTGAATATTCCAATTACCACCACCATCAGTAGTGTGCAAAATAATAAATTCACCAGGAGAAGGAGAGGTTTTCCCTCCAACAATCCAACCTGTTTGCGAATCGGTAAAAATAACAGATCGTAGCCGCAACATTGATCCACTGTTTTGGAAATCCCATGTGATACCACCATCATTTGTATAGATAATTACTCCTTGTTCCCCAACAGCCCATCCATTTAGATCATCAACAAAACAGACATCCTCCAGGTTTTTATCTGTAGGTACCGGATATTGTAATTCCCATTGTGCAAAGGAAACAGAAGTTAAGAGTAAAAAGTTAAAAGATAAAAGGGTTGCTGAAATTAAGATTTTTGTTTTCATGATATGACCTCCAAATTTTTTAAATGAAAAATCCGTTTAAATTATTCTTGGTAAAATTACAACCTGAACCAGGGATTTTCCTACCAGAGAGGTTTCAA
>Ga0255364_10373_pt1 | contig 10263 bp, 8 predicted proteins | sample ANMaggSSYBR01G12_FD_182087 | JGI IMG/M metagenome (GOLD analysis project Ga0255364, IMG submission 182087) | Sediment cell enrichment communities from methane seep in Santa Monica Basin, California, United Staets - ANME aggregate JGI... | ecosystem: Environmental > Aquatic > Marine > Cold seeps >...
CCATATTATCCAGGAAAGGTGGAGCCGGCAAAACCGCGATTACGTCAATCCTGGCCCGTTACTTTGCCGAGATCGAACGCAAAGACGTCCTGATTGTTGACTTTGACGGTAGAGGCGGAATCACGTCATATAGATATATATATAGTACGACAATAGAAAAGTGAATACACCACCATTCAAACCCCTCGTCCCCGTGGGTTTTGTAAGTTGCATAAGCCGCAAGAGAATACCAACTCTCCTGCGGTTGTTTTGTTATTGGAAACGAAAACTTAGTCAAGGTAGGAAGAAATGGAATACTTGATAGGTTTGAAGTTTCGATCCTTTAGAGAGCTGCCGCTATTATGATGGCATATAGTGTTCTTCAATAGTATACAAAGATAAACAAAAATCCCCTCATTCACCTGTTGGTAGAGCGCCAAGCGGCAGATATAATATAGCCAGATTGTAGTATTTGACTGGAGGTTTACAATGACTGCAGCGTCTATCCATGCAGCTAGAGAACCATTTGCGTATGCTAAGTTGATCGGGATCAAGGCTTCAGACAGACTGGAGTTGTCCGATGAGATCCAGGCTGGCTTTCCATTCAACTCGTTTGTTATTCTGACCAGGTCCTTGGGAGTCACGAACAAAGAGCTGGCTGAGCTGGTCCAGATCAACACTCGAACATTGAACCGGAGGAAAAAGGAAGGAAAGCTCAAAGCAGACGAGTCAGACCGACTGCTAAGGTTTGCCCGGATTTATACTTACGCATTAGGCCTGTTTGAAGGAGATAAGGTAGCTGCGCAGAATTGGCTGTCTAGTGGAAACCAGGCCCTGAAAGGTGACTCGCCTCTTGAGGTCAGCAAGACAGAAGAGGGGGCAAGGGAAGTGGAAAACCTGATTGTCAGGTTGGAACATGGGGTGTTTGCGTGATGATCACGACCTGAAAAGACAGTCAAAACCAAAATCCAAGAATAAATAAATCCCCCAATTAAAAACACTACCGCCGGCAAATTGTGCCAGCGGCAATTTAGAAATCAACCACCCATCCGTTCGAGCGGATAGAGGGTGGGAGCTCTGATGTCATTGTACATCAGGGCTTTTAACCGGTCAAGTAAAACGCTTGAACCGAAAGGAGCCCTAAACATGTACGTACATATTTACGAACTCCCAGAAAAATTTCTTAAGCAGATCATTACTGAGTTAGTGTCCCGTTACGGGACACGTGTTATCAGCACTCAGAAATCAGAGGAGAAGAATAGAGGGCAGGAGAGCGGCTGCTTGATGGTGCTTCAGTATTTATCTTCTTCGTAGCGATTCAACTCTTTAGGTGATTCTATAAGCTCCTGCATGTGAGTTGGTAGAAGACCCATGCGGTGTATCCCCGGGCCGGGGCAGAAATGCGCCGGCCGACATGGAAATCAAGCTAATTCACAAAAAGGAGCTGATATGGATCTGCTGCAGATGTTGATTTATTTGAGGGCGCAAATAGTCCGTGCTTTGATTGCCTTCTTCGTATTTCTTGTTTTGTATAAATACATATTGCCTTTGATCGTCAGGGAGGCGAAAATCGACTTTCTGGTAATACTCGTTATCCTGTATCTGTTATTGATGGCCAGCTTAAAGATATGGCCGGTTTGGTAATTAGACAGAGGTGCGTCCAATAGGGTGCACCTCTTTATTATTGTTTTGGGTATTATGTTGAAGATTGCGCATAGGCAACAGTAGCTTGATTTTGGACTTCTAATTATTAGTGTCTTAGAAAAGTGAGTTAGTCCGTATACTGTTAGTCTTTTGCTTCCTTACGAAATCACAAGTTGGTTTGATTGAGTAAATTGATAATTCCTCGTATACTTAGAGAAGGTTAGTCAATGAGGTGTAGTAATGGCAAAAAAGAAACCAGCAGAACAAGAGCCAATCGAAAGGCAGCTCTGGAAAGCAGCAGATAAACTCCGAAAGAATATCGACGCCGCGGAATATAAACATGTAGTTCTGGGATTGATATTCCTAAGATACATCTCCGAATCCTTTGAGAGCCTGCATGACAAACTCAATAAGGGAGAAGGAGATTACGAAGGCGCAGATCCTGAAGACCGGGATGAATATAGGGCAGAAAATATCTTTTTTGTTCCCCCGTCTGCGAGATGGTCCTATTTACAATCACGTGCTAAACTCCCGGAGATTGGCACCGATATGGATGAGGCCATGGATGCCATTGAGAAAGATAATCCATCTTTGAAGGGAGTCCTTCCTAAAGTATATGCTAGGGGAAATCTTGATCCTACTAGTTTAGGTGGTTTGATCGATTTAATGAGCAATATTGCATTGGGCGACGCAAAAGACCGCAGTGCAGATGTATTGGGCCATGTGTTTGAATATTTCCTAGGGGAATTTGCTCTGGCGGAAGGAAAAAAGGGTGGACAGTTCTATACCCCCAGAAGTGTGGTGCAGTTATTGGTTGAGATGCTTGAGCCTTATCAGGGCAGGGTGTTAGACCCATGCTGCGGCTCCGGGGGGATGTTTGTCCAGTCAGAAAAATTTGTCACTGAAAAGCGGGGCAAATTAAATGATATTTCGATCTATGGGCAAGAGAGCAACCTGACAACCTGGCGATTGGCAAAAATGAATCTCGCCATCCGGGGTATCGATAGCTCCCAGGTGAAATGGAATAACGAAGGATCCTTTCTGAATGATGCTCACAAGGATCTCAAAGCGGATTTTGTGATTGCCAATCCCCCTTTTAATGACAGCGATTGGAGCGGAGATCTATTGAGAGGGGATGGGCGCTGGAAATATGGAGAACCGCCCAGCGGCAATGCCAACTATGCCTGGATTCAGCACTTTCTCTACCACCTAAGCCCCTCCGGGCAGGCTGGTTTTGTTCTTTCTAAAGGTACCCTGACTAGTACGACTTCCGGGGAAGGTGATATTCGCAAAGCGCTGGTGGAAGCCAGGTTGGTGGATTGTGTTGTCAATTTACCAGCCAAGCTCTTTTTGAATACACAGATCCCAGCTTCATTGTGGTTTCTGAGCCGCGACAAAGCCAATGGGAAATACCGGAACCGCACAGATGAAATCCTATTTATCAACGCCCAGGAGCTTGGATACCTGATCAACCGCCGCACACGCGAGTTTTCTGATGAAGACATCACCAGGATTGCTGACACATATCACAATTGGCGCAACCCTGATGGTGAGTATGAAGATGTGCCTGGTTTCTGCAAATCAGCTGCCCTGGAAAGTGTGAGGGGTGCGGATTATATACTTTCTCCTGGACGGTATGTCGGCTTTGCAGACGAAGATGATGAGTTTGATTTTGAATTACGATTTACAGAATTACAAAAAGACCTCTCTATCCATCTGAACGAAGAAATCCGTTTGAACAATATTATTCTAGATAATCTTTCAAAGGTTGTACTTGATGAGTAATTGGCAAGAGATTCCGTTTCATCAACTATTAGATATTCCGGTTCGAAATGGAATATATAAGAAAAAAGAGTTCCATGGTCGTGGAGTAAAAATTGTTAATATGGGAGAACTGTTTGCGCATCCGAGATTACAGGATGTACAAATGAATAGAGTCGAACTAAACGAAAGTGAAAAGAAAAGATTTCTACTAGAAAAGGGCGATCTTATTTTTGCTAGACGATCATTAACAGCTGAAGGTGCGGGAAAATGTTCAATAGTTCTATCTGCTTCTGAAGATACAACTTTCGAATCATCAATAATACGCGCGAGGCCTGATAAAACAAAGGCTTCTCCCGAGTTTCTATACTATTACTTTAACTCGAAATTAGGAAAGTATTTACTTCGTACAATTCTCAGGCAAGTGGCAGTTGCTGGAATTACAGGGTCTGATTTAATGGAGCTTGTGCTGAGAGTTCCTGAGTTAGATGAGCAAAAAGCCATCGCATATGTCCTCAGTAGCCTGGACGATAAAATCGATCTCCTGCACCGGCAAAATAAGACCTTGGAGGCCCTGGCGGAAACGCTGTTTCGGCAGTGGTTTGTTGAGGAAGCAGAGGATGATTGGGAGGAGAAATCTCTTTTAAAAATTGCAGATTTTCTAAATGGTATCGCTTGTCAAAAATACCCACCGAAAAACGAATTGGATAAGTTACCAGTACTTAAGATAAAGGAATTGAGAGGTGGCATTTCCGATTCCTCGGATTGGTCAAGTACAGATATTCCAAAAAAATATTTTGTTCGAAATGGGGATGTTATCTTTTCGTGGTCAGGTAGTCTGATCGTGAAGATATGGGATGGCGAAGAATGCATATTGAATCAACACCTTTTCAAAGTAACTTCAAGTTCTTTTCCTAGTTGGTTTTATTATCTTTGGACAAAACATCATTTACAAAAGTTTATTTCTATAGCAGAGAGCAAATCGACAACTATGGGGCATATTCGGAGAAAGGATCTTTCAGACTCGATGGTATTTGTTCCAGAAAAATCTGGACTTGACAAGATGAACGTGGTTATTTCACCATTAATAGAAAAACTTATTTCTAATAATCGACAGATTCTAACATTGAAAAAAATTAGCATTACACTACTTCCAAAATTAATGAGTGGCCAGGTTGGGGTGAAGTTCTAAATTGGAGTGATTGTTGGAAAGACTAAAGAACATCATTGATGAATATGGAAGATGGAATCCGCTTTTAATTTATGTGGAAAGAATTGAGGCATACTTACATACTGACTTTAGCCTCTCACTAGAAAATGCAAAATCACTTCTTGAATGCATTGCGAAAGAAATATGTGATTCAAATGGAGTAGAACTAACAAAGACCGCAAGCATTAATGCAACTTTGAAAAATGCATTCAAATCATTAGGTTATTCAAAAGAAGATCTGGTCACTCAAGTCTCATCTGCCTTGGCTACTATAGGTCAACAGATGGGAACTTTACGAAATGATATTGGAGTTACTTCCCATGGGAAAACCCTTGAAGAAATTGAAGATAGAAATACTAAGGTTGATCAACTTACTAGGGAATTTGTAATTGACACAACGGTTATTATTGCGGGATTTCTTATTCGAAACTTTGAGAATGATAACCCGAGATTACAGAAGAAAGTTATACCGACATATTTAGAGAATTCGGATTTTAATGAGCACTTGGATTCAGCTTATGGCGAGTTTTTTATCGGAGATATGTCATATACTGCGAGTGAGGTCTTATACAATCTGGATGTCCAGGCTTACTTGTCTGAATTGCTACTGTTCGATTATCAACAAGTAGATGAATTATGACTAGAATAACAGAAAATATAATAGAAGAATTTGCCATCGAATTACTAGAAGGTATTGGCTATCAGTATATATTTGGTCCTGAAATCGCTCCTGACGGCGTTACTCCTCTTCGCGATTCTTTTGAAGATGTGCTGCTGTTGGATAAAGTCATATCTGCAATTAATAGGATCAATCCTTCCATACCGAAATTAGCCCGGGGTGATGCGCTCAAACAGATCCAGCAATTTTACACTCCAGATTTAATCACAAATAATGAATCCTTTCACCGTTTACTTACTGAAGGAATCAATATAAGTTTTCAGGATGACGGCAACTCCAGAGGAGATTTTGTCTGGTTGATCGATTTTACCGATCCAGAAAATAATGAGTTCACAGTCGTAAACCAATTTACAGTGATTGAAGATGGGATTAACAAAAGACCGGATGTAATTCTTTTTGTAAACGGTATTCCACTCGTGATCCTTGAACTGAAGAATCCGGCAGATGAGAATGCTACTACCAAATCTGCTTTTAAGCAGCTTGAAACGTATAAGGATGCCATTCCTTCGCTATTCAGCTACAACGGACTGCTTGTTATATCTGATGGTCTTGAAGCCAGGATGGGGTCTTTATCAGCGGGATACAGCCGTTTCATGACCTGGAAATCTGCCGATGGAATAGAGGAAGCATCCAATCTAGTCAGTCAAATGGAAACCCTAATAAAGGGGATGTTGAATAAAAAAACATTACTGGATTTAATCCGCCATTTTACCGTTTTTGAAAAAACAAAGAAAGAAGATCTTAAAACAGGGATCACCACAATTGAAAATGTTAAAAAGATAGCCGGTTATCACCAGTATTATGCAGTTAACCGAGCAGTCAAATCTGCTATCCGGGCAGCCGGATATCGATCCAAACCAGAAACTCTAGGAGAACCTCCTGCCAAATATGGTTTACCTTCGGTCGACGACCAGCCTGAGGGGGATCAAAAAGGTGGTGTTGTCTGGCACACCCAGGGTTCCGGTAAATCTCTGTCAATGGTATTTTTCACGGGGAAAATCGTCCTGACCCTTGATAACCCCACCATTCTTGTGATCACAGACCGGAATGATCTGGATGATCAGCTCTTTGATACCTTTGCGGCTTCCACGCAACTGCTCCGCCAGGAACCCAGTCAAGCGAAATCGAGAGAACATTTAAAGTCATTACTCAAAGTAGCCTCAGGGGGTGTGGTATTCTCCACCATCCAAAAGTTCCAGCCCGAGGAAGGCAATGTCTACGAGGAGCTTTCAGAAAGAAAGAATATTATTGTCTTAGCTGATGAAGCCCACCGGACCCAGTATGGATTTAAAGCCAAGACAATCGATGAGAAAGATAGTCAAGGCAACGTTATAGGCAAGAAAATTGTCTATGGATTTGCCAAATATATGCGTGACGCCCTGCCCAATGCAACTTTTGTTGGATTTACCGGAACACCCATTGAGGGGACGGATGTCAATACTCCTGCTGTTTTTGGGAACTATATAGACGTCTATGATATCGCCCAATCTGTAGAAGACGGCGCAACGGTCCCTATATATTATGAAAGCAGACTAGCTAAGATTGAACTGAGTGATGAAGGGAAGAAATTGGTCAAAGATTTAGATGAGGATCTCGATAAAGAAGACCTTTCAGAAACCCAAAAAGCCAAAGTGAAGTGGACTCAGCTCGAAGCCTTGGTTGGCAGCGAAAACCGGATTAAGAATATCGCCCAAGATATTATCAACCATTTTGAACTCAGGCAGGAGGTATTTGAAGGTAAAGCTTTGATTGTAACCATGTCAAGGCGGATCGCAGCAAATCTTTATCAGGCGATCAAGGATATCAGGCCATCATGGCATCATGATGATCTGGACAAAGGCATGATGAAAGTAGTGATGACAGCCGCCTCATCCGATGGTCCCTTGATGGCAAAACACCATACCAACAAGAGTCAACGCAGAGCCTTAGCAGATCGCATGAAAACCCCAGATGATCCCCTAAAGATTGTAATTGTTTGTGATATGTGGTTAACAGGATTTGACGTGCCTTCCCTACATACCATGTACCTTGATAAACCCATGAAGGGGCATACCTTGATGCAGGCCATTGCCAGGGTCAATCGGGTATACATGGACAAACCCGGTGGATTAATCGTAGATTATCTGGGAATTGCTGCGGATCTCAAGTTAGCGCTCTCGTTCTACTCCGACGGTGGAGGAAAAGGAAATCCTGCCATAATGCAGGAGCAGGCAGTTGAGCTGATGTGTGAAAAATTAGAAGTGGTCTCGCAACTTTTCCATGGCTTCAACTACATGGAATATTTCTTAGTAGATACATCCCGAAAACTATCTATCATCCTGGAAGCAGAAGATTTTATACTAGGGGTGGAAAACGGGAAGAAACGTTTATTAGATCAAGTTACAGCACTATCCAAAGCCTTTGCGATTGCCATTCCCCACGAAAAAGCCTTGGCTATCAAAGACGAAGTTGCATTCTTCCAGGCAGTCAAAGCCCGCCTGGTGAAATTTGATGTGACTGGTATAGGAAAAACAGATGAAGAGATCGAGACTGCAATCCGGCAGGTGATCGATCAAGCGCTGGTTTCTAACCAAGTCATTGATATCTTTGATGCTGCTGGGATCAAGAAACCGGATATATCGATCCTGTCAGAAGAATTCCTGCTTGAAATTCAGGGTATGGAGCATAAAAATATCGCCTTAGAGACCTTGAAAAAGCTACTCAATGATGAGATCCGGGCCAGGATGAAGAAGAACCTGGTACAGAGCCAGACGTTAATGGAACTTCTAGAGAGTTCGATAACAAGATATCAAAATAAGATTCTCACCGCAGCCGAGGTTATTGAAGAACTCATCAACTTGAGCCGGCAGATCAAGGAGATGGACAAGGAACCCGAAGAAATGGGATTGTCCGAATTTGAGTATGCTTTCTATTCGGCGGTGGCAAATAATGAGAGCGCCAGAGAACTGATGCAGGTGGATAAACTCAGGGAATTAGCTGTCGTCCTATTTGAGAAAGTAAGGAACAACGCTTCGATAGACTGGACCATTAAAGAAAGCGCAAGGGCTAAGCTTCGGGTGATTGTAAAAAGAACATTGCGGAAATTTGGCTATCCGCCAGATATGGAGAAATTGGCTACGGATACGGTTTTGAAGCAAGCTGAGTTGATAGCGGATGAGTTGACGAGGAGTTAAATCATAGGATATATAATGGCTGAGGCAGTACGCTTTGTATGCAGTGATTGCGGCAAAACGATTGAAGCCTGGTCGGACGGCAATCCCTACTACATAGACGAGAATGGGCAGAAGCAATACGCCTATCATCCTGACCACGAGAACCTAGCGCGGTGTATTGGCAATGACTCACCGCATCTTTGCTTGGACTGTGGAGACGAATTCTTGGTTGATTCCCGGACGCCCAGATTGGAGTGTCCTCAATGTGGCGAGAAGGATATTGTGAGCACATTTGAATTGGATGGACGCCCCTGTCCTTATTGCAAAAAGGGTGCTTTCCATATGGACCGAAATTTCCTCATGATCTCATAGTAGAGGCGCGTAACAGCTAATTTGAAGCGCAACCTCAACAGGGCAAGAAACATGAAATTACTCAAAAATCTAATCGACCGGATTCCAATACTGAGTAGAAGGGCTGAAGACAAACTGATTTCTGGAGAACAGCCACCAGTGGTGTTTGTGAGCAGCGTGATGGATAAAGAGTTGAGGGGAGCGAGGAAGGAAGTTGTTGGTTATGTCAAAGCTAGGGGGTTTGTGCCATGGGCTTTCGAATATACGCCCGGGAGTTCCGAAAAAGTAGATGCGGGCTATTTGCGGAAAGTGAGGGAGTCCGATTTTGTTATTTGGTTAGTAGGGGGTAAAACGACACCACCTGTAGTCAGCGAAATAAGAGAGGCTTTATCAAGTAATAACAGGTTGCTGCTATTTTTGTTGCCTGTAGTTCAAAGGGACGAGGAAACACGGAATCTACTAGACGAAGTTGGACAACAAGCTAAGTGGGTTGAGGTTTCAGAGGATAGGCCACTATCAGAAGCATTGGAAAAGACAATAAACGATGAAATCACTAGGGCAATCAGGAAAAAACCTGGGCTGAGTAGGATTGCCAGGCTTCAAGAACTTGAAAACGAATCTCGCGCCAGGAGCATTGCACGTTGGCAGGCTTCAGGAGTACAGTTAGAAAAGGCGATAGATTTATACTCGGACAGATCGTTAGGTACTCCACCCATGCCGCTCATTAATTTACTTGAAGAAAAAAGAGTGGCAGTGGTCACCGGGAATTTCGGGGCAGGGAAATCTTTATTGGCGGAAAGGATTCTTCAGGACCATATCAGTAGATTCGTTAAGGACTCGTCATTGCCCGTGCCTGTGTTTGTAAGCGCTGCCAATGATATAGAGGATTTAAAAGAAAGAGTACTAGAAAATTCAGAGGGATTGGGAAACCCAAGACTCCAGGGAGCCTTTGTTGTTATTGACGGCGTAGACGAGGCCGGTTTGGAGAACTTCTCAAAGATTTTATTTGTTGCAAGGAGCCTGGTGAACACATGGGAAAAAACATCTGTGATTATTACAAGCAGACCCACACATGTTTTTGAGGACATTGAAGAAAGATATCCTATAGCTGAGCTAGACGATGATGAAATAATTGACCTGGTTTATAAGGTTAGCGATATTGAAGTAGATCCAAGAATTATTATTACGCTGCCCCAGGCTTTGCGCGACGCTATAAAAAAACCGCTCTTTGCAATTCTATGGGCAAAATTTTTAGAGCAACAGAATGCGGGGAATCCTCAAACAACAGGAGACCTGATTAAATTCTTGGTTGAGGATGCAACCCAGATATTGGACAATAAAGCCCGCGAACTGTTGGAGGTTCTAGCCGTAAGCGTTATAGACGGGGGAGGAGCCAATATTCAGTGGCGGGTAATTTGTACTCAAGATGAAATAAACCTACTACTAGAAACTCGGCTCGTTTCAAGATCCGATGACAGAGTTGGCTT
>Ga0255364_10374_pt1 | contig 10250 bp, 6 predicted proteins | sample ANMaggSSYBR01G12_FD_182087 | JGI IMG/M metagenome (GOLD analysis project Ga0255364, IMG submission 182087) | Sediment cell enrichment communities from methane seep in Santa Monica Basin, California, United Staets - ANME aggregate JGI... | ecosystem: Environmental > Aquatic > Marine > Cold seeps >...
ATTACGCTGCATCTCAGAGCAAGGCAAATCGAATCAAGTGATTTTTATAACATACTAAAAAAGGATTACGGCCATTATATATCTAAACACCTAGCCCCATATTGATTCAGAATGTCGGCATTATTATCGCAATCCCATCGCATTCTCATTAAGACTAAATTGATAAAAGTGCCTCGCTGTGGCTTAAGAGATTGCGAGTACCAGACCTGTCAGTTACCTATGAAAACATCATTGTTTTTGAAGTTTATTGAGAACATTCATTCATTTTATGATTTAGAATAGCATTGTGATTTCGGGGCAATGGTGTATAGAATCCCCATAATCATCATATTACATATTATTACTTGAAATATCACGAAACACCTGACTGAAACACTTGCAAGCGTCAGTCAACATTATTTTGATTGCGGATGTTCGAAATAATTTTTAGACTATTAGAAGATTTGGAGATAAAGTCGATCAATGCTTTCGCCGTGAATGAATCAGGTAAGAATAATTGAGGAATCAATATGTCAGACCATCTAGATAAATTCCAAGGGCTTTTGCGCGAGATGTTCCAATTTGACAGTTCCGACTTAGATTTTGGAATCTACCGGATCATTAACTATAAGCATGATGTAATCGATCGATTTATAAGTATGGACCTAAAAAGTACGATTAATAGTGAGATTGATAGCAGCATTCTAGCTGAACAAGCCCAAATCGGTGATGAGCTGAAAGAGATAGAACAACAAATCAAGAACACCCTTGGGCCAGAAGCTCTTAATAGCAAAGGAAAATTGGATTCAGGGTACCATCAAACACCACTGGGGAAGAGTTATCTCAACTTGAAGGCTAAGAAAGTTGATGCTTACTCTCGAGAAGAGACAGAGCTTAAGGTTTTAAACTATCTATTCACATTTTTTAATCGCTATTATCAGGACGGCGATTTCATTTCAAAGCGGAGATACTCCAAAAACCAGAAATATTCGATTCCATACAATGGTGAGGAGGTCTATTTTCATTGGGCGAACAATGACCAATATTACATAAAGACTGATGAATATTTCAATAACTATGCCTTCAGGTCCCAGGGAATTGCTGTACATTTTCAAATTCAACATAGGACTGAGAAGGAGATAAGCATTATAAACTCGGTCCGTTATTTCATTCCGGTTTTAGATAACATTATTTGGCACGAGGACGAGAGCAAACTCATCATTCCATTTGAGTACCGATCTTTAAATCAAGAGGAAAACAAGGTCTATGGAAAGAGAAAGACACAGGATAGGATAATCGAGCAGGCTCTATCAAATATTCCTGAACGCATCAAGGAATACGGCGAAGCCCTTGCTGCAATAATGGCAACGCGAAAAGCGGATCAGGATAACCAATCCACTACTTGCCTGGAATTCCACCTCCGACAGTATACCAAGCGCAATACCTCAGACTTCTTCATTCATAAAGATTTGAAGAGATTTTTAACCCGTGAATTGGATTTCTTCCTCAAGAATGAGGTTATGGATTTAGACGAATTAGTTACCGCCGGTTTAGATCATGCTGCTGTGTGGCTCCAGACAATGCGAGTTATTAATAATATTGGGCACAAAATCATCGATTTCTTGGCTCAAATCGAGGATTTCCAAAAAGCACTTTGGGAAAAGAAGAAGTTTATCTCAGACGTTCAGTACTGCATAACAGTAGGAAGCATTGATGAGCGCTTTTATCCTGAGATCAGTGCATGTGAGCCACAATGGCACGAGTGGAGAGATTTGTATTGTGTTGATGAATTACTCACAGATTATGATGGAGTGTCACATGAAGAACGAATCAAACTCATAAACAAATATCCAACGTTGGTTTTAGACACAAAATTCTTCGCACAAGAATTCGTAGATACTCTATTATCTAGTTTCGAAAACATTGATGCAATAACTGATGGTTTGATAGTCCATAGCGAAAACTTTCAAGCTTTAAATTTACTCCGTGAGCGTTTCCGTAACCAAGTCAAATGTATATATATTGATCCACCGTACAATACCCAATCAAGTGAAATACTATATAAGAACACTTATAAACATTCTTCATGGCTTTCGTTAATTCAAGACCGTTTGGTCCTCGGAAAGTCATTCATGCGAGATGACTGTGTGCATGTTGTTGCTATAGATGAGGTAGAACAAGAACACCTCGGCCGATTGCTCTCCCAGCATTTCCCAGACTACGTGAAAGCATGCATTCCAATAGTACATAATCCTCGAGGCCAACAGGGTAAGAATATATCGTACGTTCATGATTTTGCGTTTTTCCTTTACCCGAGCGATAGAGAAAAATATATCTCAGATATTATGAGGGAGGAAATTGACTCTCGTAATCTTCGTGATAGTGGCACAGAGTCCAATCGAGAGGATGCAAAAAACTGTTTCTACCCAATATTCGTTAAGGATGATGAATTGATTGGTGTTGGCGAAATTCCCCCGGATGATTTCCACCCGGATGCGACTAACATCCTAAAGGAGGATGGGAGTCTTGAAATATGGCCAATTGACGAATCGGGAAACGAAAAAAAGTGGAGGTATGCCGTAAACTCGGTTGAGAGAATATGGAGCAAACTTGAACCACGCCAGGGACGAACAGCGATCCAGGTGATATTCAACAAAGATACTGGGGTTATGAGATCCCTTTGGACAGGTCCCGACTTCGATGCAAGCGAATATGGAACTAAAGTTCTTCAATCTCTCCTGGGAAAAGACGCAACATCTATGTTCTCTTATCCAAAGTCCTTGAAAACAGTGAAATTAACATTAAGTGCCGCACTAGGCACATCTGGATCGAACATCATTCTTGATTACTTTGGAGGGAGCGGCACAACAGCACATGCAGCCATTGAGCTATGTCGTGAAGATGGTATAAGACGGCCCTTTATTATTGTTGAAATTGGTGGCTATTTTGACTCAGTGCTCTTGCCGCGCATCAAGAAGGTCACATATGCGCCTGAATGGAACGACTGTCAACCAAGCCGACTTGTTGAAAGCGAAGAGTTTGAGAGAAGTCCACGAATTATTAAATACATGCACGTTGAAAGTTACGAAGATGTCCTAAACAACATTGAGTTCACTGACATGTCAGGTCAACAAACAATGGGTTTTGAGGATTATCAACTAAAGTACATGTTAAATTGGGAATCCCGTAACAGTGACACATTACTGAATGTGGAGAGCTTATCCCGCCCATTTGATTACACTTTGGATATTCACTCATTAGGCGAAAATCAGAAAATCGTCGTAAATATTCCTGAAACCTTCAATTACTTGATGGGAATTCATGTCGAGACTCGACAAGTTTACAAAGATGAAGACCGAAAATACTTAGTTTTTGTCGGCGAAATTGATGATCGACGGGTTGCTGTTATTTGGCGAAAGACTGAAGGATGGACAAAGTCAGATTTTAAACGCGATAAAGAGTTTGTCATCAGCCAAGAGATTATTGAGAGCATGGATGAAATATTTGTAAATGGTACTTCTTTTATACCCAACTCAACTTCGCTTGAGCCGACATTCAAGACAAGGATGTTCTCCCCCATTGAGGCGTAAAATAATGCCTGTTAATTCACAGCCACAGCCCAGCGGACGTCAGAATGGGCTTAGATCAAGTCACTATATTCGACTAGAACAACGATTGATTTTGCATGCCTGGTTAAATAGCATGTTTGGTTATGAGACCGTAAGCGAGCTATTAGCAGATTTTAAGGATGTAGCTGAAGGATATGACGATTCTGGTCGTAGCTTTATATTTCACCGTCTGATTGCGCGTGGTGATAAGTTAAAGATACCTGACATTGCCATAAGCAAATACGACGACAATATTTATCTACATCTTACTGGAATAAATCTTCGGCGACCTTCCCCAATTTCACTTCGATATTTCCAACATTTAGCCGTGCTATTTTCAGAATTTTACCTTGATTGGTACTTCAACAGGCGATCAGAGCTGCTTCTCTCTCTCAATAACTTTATTAAGGATAAGAATTCAACCTTGCCCTCCATATCCCAAAGCCAAGAAAGGTTTAATGAGTCAGATCTGAAGAAACTTGCCTATTGGATGGCTACCGGTAGCGGTAAAACTCTTATCCTGCATATCAATTACCGACAGTTTTTGTTCTACAACAATCTTCCTCTTGATAATATTCTTCTAATAACTCCAAACGAGGGTATGAGTAAACAACATATGGAGGAGATGGCATTATCCTCGATCCCTGCTAAACGTTTCGACCTTAATCAGAGCGGCTTAATGGCAACTGTAGATAATCTCGTGAATGTCCTTGAAATTACCAAACTCGTCGAAGAAAAACGTGGTGGAGGTGTGAGCGTACCAGTCGAAGCCTTTGAAGGTAACAATCTGATTTTTGTGGATGAAGGTCATAAAGGTACCGGTGGCGATGTGTGGCGCCACTATCGTGACGCATTAGGGGATACAGGTTTTACGTTCGAGTATAGCGCTACCTTTGGCCAAGCTTTAACTGCGGCAAGGAACGATCAACTAACTGCTGAGTATGGCAAGGCTATCCTTTTCGACTATTCCTACCGATATTTTCACGGTGATGGATTCGGCAAGGATTTCATTATCCTTAATTTATTAGATGAATTAGAAGAAGCAAAAACAGAATTTCTATTGCTTGGTAATCTAATTTCGTTCTATGAGCAACAACTTGTATTCGCCGAGAAACAGGAAAGTATTAGGTCGTATAACCTCGAGAAACCTTTGTGGGTTTTCGTAGGAAGCACTGTAAACGCAGTTTACACAGAAGACGGCGAAAAGTGCAGTGATGTCCTAACGGTTCTGCGGTTTCTTGCTCGCGTACTCAAAAACGATGGTAATTGGGTAATTGGAGCAATTGACCAACTGCTTAATGGTAACTCCGGATTGGTGACACAGGATGGATCTGATGTTTTCCTAGGCAAATTCGAGCACCTTAAAGAGACCGGCTTAAATCCAAATAAACTATATCAGGGCTTACTTGAGATGGTATTTCATACGTCGGATTCCGGTATTATGCATCTATACGATATAAGGGGATGTGACGGTGAATTGGGACTTAAGGCGAGCGGCTCAGACAATTACTTCGGGTTAGTTTACATCGGCGACACAACTGCATTTAAGAAATTAGTTGTACAAGATGACTCGGGAATTATCTGTGAAGACGATAATCTAAGCAACTCACTGTTCGATGGAATAAATCAATCCGGAACGAGTATAGACATTCTAATCGGAGCTAAGAAATTCATGGAGGGGTGGAATTCTTGGCGCGTCTCTTCAATGGGCTTATTGAACATCGGTCGCAGTGAAGGATCAGAAATCATTCAACTTTTTGGGCGCGGTGTCCGCTTGAAAGGAAAAGGACTTGCTCTCAAACGAAGTTCCGCACTGAGTGGTAACCATCCACGTTGCCTTAGGGTACTGGAGAAATTGAACATATTTGCTGTGCGCGCAAATTATATGACTCAGTTTCGAGATTTCCTTGATAAAGAGGGGGTGGAAATCGATGACCATTTGGAGTTTCCAATTCCAATTGTCCCAAATAATGAATTAATGAATCATGGCCTTGTCGTGCCCAGGGTACCAAGTGTGAGCGAATTTAGTACTGATGAATATCTGTTACTTGTACCTGATCCAACAATTACGGTTACCGTGGATATGTCGATAAAAGTAGAGGTGCACGAAAGTGGTCGAGATGGAATAGTACTAACTGATGCTAGTACAGGTATAGAACGTCATATCCCTGATCAAAGCTTAGAGTTAGTTGATTGGGAAAGGGTATATCTTGATGTAATCGCGTACAAAGAGAGAAGGGGCTATTCAAATTTAGTAATCGAATATGACACACCCAAGACCATCATCACAACACGTAAGCCGGACCGTCTATATAGACTTCTCGCAGATGAACCTATAGTAAAGCCTGAAGCTTTTTCGGATAGATTATTCTTGCACCGGGCCGTTATTAATATTTTAAAAAAGTACGTTGATAAGTTCTACCGCATCAATCACGAGCGATGGGACACTAATAACATGGTGTATCAGATTATTAGTGAGGAGGATCCCAACCTAGATTTCAACAAGGCCAGTAATGATATTGGAGCGGGAAATTATATTCTTAGAATTAATCGATCTGAGATTGAACTTTTGGCTGCTATTGATACCCTCATAGATAACGTCGAGAGTTTATACCAGGAAGAGACAGAAGAACTACCTCGCATTTATTTCGATCGTCATCTTTATCAGCCTCTGTTAGCAGAGCATGGTGAACGTGTGGGAATTAATCCCCCAGGATTATCCCAAAGCGAAATAAAATTCGTTCGCGACTTGAGAGAATTTTGGACGATTGAGCGCGATAGGTTTATTGGATCAGTTGAAGTATTCTTGTTGCGTAATTTAAGTCGAGGTCACGGTATTGGATTCTTTGAAGACCGAGGCTTCTATCCAGATTTTATACTGTGGATTAAAAAGGACGATGAACAGAGTATCGTTTTCGTTGAGCCACATGGCATGTTTTATTCGAAACCATATATACAAGACGATAAGGCGAGACTACACGAAGCTCTCCCATTACTCGCTGATAGTCTTGGTAAGAGAAGCAATAGGAGTGATGTGTTCTTAGATTCATACATTATCTCGGCAACTTCTTACTCTGATCTCCAAGAGATTTATGATGATGGATCGTGGAATTTGGATAAATTTCAAGAAGCACACATTCTATTTTTCAAACGCAATGATGAGTATGATTACTTAGATGTCATTTTTACTGACCAGTTATCGCGATTTAAAAAGTGAATTGTCAATAACGACTAGGTCAGCATATCTTAAGGGACTTCGACTATTATTATAAAACGCTTAGATTCAATCTCGGAGCGTCTGATAATTCATTGCTATATTTATCTTGATTTTTGACACGTTTTTCAAAGTAATAATTGGTTTTCCTCATATCGGGAAAATGTGGCGCGGAAAACCGCGAGAGAACTGAAGCCCATTTTCTACGTTTTATTTCTCTAAGAATTCTTGATAAACGATCACTTGGGTCTATAATAAGATAGGCATTCCCCGTGGTATTACACGAGGATGCTCAGCCCCTGGGTGTGCGTCCCCCTCGCATCTCAGGGGCGATTGTTCGATCTATTGAATTGCATAACACCTACACTGACTGGTTTTTTTCATTTCATATTGGCAACAGTAGAATACTAGCGAATGCTTTTCGAAGCCTTGGAGGTTCCTGTGACTGACGATCAGATAAAAGGATTGAGTGCAGAGCAACTTGAATTATTGAGCCCAGGATTTGTGAAATGGCTAGAAGAGAAACAAAAAGGAATTCTGAAGAAAATATTTGATTCGTACGGCCGCCCTATTTTTCTCTCATTACTAGCCTTGGCCTTAATAGCTCTAATTATTACCTTACTGGTTGTTCTCTCGGATTTACCCCCAGGCGATGTAGCGGGTTGGACGCAAGTAGTAATCGAACTCTTTCTGATTCCAATAACAATAATCGGACTTTGGTATGCATTTCGTGAGTTTAGTGAATATCAAAAGAGATCCATAATCGACATTGCAACATATAGTGAGTATTATCATGAGGCTTTAATTAAAATCCCCACTGAAGGCTCATCGTCCAATCTTGTTACGCTCACTCTCGATAATAGGGGTGAAGCTGTTGAGAGATGGTGGTCTCTTTCCATCAGCATACCCAAATCACTTTTCAAGACCCTCGACAATATTAAATCAATTTGGACTGATTTTGTTGACGGACTGGACGTTGCTTTCTTCGATACGAAGGATCACATAACTTTACGTATTTCAAGCCATGGCCAAGTCGCCATATTCGATATTCTTGAGCTTGGAACAATTGAGATTACAACATATTACGACCACAGCTATGAAACATACATCGATGTTCCGTATCACATCATCTATGAGAAAGGTCCAACTATTAGAGGTAACAAAAGCTGGAAATTTTCACGGAATGTTACATGGGAGCCTAGAGGGCGACCAAGAAGGATAGGTTAACCAGTAATGACACAGCATTTTTGCTGGCAGAGATTACGCCTCCCATCTCGAAAGGGTCGGCGGGGTTCGTTGTGTTCAGTTTGGGTTGAGAATGATGTTGCAGGCTGTAGGCAATCGTCCGCCAGTATCCAGGGGAACGCGAGACGCCAAGCCCCCAGCATGCCCCCCTCGAGTCTGACTTAAGCAACCGTTCGTTTTAGAGTTTCAGCCCGACCGCGTCAGGGGCGCTATCATCAAGGTCGAGAGCGGTTCCTAAGTACCTTTGAGTCGTCTCAAGTCTTGCATGACCCAGTGTCAAGGAGATTTGCTCTAAGCGAGCCTCACCATTCCTGGCCAACTTCGCAAAGGTTCTCCGGAGGTCATGAGGCCGGAGATCAGGCTTTCCAATTTCCTCTGCATACTTCACGATCAGTTTATAGATCGCTTGCGCGCTCAGACTTTCATGCTCGGCAAGATTGTTACCCTTCCGTAGTGCTGTGAATAGTAGGGATCTATCATTTACTTCCCTCCCGCTTGCTATCAACCAAGCGTCAATAGCCCTCTTGACAGGAACGGGAACTTTCACGGTTCGGACCCTCCCCGCCTTGCCGATTAGGTCAGCAATGACATTATGCCCGTCACGCTCTTGAAGATGACCTTTGGTCAGACTAACAATCTCTGAGCGCCTTAACCCACAGAAAAGCATGAGGCCTAAGATCGCTCGGTCTCGCTTTCCTCGAAGTGTCTCAAGATTAGGCGCATCCAAGATCATCTGAGCCTCTTCACGAGAAAGCCAATTGCCCAGACGCTCGCCTTTCTGGGGCACACTCTCTATCGAGGCCATATGCCCTGCCTCAGCAAGAGGGATCAACCCCATATCGGCAGCCTCCCTCAAGAGCGCCCTAACGGCGACAAGGTAACCGTTGACTGTTGATGGGGATTTTCCATGTGCAACGAGATCGCGACGGTATGCACCAACTGTCCGCTTGCTAAGTGGCTGGCCAATCTCGCGGATCCATTCTGCGAAGTGGGTTATTCTCTGAGAGTACTTTCGGGCAGTTGAATCGCTCTTGTCTGCGACTACGTTGGCCATGACTTCCGCTAGATTGCCTTGTTCAACTACTGTTAGATGTTTCATTTCCACATCCTCTTATAGGTTACGGTAACACTCAATTCCATAACCTATTATAGCACAATAAAAGAGTGTTTGTCAAGCCTTTTTCAGCGTGTGAGCGCTCTCGAATCGAAGCACTACGACAAACTTTCCTTCACGGAAGCACGACCACCTATAAAGAGAACTTCGACCAAATCATCGGGGAGATTCTCGATCTGACTCACACCGTCACTCAGCGGATGGACTGACAGCCGTGGTATCGGCGACTTTTTAGACCGCTCAAATAGGAGGGCTCCATGGATTGGATTAACGTTTGTGAAGCCGTCATTGCCGTTGTAATTGTTGGTACTCCCGCCTTTGTCTACAGATGGTGTCGATATAAGAAACAAGAGGCCACCCTTCATGGACTCGCCGAGTTGCGGACCGCTGGTGTAGAACTCCGCAACAAATCGAGAGGAGAAATCTTCACTGATGAAGAATTTGATGAATGGAACTCAGAAATCGAGCGATTGGAAAGAGATTGAAAAGATTGACGCGTCAGGATCGATTCTAAGGCGTTTACCAGTGCTCTAGGTCATCTGCTGCCCATCGAATTACTTCATAGAATTTAGGTATGTTTACAATGCCGAATCGGGATGCTCTAGGTCATCTGGTATTCGGGCATTTCCTCAGTGAGTCGGTACATGGTGGTCGCAGAACCAATAAACCTAGATCATGTTGCCTACATTCGTTATGCGATGCTTAAAAGCAAAAGACCCTCGAAAGGGTCTTAGGCGGCGCCGATGAATTTCGGAGACTTGTTCGCTTCTGAATTGTAGTCAAAGTATCTAAAAAATCATATAGGAAGGGGGTACCAAAGTACCAGTTATTTTAAGGTTCCTATGGTGCTTATAACCTTGTTGAGATGTTCCTCAACATGTTAGGATGACCGTAAGCCGCGCCGGTGGATTCCGGAGACTTGTTCGCAACAAGTTATTGAGGGTTCAATTCCCTCCGCGGCTGCGTCATCTCATCCCGCCCGACTCAGATCGGGCGTGTTGTTTTGTATCTGGAGGCTCTAGGTCATCAGCTCCCCGTGGTTGTTAAGGTGCGTGGGTTGGTCGGAACCTCTTTTCGAGAATACGATCAA
>Ga0255364_10375_pt1 | contig 10246 bp, 10 predicted proteins | sample ANMaggSSYBR01G12_FD_182087 | JGI IMG/M metagenome (GOLD analysis project Ga0255364, IMG submission 182087) | Sediment cell enrichment communities from methane seep in Santa Monica Basin, California, United Staets - ANME aggregate JGI... | ecosystem: Environmental > Aquatic > Marine > Cold seeps >...
CGCAAAACAAGGTCATAAACTGCTGTCAACAGAACAATTAGATGGACCAAACCATCGCATGTTAATTGAAGCTCACGGCTTAAAATAGCTTCAGAAATTATATAGATAAGGAGAGAGAAATGGAAGCAGTCGCAACTGGATTGTTTGTAGGTGTATTATTTGGTTTTGTTTTGCAGCGAGGACGATTCTGCATGAACTCAGCCTTCAGGGATGCAATCCTTCTTAAGGATAATATCCTCCTGAAAACTGTATTTGTTGCTTTGCTGATTGAACTGGTCGGATTTTCGATCATGGACATGACCGGAGCAATCGCCATCAATCCCAAACCTTTCTGGTGGGGCGCGAATCTACTGGGAAGTTTTGTCTTTGGTATAGGTATGGTTCTGGCTGGCGGCTGCGCCAGTGGTATAACCTACCGAACAGGTGAGGGCATGGTTGGCGCGATGACTGCAGTCCTTGGCCTGGCAACTGCCGGCTTCTTCACCGCAGCTGGATTCCTGAAACCCTTTAAAGCCAACTTGCAGGCAGCCACCACCGTTCCAGGTGCAGATGGAAGTGCCTTAACCCTGCATGGTATTTTGGGTATGGATTACACCACACTGGCTTTGATCATCTTCGTCATTGCTGTTATTGCCTGGTATATCATTGCCAAGCAAAACAAAAAAGAATGTGAAGCTGATCCGGGATGGGGTTGGCTAAACACCGGGATCCTGGTTGGTATTATCGGTATTTTGGCCTTCCCGCTCTCAGCAGCTGCTGGACGGAACTATCCTCTCGGCATCACTGCTGGCTGGATTAATATTGTCCAAACCATCTTCACCGGTGGCACAATAAATTGGATTGGAATGCTGATCATCGGTATTGTCATTGGTGGCTTAATTGCTGCGGTGATTTCCAAAGAGTTTAAATTCCGCGTTCCCAAACCCATGGTTTTGGTACAGACCTTTGTAGGTGGTTTGTTAATGGGATTTGGCGCCGTTACCTCCGGTGGCTGCAATATCGGTCACTTGCTGAGTGGTATCCCCCAATTATCACTGGGATCCATTCTCGCCGGTATATCGATTGTACTGGGAGCCTGGGCTGCCTCTTATGTAATGTTTGTACTGCCCCAGAAAAATGACTAGTAATTTCTAATCAATACAATCAGCCGGGGTACAGTATTATCCCGGCTTTTTTATTCAAACAATCAGGAGAAAATCCAATGAGTAAAATGGCAATTCTATGTAACGGTGACACCCCGGCAAGCATCATGCCTACCTTGATATTCGGAACCTCCGGATTAGCAGTGGACAATGAAGTGCATATCTTCATCTGCCCCGCAGGTGCACGCTGGATGTTAAAAGGAGAGCTCGAAAAATTAGGGACACCGAAAGGACTACCAAATCCAGTAGGTTTGTTTAACGATATTCTCGATCTGGGGGGAGAAATTACCCTCTGTGAGTTAGCTCTGGAAAATAAGGATATTGATCCCAAAGATCTTCGGGACAAAAGAATTAAAATAACAGCAGCCCCACCCTATTTAATGATAGTTGATGATGCCGGACTTACTTTCACTTTCTAATCGAATCGCTTGATTATATTCTTTACCATCAAGATGGATAAATATTAAAAAAGAGGCCGCGAGGCCTCTCTTTTATTAATGAGGTTTATAGACAAAATTATAGATCCCTTATGGAATAGTTCAGATCTCCCCGGCCAGCCATCTCAATTAAATCTTGGTTTGATGAGTCATGAACAAAACTCCAGAATGCATCCTGGGGGCGATTGTGTACATTCAAACGTTTGCGAATCATATATATTGTTCTGATCAGGTTAATCCCTTCAATTGGTATTTCTACTACAATACCTTTTTCAATTTGCGGGGCAGCCGCCAATTTCGATACAAATGATATTCCGTATCCGGCAGCAACCAGTCTGATAATGGCTTCTGCATTACCAACCTGCATAAATATATCCAGGTCATCAAGGCTGATATCATGCTGGGCAAGTTCAGAGAGGATAATTTTTCTGGTACCAGAAGATTCCTCCCGCATGATAATTGGTTCACCAATCAGATCTTCAGGAAGGATCTGCGAGCGGGAAAGAAATGGATGATTTTGGGGAACAATAATGGAAATAGAATCCTGAAAAAACTTTTGCAGTTCCATCTCTTTATCTCGAATTTCATAACTGATCACACCAAGATTGGCATCTCCACCAAGCATGTTTGGAATCACAGTTTCTGGAGAACAGCGAAGCAAGGTGGTTTGGATTTTTGGATGGCGAAGAGAGAATCTGGCAGCGAGTTGAGGTAGAACATATTTTCCCGCTGTTGTACTGCAAGCAATGGAAAGATTTCCTGCAAGTCCCTCCTTCATTGATTCCATAATTTCCTGCATTTCAATGGAATTTCTTACAATTTTCCTTGCCCAAGGAACAAGTAGACGGCCAGCTTCAGTAAGCTTTATAGCTGTCCCACGCCTTTCAAACAGCTCTATTCCAAGGTCCTGTTCTAAATTTTTGATATGATGACTGACGGTTGGTTGGGTTAAATGAAGAATCCGACCTGCTTCTGAAAAATTGAGGTTCTCTGCTGCGTGGAGGAATGTTTCGATCCTCAAGAAGTCTACCATTTCAGTTCCTTTTTCATTTGTACTGTATTTGTTGCTATCTTACCATAAATGCTTTTTCCACGATTCTAGATAATTTTCAATCCAACATAATACTTTTGATACAAAACAATCTGAATACTTAATAAAACAGGCTTCAATTGCTTGAAGCCTGTTTTTAAATCTGATTTATATCATTTCAATGAAGGGTTAGTTGGCTTTTCATTTCATCACTTGCCGTATTATAACAAATACATAAGCATTTGCCATGTTAACGTGCTCTTTAGATTACATTTACTTATCGGTTTTTCTTATCGAATCGATAGGAAAATACTATTTAATGAGGGGGATTTGATTATTAATAGTGATGAATATGTGCTAACATTCACAAGTAGAGAAAATGAAATAAAACCTGCTAAGAGAGGTCTATAAAAATGAAAAAAGGAAAGTATTCCCCCGCCCTTGTATCCGGCCTGATCGTTGGTTTGCTGACTATGTCCTTGTTTACAAGTTTGGTCTATGCATCCCCACTCGCTCAGGGCGAAGATCCCCCGGAAAAAATTCTGTCTGATAAACAATGCGAGAGATGTCATCTGGATATCGCAGATTATTGGTCACACAGTCCGCATGCGCATGCCTACGATGACCCGGTCTTCCAGGAACAGTGGGTTGGTTTGGGAACCCCCGATAATTGCTTGGCTTGCCATACCACGAACTTTATCTCTTCTACAGGCGAGTACGATCGAGAAGGTGTATCCTGTCAGTCCTGCCATGGCACAGTCACTGACAATCACCCCTCCGAAGTGGTTCCATCTAAAGTTGATACTTATTACTGCGGCTCATGCCATACCACAACTTTAAGTGAATGGCGCAGCACAGGCCATGCCACAGCTGATGTTGGCTGCATGGATTGCCACAACCCTCACAGCCAGGAACCTCTCTTTGAGAACCCTGACGATTTATGCATCAATTGCCATCGTGATGGAATGGGTGATTACTTGAATGATTTGCATGTACAAAATGATATCGGTTGTGTAGACTGCCATGCACTCGTAATTCATCCCGATGAAACTCCCGAGGATGGCATCGTTCCAACTGGACACGCATTCACCATCTCTCCCCAGACATGCGTAGCTTGCCATACCGATGCCCTGCATGCCGGATTTACTCTACCAGGTTATGAAAATGGAGCGGTTGAGGGAGGAGCTTTTCATGCTGATGAAAACACAACATCTGAAGAAGAGGGAGGAGCACAACCGCAAATTGAAACCGCCGAAGATACAACCATGAACCCCAGTCAGCAAGTCCAGGCGCTTGAAACTGCCCTGGCAAGCAGCCGGGTAAGCAGCCTTTTCCAGGGTGCAATTATTGGTTTGGTTCTCGGTGGAAGCACTGCCTGGATTGTTGGGCAGAATCTCCGCACACAACCAACTGAGGAGGAAGAGGAAGATGACCTCTAATACTCAATCTCAAGGGAAGAAAAACAAGAAAAGAAAAAAACCAATCATCTCCCGGAAGGAATTTTTGCAAATTGCTGGTTCAACTGGTGCAGCAACGTTGATCACTCAATTGATTACCTCAGGACCCTTATCACCGGATGCAATTAAAGGTATTGGTGAAAAGACCCACACATCCGTGGGAGGAGAATCAAAACATGCCTGGTGCATGGGTATTGACCTCAGCAAATGCATCGGCTGCCAATATTGTGTTTGGGCCTGTCAGGCGACTAATGATGTTCCTGATGATGAAATGCGCTGGAATATCGGTTTCCCAGAAAGAACAGAAAATGGAACAGAATTCTTCATGACCAGACCCTGTCTTCACTGCCAGGAAGCTCCCTGCGTGAAAGTTTGTCCTGTCGGAGCGACCTGGAAGCGCAATGACGGTATCGTCACCATGGATTACAAGCGCTGCATTGGCTGTCGGTATTGTGAAGTCGCCTGCCCATATGATGTCCGTCGTTTTAATTGGAAACCATCTGAATCAGAAAATCTCTATCACCCCATCTGGGGTTCCCCTGAAGTTGAACGCAGAGCACGCGGTGTAGTAGAAAAATGCACCTTCTGCAGTCACAGAATCGATCGCGGCCTGGAACAAGGTTTAATTCCAGGAAAGGATCGGGAGGCATCCCCAGCCTGCGTCAATATCTGCCCGGTAAATGCCCGGGTGTTTGGTGATCACAACGACCCTGATAGCCCAATATCTACCTTCGTTCGCAAAAACGAAACCTTCCGGTTGCGGGAGGACTTTGGCACTGAACCCCAAGTGCATTATGTACGTCCCGAGAAGGAGGAGGCCTAAATCATGGCAAAATTCGATTTATCAATCCCGAAAGAAGGCCGACAGCGTGCCTGGTGGATCTGGATTGGCACCCTTTCTATCTTTTTAGTAATAGGTGTAATTGGAGCTGTCCGTGTATTCGTTTTAGGGCTTCAGGTTACCGGGTTATCTGATCAAGTACCCTGGGGACTTTGGATTACTCAGGATTTAAGTTCCATTGCAACTGGCGCTGGCGCATTCACATTCTCTGCCGTGGTCTACCTCTTTAGTATTAAGAAATATCAACCCATCGCAAGAGCAGCAGTATTTGTTGGATTTCTCGGTTATTCTTCTGCTATGATCGCCCTGGCACTGGATATCGGTCGGCCAGACAGATTCTGGCACCCGCTGGTTTATTGGAATGTGCACTCTGTCCTTTGGGAAATTACCTGGTGTGTAATCCTTTATTCAATTGTATTGGTTTTGGAGTTCCTGCCGATTATATTTGAAGGTAAATTTTTCTCTCGCTGGCCTCAGCTAAAGAGATATGGAGATCTAATCCATAAAGCTTCCCCGATTTTTGCCGGTATTGGTTTGGGGCTTTCTTTGCTTCACCAATCATCCCTCGGCGCTACCTACGGAGTGTTATCTGGTAGAGCTATCTGGTACAAACCATCTCTCCCGGTAATGTTCATATTATCTGCTGTTGCCGGCGGGATAGCCATGACCCTGTTATTGTCTATCGTAGTAGGAAAACTTAATAACAAACGAGTCATCAGTCCCCAACTTCAGTACGATATCTCACGCATAGCAGGATTCGCCTTGCTGGCATATCTTTACCTAAAGTTATGGGATTGGGCTGCAACATCCTATTACAGCAATTCCCCAGGCACAACAGAAGCGCTGGCACTCCTGCAATCCACCACTCCCTACACCCAAACATTCTGGTGGATAGAAATCATCCTGGGAGGTATTATTCCTGCGATTATCTTGTTAAATCCCAGATTAAGGAAAAACGATCTATACTCCATATTCGCTCTCGGGATGATTGTGGTTGGCGTTACTATAAATCGCTGGAACGTAACTCTGTCTGGTCTGGTAGCTCCCCCACACTGGTCACCTGGCGTCCTGGGTAATGTATTGGCAGCGTCATACCTGCCAACCTGGAATGAGATTATTGTCTCACTGGGTATCATAGCTTATGCATTACTGGCATTTAGTTTCGGTGTAAAGTATTTGCCTATTTTCGGGCATGATGAAGAAGCAGCTCATTAACCTGGATATTACAACTCCAGAAAATCAAGGAATAATCGCTTCTATTTTCTTAGAAGCGATTAACATATGCACTTGGATATAAAGAAGAAATTGAGTTTTATTCGAGATAAGCAAAAGTATTGTCAAAAAGAATCATACAAATATCAATTTTTTCTATACTTTTCATGATCCACTGAGGATAGTATAATAATGAAAACCAATAGAATGGCTACCCTCTTATCAGATAAAACTATGCTAGACGCTCATCAACTCAATATCTTTCTGATTGCTGCTGAAACTTTGAATTTTACACAGGCTGCTGAACGACTTCACATGAGTCAACCCAGTGTCAGTCAACATATCAAAGCTTTGGAAAAACATTTTGACGAGGTATTGTTCATCCGTCAGGGAAGATCATTAATATTATCCGATGCTGGTCGGATACTAATTCCTCTTGCAAGACAATTTGTTATCCAATCTACCCGGATCAACGAAACTATGTCCTCCCTGAAAGGCCATATTAAAGGCCGGATCAGGATTGGCTGTAATGCTGAATCGGGAAAATACATTTTGCCAGAATTTTTCGCACAATTTTACAGGGAATATCCCGAAGTATCTCTTGTATGCGAAACCGATGCCTGTTCTTCACCTCTGGAATCACTTCGCAGGGGAACCCAGCATTTTCTTTTCACCAACCAGGATAAGGGTATTGAATCCTGTTTCGAAGTCTATCATATACTAACCGAACAAATAACTCTCATCACTCCCCGGGATCACCCCTGGGCAAAGCGGGAAAGTATTGATGTGGAAGATTTATTAACCGAAGAAAATTTTATCCTCCCAGCAGGCAATACAAATACTTATGATATGGTCAATGCTGCCCTGGCTGAAAATAATCTTTCACTCCTCCAATTGGACTCCTCACTCACTCTCAGTAATGCGGAAGCTATTGTTTTATCTGTTGATAAAGGCTTGGGACCCAGTTTCAGCTCAACAATCATCTCCTCATTGATTGGCAACGTGGTTTCCATACCCATTAATGGGTTGAAGATAAAAAGAGAACTATCCATCGTCCAGGATAAAACCCAGCTCTCAACGGCTGCTCGGGATGCCTTTTGGGAATTTATGACCGCCGCCAGTGATAAGATCAAACAAGTCGCAGAGTCGGAATCTTAAGCCTTGTCAAAAAAACCCTGCTAGATTAGTTTTCCTGTCTAAGAATCTTTCCCCTGTCTCCATAAAGATCTTCTGCACATAAACCATCGTTTAATAGAAACTATCATTAAAACTGATAGTTTTATTTATTTTTGTTATATGTGACAAAATGCACGATATTCATATTATTCACATGTTATAATCTTCACAAGTAATATATACCTGTATGTACATATATTGATGTGAACAAACTAACACTCTCCCAAGAAATAAATATCTTACATGCCAATATCTGCTCAGCTATCTCCGAGCCAAGTCGGATCTTATTGTTGTATGCCATCCAGGAAAAACCCCGCAATGTTAATGGACTGGCAGAGACAGTCGAAATCAGCCAATCGGCAGCTTCACGCCACCTCAAAGTCCTTAAGGACCGTGGTCTGATCCAGGCTAATAGAGAGGGAGCAAACGTGATCTACACCCACACAGATGATCGCCTCATTCAAGCCCTGGATTTACTTCGTGATGTTCTTTTTGATCGCATGGCCCAACGAGCTGACTTATTTAATGCAAATCATGCTTCGAAGAAGGAAAACTTATGAAATTATCTAAGTATAACTGGCTAATTGGTTTAGTCAAAACCACTGCCATCATTGTGATCCCGATCATAATTTTCCTGCCAAAAGCAGATATACCCATCAGCGCGGATCCCTGGGAAAATGTTCCACTTCGAATTCCTCACATAGATCATACTGAAATTATTCAAGGACCATTCGAAACCGGACCTGAAGTCACACGGGCCTGCCTGGAATGTCATGAAGAATCAGCCGGGCAAGTCATGAGTACTGCTCACTGGACCTGGGAAAGCCAGCCATACTATATTGAAGGTAGGGAAGGACCTGTCACTGTCGGAAAGAAGAACTCAATCAACAACTTCTGTATTGGAATCCAGGGTAACTGGCCAGGCTGCACCTCCTGCCATGCGGGGTACGGATGGGAGGATGCAAATTTTGATTTCACCCAGGAAGACCAAATCGACTGCCTGGTATGCCATGACAATACTGGCACATATGTAAAAGGCGCTTCAGGAATTCCGGTTGAGGAGGTCAATTTATTGGAAGTTGCCCAGAGCGTAGCCTTACCCACCCGAGAAAATTGCGGCAGCTGCCACTTCAACGGAGGGGGCGGCAACGCAGTCAAACACGGCGATCTGGATGAAACGTTGTATTTCCCACCTTCAAATGTTGACATCCACATGGGAGAACATGATTTTCTCTGCACGGACTGCCACCAGACAGAGGATCACAACATTATGGGACGGTCTATTTCTGTCAGCCTCGATGATGCAAATCAAATTTATTGTACAGATTGTCACACCCAGGATTTACACGATGATGACCGCATTAATGCTCATGTTGATTCCGTCGCCTGCCAAACATGCCATATTCCCAATGCCGCTACTCGCGACGCGACAAAAATGTATTGGGATTGGTCAACCGCAGGAAGTGATGAAATCGAGGAAAGCCTTCATACCTACTTAAAAATAAAGGGGAGTTTTGTCTATGAAGATAATTTCACGCCGGTTTATGGCTGGTATAACGGCGGTGTTGCTGAACGCTACATCCTGGGAGATACCATCAACCCAGCTCAAATTACTTCCATCAATCTGCCTGCAGGAAATATAGCTGACTCCTCCTCGAAATTATTTCCCTTTAAAGTCCATCTCGCAAAACAACCTTATGACACCACAAATAACATCCTGCTCCAACCCAAAACCTATGGAGAGGGAGGTTTCTGGACAGAGTTCGATTGGGATTTAGCCCTCCAGCTCGGATCGGATATCACTGGAGTAGACTACAGCGGAGATTACGGATTTACAGAAACTGAAATGTATTGGCCGACAACTCACATGGTTAAATCCGCTACTGAAGCCCTCACCTGTGATCAATGCCATGGGCCTGACGGAAGAATGGACTGGGAAGCGTTAGGCTATTACGGAGACCCCATTGAATGGGGAGGTCGTTTCCAATCTAATAGTTATCAACCTTAATAAAGGAATGCGGTTGTAATGGTAAATAAAACCACTTTTCGCAATAAATTCAGCCGTCTTTTATCTCTGACCGGCCTATCCTTGCTTTTGTTCGCTGGAGCAATTCTCTTTACTACACAAATTGCCTCGGCTCGATCATCAGACACAAAGGATCTTCAAACCTCTCCCCTACATCCAACCTTCCCACTGCTTGACGAGAATGGTGAGAATGTATTGGAATCAGGTAAACCTGTCTCAACAATGAATACTTGTGGCGATTGCCACGATACTAATTTTATAGCTGATCACAGCTACCATGTCAGTGTTGGATTAAACAATTTATCTTCCCCGGGTACGACAATTACTGATCGGCCCTGGGATATTTCGCCAGGATATTTTGGAACATGGAATTCGATAGAATATCGCTATCTTTCTCCTCAAGGAGATGAGAGAGTTGATCTAACAACACCTGATTGGATCAAACTCTATGGTCTCCGGCAGGTTGGTGGAGGACCAGCGATGTATTCTCAAGATGGTCAGCTCTTGACAGATTTATCATATCGGACCGGCGATCTGGAAACAAATAGCTTAGATCCGGAAACCGGCGATCTGGTTAGATGGGATTGGCAGAAATCAGGCATTGTTGAGATGAATTGTTTCTTCTGAGGGATTGCGGGATGAAAAGTACAGCCGCAGTCCTCCGTGGGTGAATACACCCAGGACAACCATGGAAAATAGCCCAAAACCCAGCCAGTCGATCCAGGCCAGATTACTATGACCAAAAATGTAGAGATTTTCGGCATCGGTTGTTGGAGAATAGTATAGTGATCCATCTTCCATTTGCTGAAGATCTCCCGTCAGGTTCAGATCACTGCCCTTTACAAATTCTGGCATAGTGTCACCTGGCAGGTAAGACGCCAACTTGATTGATTGAGTTACCCTTGATTTTTCTCCATGACAGGCA
>Ga0255364_10377_pt1 | contig 10210 bp, 11 predicted proteins | sample ANMaggSSYBR01G12_FD_182087 | JGI IMG/M metagenome (GOLD analysis project Ga0255364, IMG submission 182087) | Sediment cell enrichment communities from methane seep in Santa Monica Basin, California, United Staets - ANME aggregate JGI... | ecosystem: Environmental > Aquatic > Marine > Cold seeps >...
TCAACTGCTCTACCAATTGAGCTAGTGGGCCGTCGGGCGTGCCCAATTATAGCATAAGGCGTGTAAAAAATTAAGGCGATTTTGGAGGAAGGGAATTAAAGTATTCACCCCAGGTCGGCGTAACCAGGGGTGTGGGGAAAATCCATATATTAATATTTGTTACTGGTTAAAAAAAGGCTCCCCGGAGAGGACTCGAACCTCTAACCTAGCGGTTAACAGCCGCCCGCTCTGCCAATTGAGCTACCAGGGATAGCAAGGTGTATTATACGAAAAAGGGGCATAAGTGTCAAGCATACTTATTCAATGTTGCTGTGTTGGATTGGGTGCGGTGCATTATAATGTTTGGATTGGTGTGGTAGCAGTGGATTTCTAATTTGATGAACTAAGGAAATGGCTATTGTGGAGGTTTAGGTATGTTTGATATGATCGCTTATCATGTGGAGGACTTGAAGGATTATGTCAGGCGGGTTTTCCGCAAATTGGAAGTGCCGGAGATTGATGCGCAGATCGCGGCGGATGTGCTGGTCTCAGCAGATCTGCGCGGGATCAGCTCGCACGGCGTGATCCGCCTGCATACCTATTACGGTGACCGTCTGCGTAGACATTTGATCGACCCGCTTTCATCGCTCAAGGTACTGAACGAATCAGCTGCAACACTTGCCTTGGACGGCGGCAATGGGCTCGGGCAGGCTGTGGCGTATCGGGCGATGACGCGCTGCATTACCAAAGCGGAAGAGGCGGGCTTGGCAGTCACGACCGTGCGAAACAGCAATCACTTTGGGATTGCGGGTTATTACGCCATGATGGCACTGTCGCATGACATGATCGGGATCAGTTTAACGAATTCACGCTCTCTTGTGGCGCCAACCTTTGGAAAGAGGGGTGCCGTAGGCACCAATCCGATTGCGGTAGCTGTACCTGCAGGTGGGGAGCGGCCATATGTTCTGGATATGGCAACCAGTATTGTGCCGATCGGCAAGGTGGCAGTTTATCAAAAAGCAAATAAGATGATTCCTGAGGGTTGGGGGATTGACAAAGATGGGCATATCACGGCTGATCCTGGGGAAGTGACTGGCGGCGGGGCGTTGCTGCCTTTGGGCGGATCTGAGGAGATGCGCGGCTATAAGGGCTATGGGCTTTCGCTGATGGTGGACCTGCTTTCTGGAGTGCTTTCAGGGGCGGCGTTTGGCAAGTCTGTAGGCAAGCCAAGTGAAAAACACCATGCCGATATCGGGCATTTTTTCGCAGTAATCAAGATTGAAAATTTCAGGCCTGTCGATCTCTTCAAGATGGATATGGATGCTTATATCCGTGAACTTAAAGCGACACCAAAATTGCCGGGGCAGCAGAGGATATTTATCCATGGTGAGAAAGAGTATGAATTGGAAAACAAATACCGCCGCGAGGGTGTGCCCTTGATGACGAAAGTAGTTGATTCGCTTAAGGAAGCTGGTGAAGATGCGGGAGTGCCTTTTGACCTGGAGCCAGTAGGCGTATAAAACTTGGTGTAAAGGTTGCTTTCCAATATATATTCATAAGAAAATCGCTGTAATCAAGAGGATTACAGCGATTTGAACGTAAGTTAGTATGGGTGGATGTTACTGACCGCCGCTTTTTCCATTACTCGTCTTGCCGCCTTGCATCAACCCTGCGTTTTCTCCTGAATTACCACCTTCAGGACCCTGCTGCGTTGTGTATTGATATTGATTATGATATTCGTATTGATGTTGTTCCTGTACCATTTCTTGTTCTTGATTGCAGAGCGGATCTCCATTGAGGCCGTCGCATTCACCATTCTGTTTCTCTTCAGGGGTGCCAGATGGAGTATCCGCGTTTTTGTTCGGCAACTCGGCGCTACCAACATTGGTGCTGCCGATATCATTCTTTGCTAAAGCTCGATTGACACCTCCGAGTATGAGGGCGCCAAACACTGCTGTAATCACAATACCGACGAATATTTTCTTAACCATTTAAAACTCCTTTTTCTGTTTTCTTTGATCAGCTTTATTGAATTGAGTTAAATGCTTTATTTTGATTTGGTATGGATGGCCTGGCTCTAGGGGTGCTAAACATCTTCTTTGTAATGTTGACGATCCATTTCCAGTGCAATGTGAAATGCAAGATTGCTGCCATGCTCATGGTTATACCGCTCCATGTGTGGAGCAGGTCCCAGACCGTACGACTGAATAAGAATATTGTTGTGGATGTCTTGTCTACGAATAGGAAGTAAACGCCAGAGGCAGCACAAATGATAAAGCTGAGCCCGATCATAGCGTCCAGGAATATGTTCCATAGTAAACGAGTGCCTAAAGTTTCAGAGCGGTGGAAGATGGCCTTAAAAATGCGGCGGGTTGTTCCAACGATCCATTTCCAATGGATAGCGATATGTACTACAGTAACTGCGATCATGATGAGGCTGCTCCATGTATGCAGGTCGCCCCATGTATGTCGGCTAAAGAGAATGATGATGCCGTAATAAGGATTACGACCGCCCTGAAAACCGCCAATCGGAAAGACAAGGAAGTAAATACCGCTAAGTAGTGCGAAGGCTGCGCTGAAGAACAGGGCAACATCAATCAGCCAGTTATTACGTAATTTGGGTGTTAAACTTGATTTTTTCATTTTTGTTTTGTTCTAATTTATACCAATATTAAATTTGCACTATATATATAGTATCAGAGAGGCTTGCATAAGTTGTGTAGGTGATGTGAAGAAGTTGTGAAGATTGCTTACAGAGAGGCATCATAAGAAAACCGCTGTAACCTTCTTGATTACAGCGGTTTGGACGTAAGAGAGTGTCATAGATATTACTTAGTGCATTCCCCGGTACCATTACCCTTTTCCAGAGAACCATTTCGCATACCGGTGCCATCACCAGCGCCATCAGGGTTTAGAGGTCCATTACCCTCGCCGATTCCGTTACCGTTTTCCGGCAGGTTTTTGTATTGATACTCGTATTTATGTTGTTCCTGTACCATTTCTGGAATACAGGGGCCGTTCTCATCGGAGCACTCACAGACATGATTGGGGTCATCCCGCTTTGTGTATTGATAAAGATATTCATTTTGCTTTTCTTCAGGGGTGCCAGCTGGATCATCAGCACTATTGTCTAGTACCACAGTATTAACATCAAAGGTGCCACTGACATCATTGTTCGCTAAAACCTGGTTGACACTTCCGAGCATGAGAGCACCAAACGCTGCTATCATCGCAATCCCGAAAAATATTTTCTTAACCATTTAAAACTCCTTTTTCTATTTCTTTAGTTAATTTTATTTAGTTTAGTCAAATGCTGCATTTATGTATCGATGTATACCAATTTGACTTATGCTTTTTATATTATCAAAGAGGATTGCAGAAACTTTGTAGATGATATGAAGATGTTGTGAAGATTATTGGTATTTTGTAGGTGGAGGCTATAATGTAGGAGAGTTATAAAAAAAATAGTATACAATGAAAGTATGCGACTTGTTTAATTTTCCTTATCCTCTTATTTCTTGGGCAGGCATTAAGTTGAGAGCCATGAGCATGATGGATAAGGTCACAGGAAAGAATCAAAATTTGATAGCTGGGTGAATTATGACAAAAATATTGGTCATTGAGGATGAAAAAGAATTAAATAAAGTACTGCAAGCTTACCTGACGCGCAGCGGTTATCAGACGCTGGGTGCTCTGAATGGTGATGAGGGACTTGCACTTTGGGAACGAGAAAGCCCTGACTTGGTACTGCTTGATCTAAACCTGCCGGGAATGGATGGGCTTGAGGTGGCGCGCAATATTCGCAAAAAGAAAGACACGCCCATAATCATGGTTACGGCACGGGTGGATGAGGTGGACCGTTTGATAGGCTTGGAGCTGGGCGCGGATGATTATATTACGAAACCTTTTTCACCGCGTGAGGTGGTAGCGCGTATCAAAGCTGTATTACGCCGCGCCGGTAAACAACAGGTCGAACCTCAGGAAATCACGGTGGGAGAGTTGTATATCGATCTGGATGGACACAGGGTTGAGATTGACGGGGAACCGGTAACATTAACGCCAACGGAGTTTACCCTTTTGGAGACCTTGGCAGGGCAACCGGGCAGGGTGTTCAGCCGGCTGCAGCTATTGGAAGCCAGTCAGGGCAACGCATATGAAGGTTATGAGCGCAGCATTGACGCACATATTAAAAACCTGCGCAGCAAGTTGGGTGAAAAACCGAAAGATGCACGTTTTGTTGAAACGGTTTTTGGCGTGGGATACCGCTTTGTGAAAACTGAGGATTAAGATGCGTTTACGATTGTTATTATCATTTGGTATCATCATCCTGGTTGCATTGGGCAGTGTGTTGGTTGCCGCAAGGGTTACGGCTGAACAAGAAGTGCAGGTTTTTTTGGGAAGAGGTGCTTTAGCAGGTGTTGAGACCCTGGTTACTGATCTTGAAGACTACTATCAGGCAGAGGAAAGTTGGGATGGGGTTTTGGAGGTTTTTGCTTCCAAAGAGGGCGCTGGTGAGGGGCAAAGTACTGGTTCTGGGCAGGATGCTGGCGCAGGGCAGAGTGTTGGTGAGGGGCAAGGTGCTGGCGAAGGCAGTGGCGGGATGGGCCCCGGACATGGGGCGACGCAATCGGGCGTGGATGAGGTTGTAACTGAAGGAGAGCATCTTGCAGAATCTGTTGCCGAGCCACAAGAAGAGTCTTTGCCGCAAGGTAACCCTGCAGCCGAAAGCGGGTTGGGGTCCCTTGGACGGCCAGGACACCGCTTGACAGATGCGGATGGGGTTATTGTTTACAGTCCAGAGGAGGGTGATCTGGGCCTTTTCATCAGTGAGGTGGAATTAGAGGAAGCCATCCCGATTGATAATGGCAGCATAACAGTTGGCTATCTTCTCCCGGAGGGGGGAACCCCGCAGCTACCGACTAATTTCGAAGCACAGCTTGTTGAGCGCATCCAGTCCGCGGCGACCGTGGCAGCACTTGTTTCGGGTGGGATTGCGATCATTCTAGCTTTGATTCTGGCGCAGATGGTGCTGAGACCGGTTAAGGTACTCACAAGGGCGGCTGACCGTCTTTCGGATGGTGACCTTAGCCAGCGTGTACATATCAAAGGTAAAAACGAATTGTCAAACCTGGGTGATACTTTCAACCAGATGGCAACTTCACTGCAAGAGGCTGAAGAACAGCGGCGCGCCTTGACAGCGGATATTGCTCATGAACTGCGCACACCCCTGGCTGTGCAGCAGGCGAATTTGGAAGCATTGCAGGATGGCGTTTATCCGCTGACACAGGCGAATATTAAACCAATCATTGAACAGAATCATCTGTTAGCACGTTTGGTGAATGACTTGCGAACGCTCGCTTTGGCTGATTCTGGGGAGCTTTCTCTTAATCGACGACCTGTAGATATGAGGTTATTATGTTTGGCGGTTATCGTCAGGTTTGAAGCTGCATTTGCTTCAAGCGGGATCAAAGTTTTGCAGGATATTGAAGCAGGGTGGGGAACGGTTAATGTTGATCCGGAGCGGATTGAACAGATCTTGCATAATTTGCTTCAAAATGCACAGCGCTACACAGCGCGAAACGCATCAGTTTTTATAAATCTCTTTCGAGATGGGCAAATGGCTGTTTTGAGTGTGCGTGATACGGGAACTGGTATTCCGGAAGAAGAATTGAAGAAAATCTTTAAACGCTTTTATCGTGTTGATAAAGGGCGTGAACGCGCGAAAGGCGGGACGGGATTGGGTCTTGCCATTGCACGTCAACTAGCTGAAGCACACGGGGGGAGTTTAAGTGCTGCGAATCATCCTGAAGGTGGAGCGGTCTTCACGCTTAGGCTGCCGCTGGTCGTTTGAGATATTATTTTATTCGGTTATTGTTGCTCCCTAGAAGGGGGAGATGGAAGCCTTTTCCCTCTTGACTCTTCACCTACTGGAAGGTGTATACTATGTGCGAAGGCCTTCGAAACACACACGCGCGTGGAGAAACAGGTGATTAAAATCGGACTATTTTCTAAACTCAGCCAGGTTCCGGTGAAAACGCTGCGCTACTACGATGAAATTGGGCTGCTCGAACCCGCCGAAATCGACCGCTTCACCGGCTATCGCTACTACTCGGTCACCCAGCTTCCCCGCCTGAACCGTATTCTGGCGTTGAAGGGTTTAGAACTATCCCTGGATCAGATTGACCATTTGTTAACAGAAGGGTTGCCCGTAGAACAACTCCGCGGGATGCACCGTTTGAAGCAGGTGGAAATTCAACAACGAATGCAACAGGAGGATGAGAAATTGGCCCGCGTAGCCGCGCGGCTGAGACAGATTGAACAGGAGAATAAAATGTCGAACTATGATACCGTAATCAAAAAGGTCAAACCCCAACGGATCGCTTCTGTGCGAGATGTGATTCCCAGTTACCCCGAACAGGGTCATCTCTGGCACGAGTTGGAAACCATGCTATCTCGGAACCAGGTCAAACGCACCGGCTCTTGCTTTACACTTTACCATTCCGATGAGCCAAAGATTGATGCCGAGGTATGCGAGACCATCGCTGAAGGCGGCTCGCTGCCCCAACACCCCCGGGTGCAGACTCGTGAGTTGCCCGGCGCCGAGGTGGTTGCTGTCATCCACCACGGGCCGTTTACCACTATCAGCGAAGCCTACGAAGCGGTTCTAAAATGGATCGAGACCAATGGATACCAGATCAACGGGCCATGCCGGGAAATCTACCTGCAACCACCGGCCGAGATAGGCAACCAGACAGACCCGGAGACGGTGACGGAGGTTCAGTTTCCGGTAGCGAAGAGTTAGGGATTAGAGGTTAGGGGTGACAGCGTGACCGACTTGGCCCAGTGCCAAGTCGGTCACGCTCAAACTGTACTCATCCGTCTCGCTGTAGATAATTTCTCCATTTTCATCTGGTAGAATCAAAATTGGTGATGTGATCATCAAGGCAATCTGGCATGTTTATAGTCTCAAATAACCACTTGAGAGGATGATAACGAGAGATTGAAAGCCGATCTGCTATTGCTGCTAACGGCAGCCATTTGGGGTTTTGCTTTTGTTGCACAACGCGTAGGTATGGCCCATATGGGGCCGTTTACATTTAATGCGTTGCGCTTTCTTTTGGGTGGGTCTGCGTTGCTGGGGGTTGCGTGCCTATTTAAGAAACAGCTTAGCTTAGGGGGAGAGGATAAGATTTTCAAGTCGAGGACATTTTTGTTAGGCGGCATATTTACTGGTTTGGTGCTTTTTGGTGGTGCGTCCCTGCAGCAGATGGGTTTGGTGGGTACAACAGCTGGCAAGGCAGGCTTTATCACAGGTTTGTATGTGGTGCTGGTGCCGATTATGGGCTTGTTGATCGGGCGCAAGACATCCTGGCTGAATTGGACGGGTGTCGTACTGGCAGTGATTGGGCTTTATCTATTGAGTGTGCGGGAAGGATTCAGTATATCTTCATATGATTTGGTGGTTCTTATGGGTGCGCTGCTATGGGCTGTGCATGTGCACTTGGTTGCTTATTTTTCGCCAAGAGTTGGGGCATTGCGGCTGGCGATCTTTCAGTTTTTGGTGTGCGGTGTATTGAGTTTGGGTGCGGCGGTTTTCTTTGAAAGTCCCACGCTTGAGGGCTTGCAGGATGGTTGGCTGCCTTTGTTGTATGGTTCCTTCCTGTCGGTGGGGGTGGCGCATACTTTGCAAGTGGTTGCGCAGCGCAAGACGGCGCCTTCGCATGCAGCGATCATCATGAGTTTGGAAGGCATGTTTGCAGCGCTGGGTGGGTGGTTGATTTTGGGCGAGAGCCTGGGAGGACGCGGGTTGCTTGGGGCAGGTTTGATACTCGCGGGGATGCTGGTTTCGCAGTTAGCTTAGCCTTATTTCCTCACAGGCAAAATTTAGAGCCATTATCAGTGACGAGCTTTAAAGCAAAGATACCGCTAAATTTAGCAGTATCTTTTTTTGTTTGCTGATAATTGTACTGTTTCTAAATAGCCCTAAACAAAGCGGGCGCGGATATCTGCACTCACATAATCTAGAGTGGCGACTGTGAGGGCGATAAATCACACTGCAATACCGGCGGCTTTGTAGTCCAGCAGACGGATCTATTTACAAGACGAGTGAACATAAAAAAAACATTGACAAACGCAAATTTATAGAGTATTCTAGTGTCAGCCATAAAATAAACGCTAAAATTCTTATGGTGAGCACGAGGAGTGAATTATGAGCGAAAGTGAAGAAATGTATCTGATCACGATTGCCCGATTACAAGAGGATGGTATGGATGGGCCAATCCCACTTTCGCAATTAGCAACAGAACTCTCTATTCTGCCTGTTTCGGTTAATCAGATGATCCATAAAATGGATGAAGTTGGACTAGTACGTTACTTTCCCTATAAAGGTGTGGAGTTGACGCAGGAAGGTTGCCAGATTGCCGCGCGGGTGTTGCGTCTGCGTCGCTTATGGGAGGTATTTCTGGTGGAGAAACTCGATCTCTCATTCGAGGAAGCTGATGACCTTGCTTGTCGCATGGAACATATCATGCCTGATGGGATCGATAACCAGTTATCTATTTTCCTTGATGACCCTATTGTCAGTCCCAAGGGGAGGCCAATTCCGAACGGGGACGGTGGCGGCTGGAGTGCGGCTCCGCAGCCGCTCAGCAATTTGAAAGTGGGGCAAAGCGGAGTTGTCGTCAATCTGGAAATGGATGATTCTATACGTGCTTTTTTATCAGGCGAGGGAGTTAGACCCGGGGCAGAAGTGCATATTCTTGTAGTTAGCGATAGCGGAGTGAGATTGGTTCAGACTGGTGGAAAGAAAATCAGCCTGGTCAGTACGGTTGCTGAAAAAATCATTGTTAGAAATCAAAAGGAGAAACTATTGATGTCATCACAACAAGTACCACTCAGTAAATTGAAAGTTGGTGAGAGCGGTGCGATTTCCGCCATCAAAATCAAGGGAGCGGCCAGACGCCGTTTCCTTGATATGGGGCTGGTCACAGGGGAGATTATCAAAGTGGAACGAGTAGCCCCTCTGGGTGATCCGATAGATTTTGTTATTAAGGGATACCATCTCTCGCTTCGAAAGAACGAGGCTAAACAGATCATGGTGGATGTTAAAAATGCGTCGTGAAACCTCATTGCCATTACTGTTTGCCCCGATTGGAAAAACAGTTAAGCTCGTTCGTGTTCGAGGTGGGGTAAGGATGACTCGTCGCCTGGCAGAAATGGGTTTGACCCCCGGGATTGAATTGAGGGTCATACAAAACGCAGGAGGGCGATTAATGATTTCTGTGCGCGACTCTCGGCTTGCTCTGGGGCGTGGTTTGGCTCATAAAATGAGAGTGAGTCTTGTAGGCTAGCTAAGAGGAGAAAAGAAATGAAACAATTGCGTATTGCACTGGCTGGCAATCCAAACGCAGGAAAAAGTACCATATTCAATGCCCTGACCGGTGCCCGGCAGCATGTGGGCAACTGGCCCGGCAAGACAGTCGAAAAGAAAGAGGGGAAATTCAAGCATGGCGAATACGAGATCGAGGTGATAGACTTGCCAGGCACTTATAGCCTGAGTGCTTTTTCACCGGAAGAAGTCATCGCTCGAGATTTTATCATCGATGAACAACCGGATGTGGTTGTAACCGTAGTGGACGCGGCCAACCTGGAGCGTAACCTTTACCTGACTGTTCAGGTTCTGGAGATGGGAACCCCCGTAGTGGTTGCTCTCAATATGTCGGATATGGCTGAATCGAGAGGTCTTAATATTGATCGGCAGATGTTGAGTCAGGCTCTTGGCTCGCCAGTGGTCCGCACCGTTGCCAGTAAAGAAGAGGGAATTAGTCAATTGATAAACGCAATGATTGAAGCAACAGAGCAGGAAGTAGCCTGAACAGGCTGAAGGAGACAGCATGAGTACGCACAAATTAGCTTATGCCCGACGGGCGGGTTTTGTAATTGACTATGGGCGTGAGGTTGAGGAAGAAATCGAACGCCTCCAGAGAAAAATGGACAAACATACTGCCATCAAGGAGCGTTTCCCAGAACGTTGGTTGGCAATTGTATTGCTGGAGCAGGGTACGGGTATCCAAGCCAGATTGCAGGAAATAGAGGGTGGTCCGACATTGTTGCTGGAAGCGCAGAAGAGCATTGATCATTTGACAGAGGTTTATGGTGATGATTTAGATGTCGTTATCGCTGATCACCGATATGGTTGGCTACATGGCATGCTTCGCGAGGTTGTGACGAG
>Ga0255364_10378_pt1 | contig 10208 bp, 6 predicted proteins | sample ANMaggSSYBR01G12_FD_182087 | JGI IMG/M metagenome (GOLD analysis project Ga0255364, IMG submission 182087) | Sediment cell enrichment communities from methane seep in Santa Monica Basin, California, United Staets - ANME aggregate JGI... | ecosystem: Environmental > Aquatic > Marine > Cold seeps >...
GGATGTCCCTGGTCGAGCTTGAACTGAGTATTAATGAGGAGCAAAATTGTGGAATATAAAGTCATTGGAAAACGAGTAAAACGGGTTGAAGATCCGCGCTTGCTGACCGGTAAGGCATTATTTGTGGGTGATGTGAGTTTGCATGGCATGCTTTACGCTGCTTTTTTTCGCAGTGATTATGCTCATGCCAAAGTGATCAGCATAGATGTTAATCCAGCATTGAAAGTTCCCGGTGTGGTGGGAGTCTATACTGCGGAAGATATGGGAGATGACTGGGAACCGGGACCTCCCCTGGTTTCTCCACCGCCGACTTTGGAAAACGTGGTGTTTAATTCACGCCGCCAGGTTCCGTTGGTAAAAGACAAAGTCAAACATGCAGGGGAGATCATTGCTGTTGTCGTTGCTGAGAGCCGCTACATTGCAGAGGATGCAGTTGAGGAGATCCTGGTTGAGTTTGAGCCCTTGCCGGCTGTGGTAGATCTGGAAAAATGTTTGGAACCGGGGAGCGTTCTGGTTCATGATGATCTGGATACTAATTTGGCAGCACACCTCATTCAAAATAAGGGAGATTATGAGGGTGCCCGGAAAGAAGCTGACCTGGTTATCACCCGCCGTTTCCATTTAGACCGCGGGGCTGCTGCCGCAATGGAGAACAGAGGAATCGTGGCCGATTGGGATGAGAAGAATCAGTTTCTTACAGTATGGGATGCTACTCAGTCACCTATTCCAATCCGGAATGGCCTGGCTGCCAGGTTAGGGCTAAATTCCCGCCAGGTTCGAGTTGTGGCTCCTTTTGTAGGAGGAGGTTTTGGACCCAAAATTATGATGTTTTACGCAGAGGAAATGGTGCTGCCCTGGATATCAATGAAGCTGGGAGTACCGATTAAGTGGATCGAAGACCGCCGGGAAAACTTTTATGCTACCACGCAGGAACGGGAACAAATCCACGAAGTGGAGTTGGCGTTATCCAAAGAGGGATATATTCTTGGCGTCAAACAAAAGTTCATTCATGATACCGGCGCGTTTAATCCCTACGGTCTCACCACTCCCCTTAATACGCAATCCCATTCCATGGGAGGATATGACATAGAGAATTATCATAGTGAAGTGACTGTGGTTTTTACAAACAAAATTATCGTTACCCCCGTTCGTGGTGCCGGACGACCACAGGGAATATACATAATTGAACGGATGCTGGATATCGCTGCCCGGGAACTGGAGCTCGATCCAATGGAAATCCGACGATTGAATTTCATTCCGCCGGATGCTTTTCCCTATGAACATAAGATAATTGATCAAGCATTTGCACCATTGGTATTAGATAGTGGGAATTATGAGCCTGCGTTTAATAAAGCCCTGGAAATGCTGGGTTATGAGGATTTCATCAAAGAAGAACAACCCCGGCTTCGCGCAGCTGGAAAATCCGTGGGGATCGGAGTAGTGCCTTTTATCGAAACTACCGGGGTGGGACCCTACGAAGGAGCCAGGGTTTCAGTTGAGCCCAGCGGGAAAGTCAGCGCTGCCACCGGAGTGGGTACCCAGGGGCAGAGTCACATGACTTCTTTTGCCCAGATCATTGCTGAACAATTGGGGGTTGAGGTTCAGGATGTGAGCCTGGTATCAGGGGATACCGCGGAATTTTATTGGGGAACCGGAACCTTTGCCAGCAGGGGGGCAGTAGTAGCAGGAAATGCCGTTCATGCCGCGGCTAAAGACGTTCGACACAAGGTTCTTAAATTGGCCAGCAAAATCCTGGAAACACCTGAAGAAGAACTTGAATTGGAAGATGGCACTGTTCGGGTGGCAGATAAACCTGAGAAATCTATTAGCCTAGGTGAATTAGCATTACTCGCGAATCCTTTGCGCGGCGCAGTTGAACCGGGAACGGAACCTGGATTAGAATCTACAAAATATTTTGGTCCAGCATTTGGAGCTACCGCTTTTGGTGTTCACGGCATGATCCTGGAAGTGGACCCTGAAACGATGATGATCAAGATACTTAAATATATCGCTGTGGAGGACTGCGGCACCATGCTTAACCCCCTGGTGGTTGAAGGACAGATACACGGCGGTGTATCGATGGGTATTGGCAACGCTTACTATGAAAAGCTCCACTATGATGAAAATGGTCAGCTGCTAAACGCCAGCCTGGCAGACTATTTGATTCCAGGATCGACGGAAATGCCGCACATCGAGGTATATCACATGAATACTCCAGCACCCAACAATGAGCTTGGTACCAAGGGTGTTGGTGAGGCAGGGGCGATTCCAGTTCCGGCTGTATTTGCCCAGGCTTTGGAAAACGCGCTGCCTGATTACGATCTGGAGATCCTGGAAACCCCACTCAGCCCTAACCGATTATTCGAACTGCTTCATAAGCGGGAGGAAAAATCATGAAAGTCGAAGGTGAGCACCTATTTAATGGCTCCCGGCAGCAGGTCTGGGATCTGTTCCGGGATACAGAAGTGATGGCAGCTGCCCTGCCAGGTACTGAGAAAATGGAATTTGTGGGTGATAATACGTATGAAGCGGTCATGAATGTGAGGGTAGGACCTGTAGCGGGAGAATTTTCCGGTAAGCTGGTGATATCCAATGAAAAGTTTCCCGAAAGTTACACCATGACTGTGGATGGACGCGGAAAACCGGGCTTTCTGAAAGGATCCGGAGATATAATACTACTGGACCAGGGAGAATCTGGTACCTTGATGAAATATGTTGGAGAGGTTCAAATCGGAGGAAGATTAGCCGGGGTCGGCCAGCGTTTGATTGATACAGTGAGCAAAAGTATAATAAACCAGGCCTTCGAAACCCTGGATCAGGTTTTAGCAGAAAGAACAGCAGCAGGAAAAGAAGGCAGAGAAGCGATATATAAAGCAGCTTCTGAAGGTGATTATGCGGCAGCTGTTACAAAGGATATGCTGTCTGCTCCCTGGATGAAATGGGTTTTGGGAACAGTTGTCCTGGTAGGTATTGCTTTGTTTTTACTGTTTATGATTATCCGATAACGGCGCGGAAGCAATGATATTGGTTGATTGATCTGGGAATACCTGATATATAATGAGTATATAGATTTTGGGAAATGATTATTGACAAATAAGCGGGATTGAATAAAAATAGGATTAGTATGGTAATTCAGAAAAAGCGGTCAAGAATTATTAGATGCCCAGGAGCGGGTTCGCTCCTTTGGGTATTTTTTTTATTTGATGAACGGTAAGAGTCACTATTGTGGCTCTTTTTTTGTGTGATGGATAGATTATGAGCTGTTCAAAAGTTAAAAGATAACATTACTTATCCAATAATTCTGCGTTAATAATACTAGGTGGGAAATCATGGAAAAAAAAGCCTGGGCAAAGGAGGTGGATGGAAATTCTGGATAAGTCTCTACCGGTATTTATATCGACAAAGAGGTCAAGATCATTAAATAAGGAGAGAATATATGGCAATTGCAGATCGTAAAATACCAGGTTATCTGCCCAATGAAGTTCCTCCAATTGGGAAGATGATCATCCTGGGCTTTCAGCATGTGCTGACCATGTTCCCGGCAACAGCCTTTTGTGCCTTGTTAACCGGGTTCCATCTTTCAACCGTGCTTTTTGTTGCCGGCATGGCGACCATTGTGGCTTTGATCCTTTCGAAATGGAGAATTGGAAAATTCATTCCCCTGTTTTATGGATCAAGTTTCAGTTATCTGACCGCCTACCTGGCCATAACCAATGCTCAGTGGGGTGTTCCAGCCAGCGACGAGTTAATCAGCATCATGCAGGCTGGTATTCTCGTTACAGGAGTTATCAATATTGTTATAGGCTTCATCATCAAAACTGTTGGGAAGGAAGCGATTGATAAAGTCTTGCCCCCGGTTGTTACCGGCTCTGTGGCGTGTATCATCGGTTTTGGCCTTGGGTTTGCTGCTCTGAATATGGCTGCCTCCAATTGGCTGGTAGCAATGGTCACCCTGATTGTAACCATTTTGATGTCCGTTTATCTGCGCGGAAAGGGATTTATTGGCATGATCCCCATTTTGTTAGGCGCAATAGTCGGCTACCTGGTGTCAATCCCATTTGGATTAATTGACCTTTCAAGTGTTGGTGCTGCAAATTGGCTGGTGGTTCCTCATTTTACCTTCCCAACTTTCACAGGTGCCATGGTAGTCACAGCTATCTTCAGCATCAGCATTATGGCTATTGCTACAATTCCAGAATCTACTGCCCATCTGTACCAGATCAGTCTATATGTTGATCGTTATGCCGAAAAAATTGGCGAAGAGCCCTATGAGCTTGATCAGCATATTGGTTTTAACCTGATCCTGGATGGCATCGGGGACTTCATCAATGGTTTGTTTGGCTCCACAGCCGGAACGAACTATGGTGAAAACAACTCCTTAATGGCCATCACGCTGAACTACTCTGGTCCAGTTTTGATTATGGCTGGAGGTATCTCCATGCTGCTGGGATTCATTGGCAAGCTGGAAGCGCTGGTAGCGACCGTGCCATTGGCTGTCAGTGGTGGTCTGGCAATCTACCTGTTTGGTGTCATTGGCATGCAGGGTATTGCCTTGATGGTTGAAAACAATGTCAGCCTGTTTAGTTCCCGAAACCTGGCTATTGGAGCCGTGATCATGGTCATTGGCATCGGTGGCAACATTGGTTTCCCGGGTGGTTTCCTGCCCATACCCATTTTCCAGGGTGTGTTCCCCAGTGGTTTACCGGCAATTGCAACTGCCGCTGTTCTGGGAATTTTGATCAATGTGATATTCTTGATCTTTAAACCCTCAGAAGAATTGGAACTCTAATACTATAAACAAGTCAAATGAATGGGCATCCCCCCCCAGGCGGATGCCCATTTCTTATTAAGATTAAAACCGTTGAGATCAGGAAAATAGTAACCCCCTAACCCAATCGGCGAGGGGTATAATCACAAAACCTTGATTTTTTGGTTGAAAAACACCTGTTTTACCCAATTGAACTGAATTATTAATGACTGTAAAACTTGGACTCACTCTATAATTTTTAATGAGCTTAGCAGTACGGGCAGGAGGGTTTATTATGTTAGCAAGACCCGGACTACCGGAATTTGAATATCTCGAAGCACAATCTTCCCAGGAAGTCTTTAAATTGATGAAAGAAAAGGGGGATGAACTTAAACTGTTGATGGGTGGTACGGATCTGTTCGTCCAGATGCGTGACCGGGGTGAAGCTCCGGAATTCTTGCTGGACGTAAAAGGGCTGCCAGGCATGCAGGAAATTTCCTTCGACAAGAAAAACGGGCTGCGAATTGGCGCAGCTGTTCCTCTGAACGCGATTTCAAAACATCCGGATCTGCAAAAATATTATTCTGTTATCTGCCAGGCCGCGGATACAGTGGGGAATTATCAGCTTCGGACCCGGGCAACCCTGGGAGGAAATATATGTAATGCTTCTCCCAGCGCAGATTTGGCTCCAGCAGCCCTGGTATTGGAAGGAAAAGTAGTCCTTTCCGGACCAGGTGGTGAGCGAACGATGACCCTGGAGGAATTCTGGGTAGGACCTGGGAAAACTGCTCTGAAAGAATATGAATATATGACCGCAGTACATTTCCCAAATCCACCGAAAAACGCCATTGGACGATATATAAAATTGGGCAGATCAAAAATGGGAGATCTGGCGATTGTAGGGGTAGCGGTTGTGGGATTTCCTGATCCTGACATCCCTGCCGGATTAAGATTCCGGATAGCAATCAACTCAACTGCACCCACTGCTTACCGGGTTCCCCCGGTTGAAGAGTTCCTGACCCAGGCACCGTTAACCAATGATAAACTGCGGCAGGCCTCGGAAAAAGCCATGGAGATTTCTGCTCCGATTGAAGATGTTCGAGCCACGGCACTCTATCAAAAGAAGATGGTAAATAATTTAGTATTCAAAGGGCTCAGTGAAGTCTGGGGTCTGTTAACCGGTAATAATTAGGCAGGATCAATAAGAGAGATATGTATGCGTATTCATTCAATTTCACTGATTGTTAATGGCACAGAAGAGCTGCTCCAGGTTCCTTCCAATTTAACTCTGCTGCATGCGCTGCGGGAAAAATTGGGATTTACCGGTACGAAAAACGGCTGTGAAGCTGGAGAATGCGGCGCCTGTACTGTGCTGGTGGATGGAGAGCCAGTGAACTCCTGCCTCGTACTTGCTGTAGAACTTGATGGAAAGGAAATCACCACCATCGAAGGCCTGTCTGAAAACGGACAACTTTCTCCGCTGCAGCAGGCGTTTGCGGATCTGAATGCTGTGCAATGTGGATACTGTACCCCCGGAATGCTGATGGCTTCGACGGCTTTATTAAGGCGCAATCCTGATCCCACAGAATTAGATATTCAGGAAGCTTTGGTGGGAAATTTATGCCGATGTACCGGTTATCAACGAATCATTGACGCGGTGATGAAAGCATCACGAAATGGCGGTGCCCAATGAAAATTTCCGAAACAAGTGTGGTTGGGAAAAGTGTTATCCGTACCGATGCCATTGATAAGGTCACTGGCTGCGCTGTTTTTGTGGACGATATTCAATTTGGGCCCAATTTGCTGCACAGTAGATTGGTACGCAGTCCCTATCCACATGCCCTTATTAAATCAATCAATACCAAAAAGGCGGAACAGCTCCCGGGTGTAAGAGCCATTGTTACCGGAAAAGACCTCACCGCCAGGCTGGGTTTATACTTGATTGACCGCCCGATTTTTGCATCCGATAGAGTCCGGTATTACGGGGAACCAGTTGCAGGAGTCGTGGCGATCACAGAAGATATTGCCGTCGAGGCAGCCAAATTAGTGGAAATCGAATATGAGGTGCTGCCAGCCGTATATGATCCGGTAGAATCCGCTCAACCAGGCGCGTCACTGCTTCACCCTGATCTTGGTAGTTACACTGTTGCGAATTTTATTTTCCCTGAACCGGGAACAAATATATCCGAGAATTTTAAGATCCGCAAAGGGGATGTTGAGTCCTGTTGGCCTGATTGTACGGCAATTGCTGAAGGTCAATTCCGATTGCCGCCTATTGAACATGTGCCGCTTGAAACACACACCTCAATCGCGTTAAGTGAAAGATCAGGCCAGATTACTTTGTGGGCCAGTTCTCAATCACCATTTGCGATGCGGGATATGATTGCTCAGAGCCTGGGTATTCCACACAATAAACTTCGGGTGATCGCCCCTATGGTTGGTGGCGGTTTTGGAGGCAAGGCCGGAGTAACTATGGAAGCCTGTGCGGTAGTCATGGCCCAGGCGGTAGAAGGCCACCCGGTTAAACTGCGTTTAACCAGGGAAGAAGAATTTGTAGGTACATCAGTCCGACAATCACTGGTATCCGAGATAAAAGTTGGCTGTGATAAAGCTGGAAACCTGTTGGGTATGGAGTTGACCTATTATTTTGGGGGTGGCGCTTACAATGATTATGGTGTAAATATTGCCCGTGCTGCCGGATATTCCTGCACTGGTCCCTATGATGTACCTAATGTTAAAGCTGACTCATTGTGTGTCTACACCAATCACCCGGTTGGCAGCGCTATGCGCGGCTTCGGTATGCCAGAAATCCACTGGGGGTTGGAACAAATCATGGATCAGCTGGCGGAGAAGATTGGGATGGACCCGGCTGAGTTTCGATTAAAGAACTGTGTCAGAACCGGAGATGAAATTGTTTCTGGTATGAAGATGACACCGATCGATTTGGAAACTTGTATTAATAAAGTTATGAAGGTAATTGATTGGGAGAAAGAAGAAAAACCCACTGCCCCGAATAAAAAACGCGGAAAAGGGCTGGCGATTATGTGGAAAGCACCTGCCATGCCGCCCAATCCAGGCAGTGCTGCAGTTGTGCGCTTCAACGAGGACGCGACGGTAAACGTTGAAGTGGGAGGTCAGGAATTGGGTCAGGGCGCTTTCACTATTGCTGCACAAATTGCAGCCGAGACCCTGGGAGTTCCCTATGAATCAGTAACGGTTTCTTCCCCAATCGATACCAAGTACAGCCCCTACGAATGGCAAACAGTTGCCAGCCGTCTAACCTGGTCGATGGGCAACGCAGTTAAGGCAGCGGCGGGCGATGCCAGGACTCAAATCCTGGAGACCGTGGCAGCACATTGGGATGAAGAAGTTGATGATCTTACCATCAAAGATGGGCTGGTGATTTCATTTAAATCCGAGCGGGAACAACCACTTGAAAATATGGTTATCTATGGCCTGCCCAATGAAAATTTCGAAGGCTGGAAGGGTGGACCGGTTATTGGTAGAGGTCATTTTATGCCCACTTATGTCACAAACCTCGATCCGGAAACAGGACAGGGAACCCGGGCAGTGGTTCATTACACGGTAGGAGCCCAGGCCATTGACCTGGAAGTTGACCTGGAAACCGGACAGCTGGAAGTGCTGAATATTGCCAGTGTCTACGATGTTGGAAAGGCTATTAACCCCGATTTGATCATGACCCAAATAGAAGGCGGCGCCGTCCATGGTATGAGCTCTGCTTTTGAGGAACTTAAGTTTAATGAAGGTGGGGAAGTCATAAATCCCAGTTTTGTCGATTACCGCATCTCAACTATCGCTGATATTCCCCGCAAGATTCATGGTGATTATGTTGAAACCCCGATTGATGATGGTCCCTGGGGAGCCCGGGGAGTGGGAGAGCATGTGATGGTTCAGACAGCCCCCGCGATAGCCAACGCCCTCTATGATGCGGTGGGTATCAGGTTTTCTGACTTACCGCTTTCGGCAGATAAGATCTACCTGGCTATAGACGAGAATACCAATCCTGGTAATAAATGATCTGTAAAATGCAGATCATAGATAAACACGTTTTGGAGGCAGCTCAGCATGACTTCAAAGGGAAAAAAGAAAAAAAATAAGGACCTGATCTCTGAACTAGATGAATCCAGGAAAAACTCAGATTTGGGAGGGGGGCTGGAGAAGATCAAAGGCCAGCATTCAAAAGGCAAAATGACAGCCCGGGAAAGAATTGAAATTCTTTTTGATAAGGGCAGCTTCCGAGAAATTGATGCCTTGATGACTCACCGGCAGTCAGATTTTGATTTGGATCAGAACAAGATTCCCGGTGATAGTGTGGTGGTTGGTTTTGGGAAAATTAATGGCAGAATGGTGGGTGTGTTTTCCCAGGATTTTACTGTCATGGGAGGTTCCTTTTCAGAAGTCCAGGGACAGAAGGTGGCTAAAATATTTGATCTCGCCCTGGATTCCGGTGTGCCAGTTGTAGGTCTGATGGATTCTGTTGGTGCCCGCATTCAAGAAGGAGTTTACAGCCTGGCGGGATATTCGGAGTTGTTCTGGCGAAATACCCAGGCCAGTGGTGTGATTCCCCAGATCAGTGTGATGCTTGGTCCCTGCGCAGGGGGTTCTGTTTACTCGCCGGGGTTGACTGATTTTGTGATTATGACCCGCGCAACCAGTCATATGTTCATCACCGGTCCCAAAGTGATTAAATCTGTAACCCACGAGGATGTGGATCTGGAGTCGCTGGGTGGTGCCGCTGTTCACAGCACTAAAAGTGGAGTGGCGCACTTTGCTGCGGATTCCGAGGCGGAGGCATTAGAGATCACCCGCACTTTGCTCAGTTATTTACCCAGTAATAACGCTGAACCCCCACCTGCTGTAAAACCGGAGGATGATCCCTATCGAAAGGATCAGACCCTGGATTCTATGGTACCGGAGGATCCGGAAGAAGCTTATGATATGAGGCGAGTGGTGGATACAATATTTGATCAGGGGAGCTTTTTCCCGGTCCACCTGGATTTTGCGCCTAATGCGCTGGTGGGATTTGCCAGGCTTCACGGGCAGGCGGTGGGTATTATTGCCAATCAACCCAATGCCCTGGCAGGTGTACTGGATATCAACTCTTCTGACAAGATTGCCCGTTTTATTCGCTTTTGCGATGCCTACAATTTCCCGCTGATCACTTTCGTGGATACTCCGGGTTTCCTGCCTGGAGTCCAGCAGGAGCACGGCGGTATCATTCGCCACGGTGCAAAAATTGTCTATGCCTATTCAGAAGCCACTGTGCCCAAGATAGCAGTGATCGTTCGTAAAGCATACGGCGGCGCTTATATCGTCATGAGCAGTAAATATATCCGGACAGACCTGGTTTTTGCCTGGCCAACTGCAGAAATAGCAGTGATGGGGGCGGATGGAGCAGTGGATATCCTCTATTCCAAACAACTTAAAGGATCAGAAGATC
>Ga0255364_10379_pt1 | contig 10202 bp, 10 predicted proteins | sample ANMaggSSYBR01G12_FD_182087 | JGI IMG/M metagenome (GOLD analysis project Ga0255364, IMG submission 182087) | Sediment cell enrichment communities from methane seep in Santa Monica Basin, California, United Staets - ANME aggregate JGI... | ecosystem: Environmental > Aquatic > Marine > Cold seeps >...
TTCAGGAAAACGATTGGCTTTTTTCCATCCGGGTGTAGGGGCACCCATCTCTGCCAACCTTCTCGAAGAGGTTATTGCTTTCGGTTGTCGAAAATTCATTGCTGTTGGGGGGTGCGGAGTATTGGAGAAGGATCTAGAGGTTGGGAGGCTGATCATTGTAAATTCAGCCGTTCGGGATGAAGGTGTATCCTATCATTATCTACATCACTCCCGAGAAATTGTGGCTCAAGCTAAAGTGATCCCGGTTATCGAAAAGATTCTAAATGAAAAACAGCTCCCTTATCGGCTGGGAAAGACCTGGACAATCGATGCTCCTTACCGAGAGACAAAAAAGAAGATCAAATCCAGACGTGGAGAAGGTTGTATTTCCGTTGAGATGGAGTCTGCCGGACTGATGGCTGTAGCTCAATTCAGGAATGTAGCATTTGGACAGATCCTTTATGCAGGCGATGACCTAAGTGGAGAAACTTGGGATAACCGGAAATGGCAATCAAAGGCTGATATTCGATATCAACTTTTCTGGCTTGCAGCAGATGCTTGTTTGAACCTTTAACAGATTCACCCCCGCTGCAGCGGACCCTTCGATATGCCACTGCGTGGCTACTCAGGACGGTTGAGCTTATCCGTTAGCACGCTGATTAAATCTATCTTATCCTCCTGGAAATCATATAATAACGCTTGACGTTATTACCGCAATGCGTTATTATATAACCAATGATTAAGAACTTTTCGGACACTGAGACTGAGAAGGTATTTCTCCGGGAATTTTCTCGTAAGCTTCCGCCGGACATTCAACGAAATGCACGCCGCAAACTCGAACTCCTCAATGTTGCAAAAGTACTTAATGATTTACGGATCCCACCTGGAAATCGTCTGGAAAAATTAGTTGGTGATCGTGATGGACAGCACAGTATCCGGATTAACCAACGTTGGCGTATTTGCTTTGTTTGGGGAAAAGGTGATGCGTACAATGTTGAAATCGTCGATTACCACAGGGAGTAAATTATGACAAAAGATAAACTTGACCCAATTCATCCTGGGGAAATCCTTCTGGAGGAGTTCTTAAATCCTATGGGAATTAGCCAGTATCGCCTTGCTAAAGACATTAGCGTTCCTCCTCGTCGGATTAACGAGATAGTCCATGGTAAACGTGGCGTGTCCGCTGATACAGCATTGCGCCTGGAAAGATTTTTCGGTTTGTCTGAAGGATTTTGGCTCAGATTGCAGGCTCGATATGATTTAGAGGTCGAAAAGGATCGTCTCGACGAACGCCTTGAGAAGGAAGTTCGTATCTATTCTCCTGCCAGCTAACCAGCGCTGCACCTAACAGCCAGGAGCGGACCGGGGACTGAGGACGGAAGACCAAAAAAACCAAACCAGCGCCAGATGTCCTTTACCCGAAGGGTAGTCCTGAGCTGACTCCGAGTCAGCCGAGGGGGAAGTCGAAGGACTCAGGATCTGCGACACCTGACAGCCAAGGGCAGACCGAGGACGGCACAGGGTAAGTTTATCTGTTATGCCACTAAAACTAAAGGAACAGCAAATTGAATAATATTATGTATTTCCTAATACTCTTGGTTGGATTAATTGCTATGATAGGCGATTTTGTAGTGCCGCTCATTTTGGGGAGAAAATATCCAAACCATAATATTTTTCAGGATGTGATTAGCGAATTAGGCACAAAAGGAAGTCCAGTTAGAAAACAATTATCAGCATGGCTGATTATTCTTGGTATCTTATTCACTTGTTTTGGAATAGGACAAGGGCTGCAATTTCGAGGTCAAACCTGGGCACACTGGATGTATTTATGGGGAATATTTGTGTTCGGTATTGGAGCCGGGGTTATTGCCGGGATATTTCCTGAAGATACAAAAGGCGCAGAAGAGACAATTTCAGGTAAAATCCATGGAATATTTTCAGGGTTAGGGTTCATGTTCTTAATCATGAATCCACTGTGGGCTTTATGGATTGATGAATTAAATGGACTGAAAGGTCTCAACACGATACTATTTATATTGGGAGTTATAACGTTTGGTTTATTCGCAGGATCTGAGAAAAAAGAAGCTGGAATATTAGGAATGAGCGGACTCTGGCAACGGTTGAATATGTTCGTAATTTATAGTGCAATCTTGATAAATTTTATTGTAACAAAACCATCCTAACCCCCGCTCCACCTGACAACAAGGGGCGGACCGGTGACCGAAGACGGAAGACCAGAGAAAACAATCTGGCGGCGGGTGCCCTTTACCCGAAGAGTAATCCTGTCCTGCGATCAAAGGAAGTGCAGACGCACAGCGGCAGTGTATCGAAGGGCCCATCCGAGTGACTGCAAGACATTGTTAAAAAACAGATATGCTTTCAGGAGGCGCAAAATGAGATCCCCCAGGCTTATTATGCTAGGCGCTCTGATCCTTATCCTGATTTGTGGCTGCTCGCCATCGGTACCTGCTAATACTCCTACTCTGGTAATTTCTTCACCCGTTGGGGCCAAATCACCAACCACAACGCCTGAACCGCCTGCCCCTGAAATCGCACTAGTACGCATCCGCCTGGCGACAACCTCAGACTGGACCACCCTAAGCCTGGTTGCCGGAGCTACTTGGCTCGAGCATGATTTGATTTCAGCGAGTGATGAGGTAACCACCGCCGAAATATATGACAACCATTTTGTCCTGGGACAGCCGATCAACCGCGCAGAGGACAGCGGCAGTGTGGAAATGATCACTGAAACACTCTTCTCTCTCTTGGATAGCGGGAGACCATTGGTTTTTCTGATCGAACGGGGTCACATCGGATCCACTACGTTGGATCTCTCCCTCTTTGTGGAAGATGAGTGGGTTGTTGTTAAAACTATCAACTGGGGGGATATAGCAGGAGATGGGGCGAATGAATTCAGGGTCGAAATCCCTCCCGAACAGCTATTCGGCGAGATTGATTTTGCCTCTGCCCCCAACTGGCAAATGACTGATATTGAACCTGTAGATCCTGTGACCGGGATGCCGCAAGGAACGGATGGCTTCGCCTGGTGGAATGACACTATATTTTATGAGATTTATGTCCGTTCGTTCTCTGACAGCGATGGTGATGGAATCGGCGACCTCAATGGCATCACCCAGAAACTGGACTATCTTAATGATGGGGATCCGGCTACAACCACTGATTTAGGCATCACAGGTATCTGGCTGATGCCAATCTACTCTTCTCCCACGGTCCATGGTTATAATGTGACGGACTTTAAAGGAGTCAATCCCCAGTATGGTACGCTAGATGATCTCAAGAATTTGATCGATGCAGCCCATCAGCGCGGCATCCGGATTATCCTCGATTTCATGGTCGGTCAATCCTCAAACCAGCATCCCTGGTTCATTAATGCCCGAAATCCTGCTTCTCCCTATCGCGACTGGTACATCTGGGAAGATGATAATCCCGGTTACGCCGGATCCTGGGGCCAGCCGGTATGGTTCGAACATAATGGCAGTTATTTTTACTCCACCTATTCAGAGTACAGTCCCGACCTGAACCTAAACAACCCTGAAGTTAACCAGGAAATCCGGGAAGCAATCCGGTTCTGGTTGGAGGATGTCGGCGTGGATGGTTTCAGGTTGGATTCTGCCAAGCATGTGATCGAAGAGGGAGAAATCCAGGCAAATTCAGCAGCGACCCATGCCTGGTGGAAGGATTTCAGGCCTTTTTACAAGGAGATCAACCCTCAGGCAGTTACCGTGGGTGAAATCTGGGAGCACACCTCGATCAATGCGGAATATCTCCAGGGTGATGAGTTTGACCTTTCCTTTGAATTCTCACTGGCTTATGAAATAGTCAAAGCCATCAACGAAGAGAATGCAGATATAGTCAGCGAACAGGTCGGACTTTCCTACAGTTCTATACCTCCCCTCCAATTTTCCACTTTCCTGACCAATCACGATCAGGACCGCCTCATGGATCAACTGGGTTATTCAACCGAAAAAAACAAGGCAGCAGCTTCAATATTGCTAACCGCCCCGGGAGTTCCGTTCCTGTACTATGGAGAGGAAGTCGGTCTGCAAGGCGAGGGTCTGGGGAATACCCGGCGCCCAATGCAGTGGTCCGGGGACCAGTTCGCGGGATTCACGACTGGAACTCCCTGGCAACCGCTCGGATTCGATTGGGAATACTTCAATGTGGCCAATCAAAATGACAACCAGGCCTCGATGCTTTCTCATTACCGGTCCCTGATCCAGGCTCGCAATCAGCACGTCGCTCTGCGTGTGGGCGACTTGAGCGTGGTGATCACCGGCAACGATGCCCTGTACAGCATCATACGAGTCAGCCAGGAAGAGGCGGTATTGGTCCTGATTAACCTGACCGGGGAACCAGTGATGGATTATCGGCTAACTATGGAAGACAGCAGTCTGGCAGAAGGGAACTACACACCTGTAGCCATTCTAGGGAAAGGTGAATTCGCGCCCTTGTTAGCAAATTCCAGCGGCGGTTTTTTCCAATACGTTCCTATTCCCGAAGTTCCACCCTACGCGACGTTCATCCTTCAAATTCAGCGAGACGTCCCTGAGTAGCTAATGCACAGCGGCAGCTTATCGAAGGGTTCATCCACCAGGGCTAGAGAATGAAAATGAAAAACCTGAAACTAGTCGATCCTACACCTGATCTTGAAGCGGATTTCTGTGAGATGGCAGCAGAATGGCGAGAGGCGGGAGAGAACAAGTTCAAAGATTGCTTCAGCGACTTCGCTCTTTATGTGAAATCCCTGGCAAAACAGAAGGAGGCGAAGGAACTACTTCCAAACAGGGTCCCCGGCAGCACATATTGGCTCGTAACTGATGACTTGCGAATTGTGGGAACAAGTCGCCTTCGACACTGGCTTGTGCCTCATCTAGAAAAGGAAGGTGGACATATCGGCTACGACATTCGTCCTTCCGAGCGAAAGAAAGGATATGGGATTGCAATTCTGTCCCTCACTCTCGCCAAGGCCCGGGGGCTAGGCTTGAAGGAAGTCATTGTGACCTGCGATAGTGACAACGTGGGGTCCCTGCTGATCACTGAGAAAAATGGGGGTCAGCACATCAGCACTGCAGTGTCTGATCGCACTGGAAAACAAGTGAATCGTTATAAAATTGTATTGTAACCAAGCAATGATTTGAAAATTGAACTTCAGGAGAATGATTACAAAGGATCATGAATAAATCTAATAATCGGTTTTTAACAAGAGTTGGCATCTTACTATTTTTGATTGCATTGCAATTGCTTTATTTTCCAATAAATCAAAACGTTCAAGGGGGAATCACTACCTATATACCAATTGATGCTCATATTAAATTATCTCCCATCTGGGCGATCCCCTATTTATTAAGCATTTTGTGGTGGGTAGGAGCCATAATTTGGGCAACCTTTAAAATGGAATACAAGCGATATGTTCATTTTGCTTTTTGTCTGTCATTAACAATAATAATAAGTTATGCTGTTTATCTCCTGTTCCCAACCTATGTAGACCGCCCAAAAATTGTTGATCAAGACTTCCTGAGTCAATTGGTGATATTTATTTACGGGAATGACAGGCCCTATAATGCACTTCCCAGCGGGCACACTTATACAACTCTGATAATCTCAATTTTTTGGTATTATTGGTTACCCAAACAAAGATATCTGTGGATAGCAATAGCAATCCTTGTAATCCTGTCCACTCTATTTACAAAACAACACGCAATATTAGATTTGATTGCTGCCTCAATTTTGGCATTCACCTGTTATAAAATAACAGGATATTTAGTTAAGAAAAGGCCTAACACCACTTCCCTCCAGTAAAACCTTCAACAGGCTTGTCAAGGAGCTTTGCGAAGCCCTTACTTTTGATGTTCAAATATAGTCAGGTATAATGAACTTACCACTAAATTAATAACCATACAAAAAACGGTAGAAAAAAAGAATAGCAATGGAGGTGGATGTATAAAATATTGTGCGATTCAAAAAGAAGAAATATTTTTACTTAAAAAAATAAGGAGTAGTTGGCATGGATATCCTATTAATTGTATTTTTTGTTGTAGTGTTTTTCGGTTTAGGAATCAAGATAATCAGACCGGTAGAAGTAGGTATTATAGAATTTCTTGGAAGGTATTCAAGAACTGCTACTGCGGGTTTTAACTGGATTATACCTGTGCTGTTTAAAATGTATCGAATCAACATAACAGAACGACGGGTAGACATTGATCCTCAATCGATTATCACCAAAGATAAATTAAATGCCGTAGTTGATGGAGTTGTTTATTACAAGGTGGCTGAGGCCCAAAAAGCTATTTATAACGTAAACAACTTCCAGGCATCTGTGCCGTCTCTGGCTAAAACAACTTTAAGAGCAGTGATAGGAAAAATGACCCTGACAGAGGCTAACGAGAACAGAGATAAAATTAATGTGGATTTGGAAGTAATATTATCCAAAGAAGTTGCCTTATGGGGAATTGAGGTCGTAAGAGTTGAGCTGCAGCGTATCGAACCTCCAGCAGATGTTCAAGATGCAATGAACCAGGTTGTAAAAGCAGAAAATGAAAAAATAGCAGCGCTTGATTTAGCAACCGCAATCGAAACTCAAGCAGATGGAGAAAGACGGGCAGAAATCAAAAAAGCTGAAGGTATTGCTGCCGCGATTAGATTAAAAGCAGACGCAGATGGAGATGCAATAAAGATCGTAAATGAGGCTGCTGAAAAACACTTTATCGGAAATGCGCAGCTGCTTAAAAAGCTGGAAACCGTTAGTGAAGCATTTAAAGATAACACCAAGATAATTGTTCCCGCAGACAGTGATTTAGTTAATGTTATTGGTGATTTAGCAGGAATTCCTGTTCCTCTGAAGAAGAAATAAAAGAACTAGGTAACAAATCGATTAACAGGGAATTTTACGCGCCGCTTGCTCCTCGCTGTGCGTAAAATTCCGCTGAACTCGAAGGCGGCATTAAAGGAAGAATTTAACTATGTCAATTATGAGATTATGGCAAGGAAAAGTTGCCCTTGAAAAAGCAGATGCGTATGAGAAATTCATGATTGCCAAAGCCGCACCGGATTATAGCTCTGTTGATGGTTTACAAAAGTTATACTTTCAACGAAAAAACGAAGAAGCTATAGCGCATTTCCTTCTGGTAACTATCTGGGATTCACTGGAAGCTATCAAGAATTTTGCTGGTGACAACCCTGAAATTGCCAAATACTATCCAGAGGATGATAATTTCCTTCTGGAAAAAGAAAAACATGTATCAATGTATCAAGTGTTTTACGAAAAGTAATATGAACCCCGCGTTAATCGGAATCGCCTTCTGCTCTGGGAAATGCCGCGAAAACTCTAGAAATTCGCTCTGGGGGAATGAGATGGTTCTGCAAGAGCCGGTTATGTAACCGTTAGGCGCTCAAAGGAAACTATGAAAACAATTGTTTTGGCAGCACTTGGTGAATGTGTCCATGTTGCTGGGATAGTGCGTTTTTTACGCTTGGCTGAATCGGTTGGTTGGCGGACTGTGTTTCTTGGTCCAGCTGTACCAATTGAGCAGGTGCTAGAGGCAGCCCACCGTGAGGAAGCTGATCTTGTAGGTGTTTCTTATCGGTTGACACCAGAATCAGGTGAACGGCTGTTGGCTGAATTTGCAGAAGAGGCAGACGATCTGCGCTCTGCCGGCGTACAGTTCGTTTTTGGCGGTACGCCACCACTCGCTGATCGCGCACGTAAGCTAGGTTTCTTCGAGTATGTTTTTGAAGGCGGCGAACTGACAGAGGATGTGTTGGCCTACTTGAAGGGGCAATCAAAGCAGATCTTGACTGAAAAAAATTATCCCCAATCAACCATTGAGCGTATTGCATGGAAAGCGCCATACCCAATTATCCGCCATCATTTTGGATTGCCCACTTTAGTGGATACAACTGCAGGAATTAGGCACATTGCCGATGCTCGCGTATTGGATGTTATCTCATTAGGGATTGATCAGGACGCCCAAGCTAATTTTTTCCATCCAGAACGACAAAACCCTCGTCGCAAAGGTGCAGGTGGTGTGCCCGTGCGAACATCCGATGATTATCGTGTCCTTTATAACGCAAGTAAACGGGGGAATTATCCCCTTATGCGCTCATATTCTGGAACAGATGACTTTATCCGTCTGGCAGAAATGTATGTGGATACCATCAATATTGCTTGGGCTGCTGTCCCTCTGTTCTGGTTTAATCAGATGGACGGGCGCGGACCATGGAATTTAGAGGACTCCATCCGTGAACATCAAAAATTGATGGCGTGGTATGGTTCAAGGAATATTCCTGTAGAATTGAATGAGCCTCATCATTGGGGTATGCGAGATGCTTCGGATGTAATATTTGCAGTGACCGCTTATTTATCAGCGTATAATGCACGCGCCGCTGGTGTTCATGACTATATTGCCCAACTGATGTTTAATAGTCCTCCCGGCCTTTCTGACACTATGGATCTCGCAAAAATGTTAGCTGTTCTCAAACTCATTGAGCCGTTAACCGGACCAGATTTCCATATCTGGCGGCAAACGCGAACAGGGTTACTCAGTTATCCTTTGGATATTGATGCAGCTCGCGCACATCTTTCTGCAAGTATTTACCTCCAAATGGCTTTAAAACCTCACATTGTACATGTTGTAGGGCATACAGAGGCACATCACGCTGCCACATCTAGTGATGTTATTGAAGCCTGTAAATTAGCTCGCCGCGCTATCGAGAATGCTGTCCAAGGTCAACCCGATATGACACTTGATCCGCTTATACTACAACGCAAAGAAGAAATCCTCCAAGAATCTCAAATCACATTAAATGCCATCCGGTCGTTGGCCGGTCCAAGCGTAGATGACCCGTTCACTGATACGGCTACATTAACACAAGCAATTACTGCAGGGATTTTGGATGCACCTCATTTGCGCAATAATCCCTTTGCACGCGGGCAAATAATTACCCGGATCGATAATCGAGGCTCATCTGTTTCCATAAACCCGGCAAACGGGCAGAGGATAACAGAGCGAGACCGTATTGCAGCACTAAATCTGACTTCGGAGGGTCTTTAATAAATGAAGAAAAAAACGCGTTACACTATTATTGGTGCCGGGAATGGGGGAAAAGCTATGGCTGCCCACCTGGCTTTGAAGGGTTTTTCAGTAACCCTGTATAACCGAACGCCAGAACACGTTGATGTTATCCAAAAGCGGGGCGGCATTGAATTAAAAAGTTACGAAGGTGGTCCGCAGGGGTTTGGAAAATTAACTCTTGTTACATCCAACATGACCGAGGCAATAGAGCATGCTGAAATGATCATGGTAGTTGTACCATCCTCAGCCCACGTAGATATTGCCAGAATTGTTGCTCCTCATCTGCGGGATGGACAAATTATTATCTTACACCCGGGACGCACATTTGGCGCATTAGAATTTGACAAATTACTGAGAGATAACCATTGCACAGCTGATGTAATAGTATCTGAAGCAGAAACATTCATCTATGCCAGCCGTTCCGATGGCCCCGCCTCAGCATATATCTATCGCATCAAAGACAGCGTACCATTGGCTGCGTTACCCGCTACTGATACGGCGCAAGTTTTGGATGTTGTCAACTCAGCTTACCCCCAATTTATTGATGGAGTTAACGTGTTTCACACAAGCATGAATAATATAGGAGCAATTTTTCACCCAGCGCTTACAATTCTCAACGCAGGGCGCATAGAATCCACCAGGGGTGATTTCCAATTTTATATTGATGGAGTAACCCCATCAGTAGCTCGTGTGCTGGAAGCGCTGGATCGCGAAAGAGTAGCGGTTGCATCTGCGATTGGAATTCGTGCCCAAACAACACTAGAGTGGCTGAAAAAAGCTTACGATACCGATGGCACAGACCTTTATGAAGCAATCCAAAACCAAGAGGGCTACTATGGCATCGGCGCTCCTAAAACGTTGGCTCACCGATATATTTTTGAAGATGTGCCAATGAGCTTAGTACCCTTAGCTGCCCTGGGGCAACAATTTGGTTTGTCTGTGCGAGGCATGGTGAGTATTATACGTCTGGCATGTATTATTCATCAGAGAGATTATTGGCACTACGGTCGAACGTTAGTTAAACTGGGTTATGCTGATATAAGCGTCAGCGAATTAACGCGTTTCGCGAATGAAGGTACATTCGATTGAAACGCTTATTTTTTGGATGATAAATAAGCCCAACCCCACTTT
>Ga0255364_10380_pt1 | contig 10199 bp, 7 predicted proteins | sample ANMaggSSYBR01G12_FD_182087 | JGI IMG/M metagenome (GOLD analysis project Ga0255364, IMG submission 182087) | Sediment cell enrichment communities from methane seep in Santa Monica Basin, California, United Staets - ANME aggregate JGI... | ecosystem: Environmental > Aquatic > Marine > Cold seeps >...
GTAAAACTGGTAATACTTAAGGAGTGGGCGGAGGTATTCAAGAACCGGCTGGTGTTGTTATCGGTGGTATTTATGCCGTTATTGTTGACGGCTTTGCCATTGGTTATTTTGTCTTCTGCCGGTGGTCAGGATGCTTTCGCTGATATGCGTATGGGTGATATGCCGGCAGAGTTTGCGCGCGTATGTGGTGATCTGCAGGGTGGCGCATGTTTTCAATATTATCTGGTCAGCCAATTTATGCTGTTGTTTCTGCTGATGCCGCTTTCGATACCAGTGACGATTGCTGCTTATAGCATTGTAGGCGAGAAGACGACTCGTACCCTGGAGCCTGTGCTGGCAACACCGATAAGTATTGTAGAGCTGCTGCTGGGAAAGGCTTTAGCGGCGGTTATTCCGGCTGTTGGCGCAACCTGGATCTCTTTCGCTGTGTTCCTGGTCGGGGTGCAGATGATCAGTGGTGATCCGCTTTTGATGGGAAGTCTTGTCAGTCTACTCTGGCTGCTGGCGATTCTGGTCTTGGGACCGCTGCTTTCTGTGGCGGCTGTGAGTGTGGCGGTGATGGTTTCTTCGCGCTCAAATGATCCGCGGGTTGCGGAACAGCTTTCGATGCTTGTTATTCTTCCGCTGCTGGGATTGTTTTTTGGGCAGATTGCCGGATTTATTATGCTGGACCAAACGCTGGTGATCTGGATGACAATCGGGATGGCGTTTCTGGACGTGGCTTTAATGGCTTTTGCGGTGCATCTTTTTCAGCGCGAAAATATACTTACGCGCTGGCGATAATGGAGAAAATGGATGCGAAATAATCAACGAATATCAGTTCTTACTTTCTTGTTGATAACAACTGTTCTGGTGTTTGGCTATTCACCCGTGTCCGCGCAGGACACAGAGCCGTCATTGCCGTTCGGGTTGTCTCGCGATTTTGGATATGGTGGAATAGGTGAAATTCAGGGGACCTTTTCCATGCATGTAGATACAGATGAGGTCCAGCGGGTGGATTTTCTGGTGGATGATGAAGTTGTATTCTCAACAACCGAAATGCCCTTCCGGTATAAATTCCATACCGACCAGGTTGGTCTGGGTATGCATGTGTTCTCTGCGATCGGTTTCCGCGCAGATGGATCAGCCTGGGAATCGGAACCCATCATGCAAAAGGTTGTTTCTGCGGAGGCTGGTTGGCAGGCAGCCGGAAAGATTGCTATACCAATTGTCGTGATTTCTCTTCTGGCCACTATCGTCGCTACATTGGGTGCAGGTTTAATCGGAAGAGGTAAAGGAGCCAGGTTCGAGTTGAGAAAATACGGACTTGCTGGCGGTGCGGTGTGCGGTCGTTGTGGACTGCCCTTTTCGCGTCATGTAATGGCACCCAATATGCTGGTTGGAAAACTGGAGCGTTGCCCACATTGTGGCCGAATTGCAGTCGTACGGGCAGCCAGTACCAGTGAGCTGGGGCTGGCAGAAACGCTATACCAGGCCCAGTCCATTGAAGGCGTTTTTATCCCCGACGCGGACGAAGCAGACGAATATGAGCAGTTGATCGAAGAATCGCGTTTTGATAATTAACCACGGCTCTGGTTTGAAAGAGGGTGGACTGGCCGAAAGCAGACGGACATTTATTTTTTCTGCGCGTGAAATAGTTCGGAGACAAGTGGGATTACAGCGGCTGGTTCGCCGGACCAGCGAGCACGAGCTGGTTAAAACCCGTAGTTTTGGTCTGTTTGTCTGGACTATTACGAAGGGACTTGAGCATTTCTGGGATACTAAAAAAACGGAACCTGTAAGGTTATGTAAAACAAGCACGGCTCTGTGGCAGAAAAGTCTTTCTGTATGGAAAAATTCAATCGGGGTACAATCATGTATCCATTGAAAAAGTGAGAGATGATGCAAATGGCAGAACGACCGGTTTGTGATTATGAAGGGTCGGATTACCAGGAAGTATTCTGGGATCAGGGTGGCCGAGCCTATGAGGATCGCTGCGAGGAAATAGCACTACGCCGATTACTTCCTGAACATGGAAAACAAATGCTGGAGATTGGCGCAGGTGCGGGCAGAAATACGGCCCGCTATAACGGCTATGAAAAGATTGTGCTGCTGGACTATGCCCACACACAGTTGATGCGAGCTCAACAGTTGTTGGGCCGTTCGCAGAAATACACGTATGTGATCGCAGATGCCTACCGGTTGCCTTTTGCTGCAGGTGTTTTTGACGGGGTGACGATGATCCGCACACTGCATCATATGGTTGACCCACAGGCGGTAATAAATCAGACTCGCAATGTCATGCAGCCGGACGGCATGTTCCTGCTTGAGTTTGCCAATAAGCAAAATATCAAGGCCATCATGCGCTGGTGGCTGCGGCGCCAGGAATGGAATCCGTTTGATCATTCACCGGTTGAATACACCCGCTTGAATTTTGATTTTCATCCGCGTGCAGTTCGGAGTTGGTTGAACGATGCTGGTTTTACAATTGAGCGTCTGTTGACCGTCTCGCATTTCAGGGTCGGATTATTGAAGCGTATCGTGCCTTCATCTATCCTTGCCGCGATGGATTCTGTAGCCCAGCTAACCGGAAACTGGTGGCAGTTGAGCCCGAGTGTGTTTGTGCGGGCGCGGGTTATCGGTGCGGATCCGGTGATCGCTGCCGGTGCCTTCTGGCGGTGCCCGGCTTGCCGGTCACTGCAAATGGATGAAGGTGGAACCTCGGTTGACTGTGTTGATTGTGGTAAACGCTGGCCCATACGGGATGGAATTTACGATTTTAAAGACCCACTTCCATAGCGGGACTTCGAGACAGGAACGAGTATACTGCAATGACCGCTAAACAGTATTGTTAAATACCAGGAGGCTGCAAAGCCTCCTTATGTCTTGAGTTTGGTGAGGCATCCGTGAATATTCGAAAAACTCGCGCCGCGCACTGATTTTCTGTCAGGTTATTGCACAACACGATCTTAATTTGCTGGAATAGAGCGAACTATTGTTCTATCAAATGACAAATCAATATTCGTAAGGAGCAAAACCGAACACGATATTCTATACTAAAAAGAAAAGTCGCTTTTCTGTAGTATTTCTTTCATCTTTGACAAATCGCGATACAAGTATAATAAAGGAAGACAGTTTTTTAGGGCTGAGAGCACAGCGGGAAAAAATGAAACAGTTTTGCTGGGTCTTGGCATGAATCTGGCACTTAGATCATAGTGTTGTACCTTGATTAAGAACGTTGTATACTTCCTAAACATGTGATTGGTATTAATTAAATCACCAAAAAGGACTTGCCGACAATGAAAGTTACCTGCCTTCAAGAGAATCTCTCCCGTGGTTTGAGCATTGTCGCCCGAGCTGTGGCTGCACGCAGTACTTTGCCTGTTCTCGGAAACGTATTGATTACAACCGAAAGCGGGCGATTGCGCCTCTCCGCTACCAATCTCGAGCTTGGAATCACATGCTGGATTGGTGCCAAGATTGAAGAGGATGGCAGCACGACAGTTCCGGCACGTACATTTGTGGATCTGGTAAACACGCTGCCCAATGATCAGATTGAAATGAATCTGAATGTGCGCACGCAAGTGTTGAACGTTCAATGTGGTTCTTTCACCAATGATATAAAATGTATCGATGCACAGGAATTCCCGCCCGTGGTGCCCCCTGATCTGGAACAGGGATTGGAATTAGCTTTACGTTTTCCGTTTTTAGACTCACAAATACTCAATTCGTCCTGGACAGAATAACCGTATTTGCTTAATGGTCCTCCTTAATTATTTTTCCCAAAATTTCAGCTGTGAGAATAGAAGCTGCCGCATTGCTGTCGAGCACCAGTACTCCGGCATTCTCAAATTCAGCGCGCTGATGATCGTAGTTTTGTGGATCCTGATCACTGCCGGTGATGGAGAGAATAAAGAGAAGCTTGCCACTGTCTATTGCAAGACTGCGGGCTTCCAGGATTGCAGGAACCAGTGCGGCTGCCGGGTCTGGATGCGCTCCGTAGCCCAGGACAACGTCCATCTGGATAACAGCAGTCTCTGGATCCCGGGCTTCCTGCAACAGCCGCTGTATGCGCAAATCATTATCAATCATCGGGTGTGGGCGTCCAACTGTAAATTCCTCTTCACCCAGATCAAGCACGGTATGTTTCTGGCTGGTGAGTGAATCAGGCAAGCGGTAATCGGAATGCAAGGGTGCATTGGACCACACAGGTCCAATACGCGTGGCCCAGATCCGCATCGCTTCTTCACACAGCGTTCCCCCGCTGAAGAGACCACGACCATATTTCCTGCGCTGATTGGTGCCAATTCTTGCTGCCAGTTCCGTCGCCTGCAGGGCAAGTTTTTTCTCTTCCTCCGCCAGTACATCAACAATTTCAAGCGGATCCCGGCCTTCAGACAGCGCAGCAGCAGCCATAGCGGCTGCCTGTAAAGTAGCTGTGATATAAACAGATTTGTTTTTGTATCGGGATATAGCTGGTTCCAACGTTGGCCCCATAAAGATTACCACCGCCGGTTTTGAGCCCTCGGCAAGAGATTCAAGTACACTCCCTGCTACTGTCCTGGATGGCAGTTTCGAGATAACCACAACCACGTGGGTATCCTCATCCTGATCCAGGCTCCGGAGTGCGTGGAACGTCATGGCTCCACCGATTGCATCACTCAGGTCACGGCCGCCGACACCGATCGCCTGTGAGATGCCGATATTGGTTCGGGCAAGCAGTACGGATACTTCCTGCAAGCCGGTTCCCGCAGCGGAAACGATTCCCACCGGACCACGCGGGACAACATTGGCAAACCCGAGCGCGGCACCATTCAAGATCGCTGTCCCCGCTCCCGGCCCCATCAGCAGCAGGTTTGCTTCTATGGCAGCTTTTTTCAATGCGGCTTCTTCCGGTACAGAAACATTATCACTGAAAAGGAGCACGTTTAATCCGCGTGCCAGCGCGGTATGGGCTTCGGCTGCAGCATAAGCACCGGGCACAGAAATCACTGCCAGGTTTGCTCCCGGATTCTTGCGCACTGCGCTGAAAATTGTTCTCGGCCGGATGGTTTTTTCAGTCTGCCCTTCTTTTTCCCCGCCCTGAAGCCACCCCTCTGCCATCTGCATTACTTTATCCAATCGATTCTGATCGCCTTTCACGGCCAGGATCATGTCATTCGCGCCGGCTTGTTTACCGGCAGAGGTGAGCATCCCGGCCCGCTCCAGCAGATGCATATTCGTCTCCGTTCCCATTACCAGGGCAGCGTCTTCAACCCCCTCCTGTTCGCGGACCTTTCGAGCAACATTCATCAATTTTACCGAATCCGCATAGCGACTCTGCAGGATCTTGCATTGGATAGGCACATCCAGTCTCCGTCTTTTCTCTTTTTTTGTTTTTTTCTACCGAGCAGTCCCGCCCAGAACCACGAAACTCCCTTTACCCATCGTTCTTGAGTACAACAGCCTTTTTTTCCAGCACAAAGGCAGGTAAAGCCGCCCGAAAACAACCGTAGTCTGGCATTTCACATCCAAACAAACCGCCAGACGTTAATATCATACATCCTGTTCGCAGTTCTTCACCATTAAAATCCGAGTGTTTCCAGGTGATAAAGATACTTCCAACCGGCAGATAACCATTTCTTTTGTTCAGTGTTCCAGTAATTGGTTTTTTTTAATGCTTCGCCCGCCGTAACCGCACCAAATCGACGGGATAAGCCCTGGACTTCCGGTGCATACACAGATTGCAGCCATCAACTCCTGTAACGCAGAAAACAGAAACGGTCATATCCACATAAATCTATGCCTGCGTTTCAACCAGCAAAATCCGACATCTGACTGATTAAAGCTAATTCCTGGCTTCAGTAATTTCGTACGGAGCAGTCGCCAATAACTTTGCGGCCTGATAAGCGCTGTATGCACCTGCATATTCGCGCATGCATCCATCCTCAAGCTCAATAATACGATCCACCACCTGGTCCAGAAAATAGCGATCATGTGAAATGATCAGCGCAGAACCCTCGAACTCAGCCAGTGCTGCTTCCAGTGTTTCCGCTGAGGCAATGTCCAGATTATTGGTCGGTTCATCCAGCAGCAGGAAGTTCGCGTCCGACAGCATCAACAGTGCTATCTGCAGCCGGCTGCGCTCTCCACCGGAAAGTGTCCGGATGGGATTGCGGACCTGCTCGTAGGTGAACAGGAACCGGTTCAAAAAAGCCACTGCGGCTGTTTCAGACAGAGCTCTTGCCTGCCGGACGGTGTCAATCAATGTGGCCGACATATCCAGGATTTCATGTTCCTGGGCGAAATAACCGGTTCGGACACTGGGTCCCTGCACGATTCGCCCACCGCTTGCTTCCAGCTCTCCCAGTATAAGTGAAAACAATACTGTTTTTCCGGCACCGTTCGGACCGACTAATCCAACCCGCTCACCATGCCAGATTTGCAGGTTTAGCGCGCTGAAAAGGACTGGTTGCGCCTCTTCTTCCGGGTGGAATGTCATATCCAGATCAATCAGCTCCAAAACTTTCTGGCTGCCGCGCCAGCCGTTCAAACTCAAACCCATGCGGCGCTGCTCTGTTGGCGGTTGTTCCACTCGATCCATTTTATCCAGCCGCTTGAGCATGGCTTTGCCGCGGCGCGAGAATTTCTCATTATCATAGACCGCACCCCAGGTGAGCATACGTTGCGCAGCCTGTTCGAGCCGGTTAATCTCTTTCTGCTGTGCCTGGTAAACCTGCTGCTGCCGTTGTAAACGAGCCTGCTTTTCAAACATATAGGTCGAATACTCACCAGGATAATGTGTCAGCCGGCCAGCTTCCATTTCAACAATCTCATCCACCACCAGATCCAGCAAGTAGCGATCGTGAGAAACAAGGATAAACGCGCCCTTATGCTGCATCAGAAATGCTTCCAGGAATGCTTTCCCTTCCAGATCAAGGTGATTGTCCGGCTCGTCCAGCAGGAGCAAATCCGGATTCATCACCATCAACCGTGCCAGACCTACCAGTTTCTTTTGTCCTCCGCTCAATTCGCGGATCGGTTGGGAGAATTGAGATTCACTGAAGCCCAGCTTTTGCAAAACAGAGCGAATGCGGCCCTCATAACTTGGCCCATCGATTTGGGTGTACTTTGCCAACAGGTTCTCCTGCTGCGCCAATACGCGCACCAGGGTTTTTGAGTTGCCATATACCTGAGGGTCAGCCAGTCGCTCATCTACTGTTTGCATTTCCTGCTCAAGCTCTACGATCTGCTGCGAAGCCGTGATCACTGCATCCCAGATACTCGCATCGGGATCCAGGTCCGGATGCTGGTTGAGCACTCCAACGCTGAGACCATCTTTACGGACGACGAAGCCTTCATCGCATTCGATCTGTCCGGCGATAATATTCAGCAAAGTGCTTTTACCACAACCATTCGAACCAATCAAACCAACCCGACGGTCAGCATGAATCTGCCAAACCAGATCCGTGAACACTATCTCATGTCCATATGCAAATTGGATGTGATCGAGATGAACAGCAATCATGAAACTATTCCTCTACCTTTATGTAACCATTGGCTGTTGGAGCCAGTGCTTTGTCAAAGATGAAAGTAATCGTACAAAAAACCGTTTGCTCCCTTTGACAGAACACAATTGTCAGTGCATTCCTTTTTGCATTTTTTCACGGCGATTCAACAACATCAAGACCAGGAATGTGATAATAGCAATCCCGGTCCCCACAATAAGCGCAGTAACATAGGCTGGATCCGCTCTTTGGACCACCAGCGGCTCCAGATTGACAGTTACTGCCGAGGTTGTGGTCGCCATATTTATCACCCGCCACGCGCGAACATGCTGTATCAGGTCCACTCCGATCAGTGCCAGCAAACCTGTCAGTAACAGTTTCTTATCCGTCGCAAGCTTTTGCTCCTGTTTCCAGCGCTCAAACTGATTAACACCAACCAAAACAAGAATAACCAGCGGCAGGATTACAAACCTTGAACTCACACGCTGCGCACTGAGAAACGGGATGGGTATTTTCATAACCGGAATAAACACTTTATCGATAGAAAGCATAACCATGATAAAAACAGGGCCCATAATGCCCCAGAAGTGTGTCTGCTCCTGCCGATAGAACCTATATACTCCGAACATAGCCACAAAGAATAACCCCAACAGACCGATATACAGATTCAGCTCCCAATAGCCCAGGTTGGAATATCTGTTGGTCATAATTTCTTGAGGCAGCTTCAGATCGATCATCGCCGCAAACAGGTCCGTGAGTGAACGATAGCCGGCAATATAATTTCTCTCGCCACCCTGGTAAGCCAACGCACTCGGTAGAATCCGGGGCATACACAGCAGCAGGCTGCTCACACCTGCCTTGATGATCGACTTCCATCTGATCGAATTGAAAAGCAGCATGAGCGCCAGAAAGAACAACGTCCAGGTGACGAAGTGAAAGCCACCCTGGAGAAACATAGCCAGCTCCAGCAGTGCAAGCTTAAGCACCCAGTTCCAGCCCTGCTCTGCCTGCACCAGGTCCCATATCAGGATCACAAAGCAGGGCAGAAAAAAGTAAGCCATCCACATTGAATGGCCCACTGCCAGATGCGCAACGATATGGCCATTTAAATTGAAGAGTAGAAAGGCGATTGTAAAACCAGACAATGACCATTCATATTTCCGCTGCGCCAGCAACAATCCTGCAAAACCAACTGTGTAAAGGAGTATGAGCTGCACCAGTACATATGGGCCGGGTTGCAGATAGCGCAGCAGGAAAATCTGTGGAGAGATAACGGTATCTGGAATTGCCAGGAAGCGGTCAATTACATTCACGCCGGCTTCGGTGTGCAGCGGCCATTTCCCCTGCAGCAAAGCCGAACGCAGAAATCCATAACGCGAACCTTCTTGCACCCAATCGTGGATTCCAAAATTTATTTCCCCCCAATTGAGAAACAATGCCCAGATAAGGCCGCCGCAAACATAAAGGAACAGGAACCACAATAATCTGGACCCTGGATATAATCCGCGCGGTGACCGATCGACGAAGGCATCAATCACACGTTTGATGAGATTTTGCACAGAAAGCATGGGTTATTTCTCCTGTGTCGCACCACTGTCAGCCAGGTGCCGCGTATAGATAATTATCACACATGCGTGAATAAGTGGAGATTGTACAGTTCTCTGCGCCTTTTCTAAACTGTTTTTGAGATCATCGGTTCCAAAATTCAGTCGTCGAGTGCAAAACCTATTTTTAGCGTTACCTGCCATTGAACGACATTGTCAGCATTGATGCGCCCGCGTGTTTCGATCACTTCAAACCAGTTCATGTGACGGACAGTCTTAGCGGCTCTGGCAATGCCATTTTGAATGGCTTCGTCACTGCTTTTTTCCGACGTTCCCGTAATCTCGATCATCTTGTATACGGGGTTAGACATAGCTTTCGCTCCTTTGGAATCTTATTTATTTCACTCCGAATTGGATCAGGAATATGAGTGTATATTCAATATTGATCCGAGGCAAGAAAGCATATCCCGGCTGGAGCTTCTGTGAGTATCACCGACATCCTGAGAATTCAAGCATGATTACTTATGTAAGCCCCATAACCTTGCCCGGCCCGGTTCCATCCGGAGATTCTTCAACGCGGGGGAATTCCCGGCATCAAAAAAGCCGCCCCGAACGTGGGGCGGCTTTGACTATTCAAAACCTACGCTGATCGGCCCAGATGCATCGGCATGATCACATGTAGAAAATCATCCCGCCCGACCGGGCGGATAATTCCCGGCTTGGATGAAGAAGTGGTCTCCAGCGAAACATTCGGGGTAGCGACTGCGTTTAAGACATCCACCAGGAAACGCACATTAAAAGCAATTTCAACCGCGTCACCCTCAATGGTCGCATCAACCAGCGTTTGATTGGATCCGGTCTCTGCAGCTGTAGCTGAAACTTCCAGTGTGCCTGGTTCCAGTTCTGACCCCGGAACGATCCGCAGCCGGGCAGAATGGGCAGCCTCACGTGCAAAAATATCTGCCGCTTTACATGCTTTTAAAAAGGCACTGGTTGAAATAACCGTGCGGGTATCATTTCCAGTCGGTATAATACTGTTAAAATCCGGATAGGCTCCATCAATCAATTGAGAAACCAGTTCTATATTTTTGGTACGGAAAATAACCTGCCCACGATCTGGTGGCAGGAACATGGTCACAACTTCTTCCCCGTCACTGAGAACCCGGCCCAACTCTGCCATGGCCCGTGA
>Ga0255364_10382_pt1 | contig 10191 bp, 9 predicted proteins | sample ANMaggSSYBR01G12_FD_182087 | JGI IMG/M metagenome (GOLD analysis project Ga0255364, IMG submission 182087) | Sediment cell enrichment communities from methane seep in Santa Monica Basin, California, United Staets - ANME aggregate JGI... | ecosystem: Environmental > Aquatic > Marine > Cold seeps >...
GTGCGTTGGCGAAAGCGCGATTAGAGAGCGCAGTGTTTCGCGGAAACTTTTCATCGATTGATTGGGCAGCCCAAAAATAGTGTCAACATTAATATTGTTTATGTGCTTTTGCGCAATGCTGTATGCATTTATGAAGTCTTTGTATGTGTGACGCCGTCCGATTGCACGAAGAATATCGTTGTCATGGCTTTGCAGACCTATGCTTAAGCGATTAATACCCGCGTTTTTGTATGCGATTATTTTTTGCTTTGTTATCGTTTCGGGGTTAGATTCTATTGTAAACTCGCTCGGATTAAATCTCAATATGGCTTGCAGACCCGATACCAATTTATCGATCTGATTAGGCGATAACAGCGACGGTGTGCCTCCGCCGATGAACACAGTGTCGATTTGCTGCGACGATAAATAAGATTCATACAGCCCGGCTTCAATCAGAAGCATTTCTATGTATTCGTCAAAGGAGCTTTGCATATTTGGGTATGACACAAAGTCGCAGTAATAACACTTGCGAAGGCAAAACGGTATGTGAATGTATAAACCGAGCGTACTCATCAGTCTCTTTTGAGCACGGACATGAACGCCTCTGACGGCACTTGTACGCTGCCAACCTGACGCATACGCTTTTTGCCCGCTTTCTGCTTCTCGAGCAGCTTTTTCTTGCGTGTAATGTCACCGCCGTAGCATTTGCTCAGCACGTCTTTGCGCATAGCTTTGACAGTTTCGCGCGCGATAATCTAAAATATTGGACAGGACAAGAGTATTTGGGGCTTGGTGTCGCAGCTCACTCATATCTTGACGGAAACAAAAGAGTCGGTAACACGGACAACCTGCAGCAGTATTTTGAAAAATTGCGAAACAAAGAAAAACCAACCGACAAAATTGACACATTAACCAGCAGCGACATAATAAATGAGTATATCATGCTAAGGCTGCGACTGGCAGCTGGCATCGATTTGAGTGATTTTGACAAGCGATTCTGCGCAGACTTTACTACCGACTATGCAAATGCAATTTCTTGGGCAAAAAAAAACGGCTTGGTTACGCTTGTTAATGAAACACTACGCCCGACTATCAAAGGCTTTGACCTCCAGAACACCCTGATAGCAAAATTTATGAAATAAATGTGAATATGCACGAAGAGTATTGACTTTGAAGTTAATAAGTGTTATTTTTATATCGTTATGTTAGCACTCGCCTTGATTGAGTGCTAACAAAACAAAGAGGAGAGAAAGATGGACTTAAGCGAGAGAAAACTATGCATACTTAAAGCGGTCATTGATGATTACATCACGACGGGTTTTCCTGTGGGCTCAGGGACAATTTCTAAGAAGCACGGTTTCGAGCTTAGCTCTGCGACGATTAGAAACGAAATGGCAGACCTCGAAGAACTGGGGTTTTTGGATCAGCCGCACACGTCGGCCGGTCGCATTCCTTCGCACAAAGCATACAGATACTATGTTGACAGAATGATGAAAATAGCAAAGCTGAATGCGCAGGAGGCCGGAAGAATCAGAGGCTATTTCGAAGACAAGATGTCCGAGATTGAGCAAGTCATGGAAAAAGCAGCGCAGGTGCTGTCAGAAACTACGCATCAAATATCCATGGTGCTTCGTCCTCAGCTAAGGAAATCGATTATCAAGAGAATACAAATGGTTAAGATTACTCAGCACAAAGCTATTCTGCTGGTTGTAACAAACGCTGGGCTTGTCAAAGACAGCGTTATAGTTGTGCCGGAAGGAATCAGCGCAGACTATATGGAGATGATCTCAAAGCTGCTGACAGAAAAGCTCTCCGGCAAAACGCTTGAGGATGCGGAAAAAGACTTGGTAGCATGTCTTAATGAGAATATCCGAGAAAACAACGAGCTTGTGACAGACATCGTATCCGCTATTGAAACCAGTGTAGAGCCGCACGGCAGAAACGGTATTGTGCTTGGCGGCACACAAAACGTCATAGACTATCCGGCGTATATGAGCGTGGAGAAAGCAAAGAATTTTATAGCCGTGCTTGAGTCCAAGGATATGCTCTACGACTTGATGAAAAAAGCGACGCAGCTGGAGTTTTCCGTAAAGATTGGTCACGAAAACGAAGAAAAGGAGCTGTTCGACATGAGCGTTGTTACAGCGACATACAAGATTAACGGAAAGTCGCTTGGGTCATTTGGCGTGATAGGGCCAACCCGGATGGATTACTCGAAAATCGTATCTATACTTGGATATGTAAGTAACAGTTTAAATAGTGTTTTATCAGATTTTACAGAAACAGGCGAAGATTAGAAAAGGCGGAGGAAAACATGCAAGACGACAAGACTAAGCAGCAGGAAAATAAGGAAAACGAAGAAACAGGCGAGGCGGTCGAGCAAGCCGAAGTCAGCCAGCAGGAAGTCAAAGAAGAAAAAAGCAAACCGGTGAAGATAGAAGACAAAAAGATTGCGAAACTGACGAAGGCGCTGGAGAAGGCAGAAGAGGAAAAAGACGCATTCAAAGACAGCTATCAACGCACGTTTAGCGAGTTTAACAACTTCAAAAAGCGCAACCAGGGTGCTGTAGGCTCTGCAATGAAAGACGGCGCATCTGACGCGGTAGCACAGATACTGCCTGTGCTCGACAACTTCGAGCGGGCGCTAGAGCACGCAGAAGACCAGAAAAACAGTGCTTTTGCAGACGGAGTGTCCATGGTATACAAACAGCTTGTTGATATATTGACGAGTATGGAAGTGTCAGAAATACCGTCGCTTGGAGAGCAGTTTGATCCAAACGTGCATCATGCAATCCAGCAAATCGAAGTTGAAGAAAGTGAAGCAGCACCCAACACCGTGGTGATGGTAGTGCAAAAAGGATATATGCTGGGCGAAAAAATATTGCGCCACAGCATGGTAATAGTAAGTAAATAATATAATTTTTCTTAAGGAGGAAATTAGATATGGGCAAAATAATAGGAATTGATCTAGGTACAACGAATTCATGTGTTGCTGTAATGGAGGGTGGCGAGCCAACCGTAATAACCAACGCAGAAGGAAGCAGAACGACACCGTCTGTTGTGGCATTTAGCAATACAGGGGAAAGATTGGTAGGTAAAGTTGCGAAGAACCAAGCAATTACCAACCCCGACAAAACAATCAGCTCTATTAAAAGAGACATGGGAACCGACAGAGTGGTGAAGATTGACGACAAAGACTATTCGCCGCAGGAGATTTCGGCAATGATACTGCAAAAGCTGAAAGTTGATGCAGAAAGCTATCTTGGTGAGCCGGTTATCGACGCGGTTATTACAGTGCCGGCATACTTTACGGACAGCCAGCGTCAAGCAACAAAGGACGCAGGCAAAATCGCGGGCCTTAACGTTTCTCGTATTATCAACGAGCCGACAGCGGCAGCGCTTGCATACGGCATGGACAAAGACCACGACCAAAAGATACTCGTTTTTGACCTTGGCGGCGGCACCTTCGATGTGTCTATCCTCGAGATTGGCGACGGCGTGTTCGAAGTGCTCGCAACAAACGGTAACAATCGTCTTGGCGGCGATGACTTTGACGAAAAAATAATGAATTATATCGTAGCGCAGTACAAGAAGGATTCGGGCGTTGACGTATCAAAAGATAAGATGGCAATGCAGCGTATCAAAGAAGCCGCAGAAAAAGCAAAGGTAGAGCTCTCCGGCGTGCTTCAGGCGAATATCAACCTGCCGTTCATCACAGCAGACGCAACAGGCCCTAAGCATCTCGATATGACACTTTCAAGAGCGAAGTTTGACGAACTGACGGCAGACCTCATAGAAAAAACTGCGGGGCCTACAAGCAAAGCTATGGCGGACGCTGGTGTAAAACCGGCGGATCTGGCCAGAGTTATACTGGTCGGCGGCTCTACAAGAATTCCGGCAGTTCAGGAAAAAGTTAAGTCTATCGCAGGCAAAGACCCGTACAAGGGTATCAATCCTGACGAGTGTGTTGCAATAGGCGCAGCAATTCAGGCAGGCGTTATCGCCGGAGACGTCAACGACGTTGTGCTGCTAGACGTAACACCACTCTCGCTTGGAATCGAAACACTCGGCGGCGTGTGCACAAAGCTTATCGAGCGCAACACAACGATTCCGACCAAGAAGAGTCAAGTGTTCTCGACGGCGGCAGACGGTCAGTCAAGTGTAGAAATTCACGTGCTGCAGGGCGAGCGCGAGATGGCAGCATACAACAAGACGCTCGGCAGATTCAACTTGACCGGTATTCCGGCAGCGCCGCGCGGTGTGCCGCAAATCGAAGTTGCTTTTGACATTGATGCAAACGGTATTGTACACGTTCATGCAAAGGATCTTGGCACAGGCAACGAGCAAAAGGTTACGATTACTGCATCCAGCAACTTGTCGGATGATGATATTGATAAAGCTGTCAAGGACGCAGAGAAGTTTGCGGAGCAGGACAAAGAAGACAAGGAAAAGGTAGAGATTAGAAACAACGCAGACGCACTCGTTTTCCAGACAGAGAAATCGCTGAAAGACCTTGCTGACAAAGTTGACGAAGCTGATAAAGCAAGCATCGAATCAGAGATTGCAAACGTAAAAACAGCGCTTGAAGGCGAGGACACAACGGTAATCAAAGAAGCGACAGATAAACTAAGCGAAGTTAGCTACGAAGTGTTTGGCAAGATTTACAGCGCGGCAGACGCAGAAGCAAACGCTGCGGGCGCGGCAGGCGCAGCTGGAGCAGAGCCGGGTTCAGAGGCAGCGCCGGAAGACGACGTTGTTGACGCAGATTACGAAGTAGTGGACGAAGATAAAGAGTAGTACAAAGTTAATTAATAAACTTACACGAAACCAGAGCAGCATATTTGTTGCTTTGGTTTGTGTGTAAATCATCTATTTAGGCGGTACATATTTTGGCAGACAAAAGAGATTACTATGACGTGCTGGGAGTGAAAAAAGACGCAACCGGCGAAGAAATCAAAAAAGCATACAGGAAGCTGGCGAAGCAGCATCATCCTGACGCAAGCAGCAGTGATAACGCATCAGCAGATAAGTTTCACGAAGTCAGCGAAGCGTACGAGGTGCTTGGCGACGACGCAAAGAGAAGCAAGTACGACCAGTTTGGTCATGCGGCGTTTGACCCTGCGGCAGGCGCAGGCGGTGCGGGCGGATTCAATGGCTTTGGCGATTTCGCAGGCGGATTCGGCGATATTTTTGACACCTTTTTTGGCGGTGGAACACAGCGCAGAAACGGTCCGATTCGCGGTGCTGATCTTCGTATGGAGCTTCGAATCACGTTCGAAGAAGCGGCGTTTGGCGTAACGAAAGAAGTTCGCTTAAACAAAGACTTTACTTGCGATACTTGCGGCGGCAGCGGTGCAAAAAAGGGTACACAGACAAAGACGTGCAGCCAATGCGGCGGCAGCGGACAGGTTCGCCAGCAAAGCCACTCGGTTTTTGGCAACTTTGTCAATGTTGTAGATTGCCCAAGCTGTAACGGCAGAGGCACAATTATCACAGAACCATGCAGCGAGTGTAATGGGAGCGGCATAAAACGCAAGCAAAAGACGATGAAGGTGAAAGTGCCGGCGGGCATCGACAACGGGCAAGTGATTACACTGCGCGGTGAGGGCAGCGCAGGACAACGCAGCGGCCCTGCTGGCGACTTACAGATTCACATCAGATTCTCTGCGCACAAGTTCTTCGTAAGAGACGGTTATGACCTGCATCTGGATATGCCGGTGACGTTTATGGAGGTAGTGCTTGGGGCAGAGCTGATTATACCGACTCTGGACGGCAAAGCGAAGTACAAAATGAGCGCCGGCACGAAAACGGGCACAGTTTTCCGCTTGAAGGACAAAGGCATACAGCATTTGCGTTCAGGCAGAAAAGGCAGTCTCTACGTACGTGTTATTGTCGAAGTGCCAAAGAAGCTTTCAGATAAACAAAAAACTTTGATCAAAGAATTTGAGATATTGAACAAACCAAAGAAAAACTTTTTCGATCGGGTAAAAGGAAAATAACGATGAATTGGAATCGAGTCAGCATAGAAACGAAACAGCAGGCGTGCGATATAGTTGCGTCTGTTTTGATTGACGCAGGTGCAGGCGGTGTCCAGATAGAGGGCGGTGAAGTTCGCACAGCAAAGCGTGACGAGTATTTAGAACCGGCTGTTGTTGGTGACACGCTCAAGGTCATCGCGTATTACGGCGACACGGATTTTGACGCAACACAGGGCTTCATAAAAGAAAAACTCACTAATCTCAAGGCCTCATCAAACATGGATTTTGGAACACTCAAAATTGTCGTTAATGAGATCGAGGATACCGATTGGAACGCTAATTTTAAAAAAAACTTCACGACTTTTCGAGCAGCAAGCAACATCGTAATCAAACCCACTTGGGAGGATTATGACGCAAAGCAAAGCGACATCGTTATCGAGATGGATCCCGGAATGGCGTTTGGCTCCGGCGTTCACGAAACAACGAAAATGTGTCTGGAGCTTGTGCAAAAGTATATGCCGGACACTGCCGATTGGTCGGTCATGGATGTCGGCTGCGGCTCGGGTATTCTTGGGATTGCGTGCGCAAAGCTTGGCGCGGCAGAAGTGCTCGCGCTCGATTATGACAACGTAAGCGTCGATGTAACAGCCGCCAACGCGAAAGCAAATAAAGTTGAACTAACTGCAAAGCAATCCGACTTGCTGCAAAACGCGGAAACTAAAAAATTCGATATCGTTCTTGCAAACATAATTGCAGACATCGTTATACGATTGAATGATGATGTTTCAGACTACCTCAAGGATGATGGAGCATACATCGTTTCCGGTATCATAGAAGACAGATTGGACGACGTACTGGCTTCGCTGAATGAAAACAATTTTGAAGTGCTGCAAATCCTAAGCATGGCTGACTGGAGAGCAGTTGCGGTAAGGAAAAATCATGCGTAGATTTCTTACAAGCGAAGTAATGCAAAACAGCATAACTATCACCGGCGAAGAGGCCAATCACATGAAAAACGCTGTGCGCATGAACGTGGGGGATGAGTTCATTGCCTTCGACGGAAGCGGCACAGACTACACATGCGTAATCACAAAAGTAGACAAAGACATTTCTGCGGATATCACAGACAGAACACAGAGCAAAGCTGAACCAAATATAAAAGTAACGCTGTATCAAGCTTATCCAAAATCGGCAAAAATGAACGAAATTGTGCAAAAGGCTATAGAGCTTGGCGCAGCCGCAATCGTACCGTTTCTGTCGAAGCGCTGCGTAAAGCGCCCAAGCGGTCAAGGCGAAAAGCTTTCTAAAGTCGCACTGTCGGCAGTAAAGCAATGCGGCAGAAGCGTTCTGCCAAAGGTAGCTGACGTACAAAGCTTTGAGCAAGCGGCAGAGCTTATGAAAAGCCACGAGCTTCTCATAGTGTGCTTTGAGGAAGAACGACTAACGTCGCTTGCGCAGGCTCTATGCAAAGACGTTTCCGACATCGGTATCGTCATCGGCAGCGAAGGCGGTTTTGAGCGTTTTGAAATCGAAAAAATGCGTGAAGTCGGCGGAATTCCCGTAACTCTCGGCAGACGAATTATGCGCACAGAAACAGCAGGGATGGCGGTTTTATCTGCATGTTTTTATGCAAAAGGACAGATGGAATATTGAAAAAAGTATCATTTTTTACGCTCGGCTGCAAAGTAAACACATACGACACGACGTATATGCAGGAGCTGTTTTTAAATAACGAATACGAGGTTGTCGATTTTGGCGAACCTTGCGACATAGTGGTAGTCAATACATGCACGGTCACAGGCACTGCCGACAAAAAAAGCAGAGCCATCGTGCGGCGCGCATCCAAAACCGGCAAGGTAATCGTTGCGGGCTGCATGGCGCAAAAGAGTGCAGAGCAGGTGCTTGCGATGGACGGCGTGAATGCGGTAATCGGCACGGATGATCGCAGCAAGGTCGTTTCTGTTGCAGACAGCGTTCTTGCGGGCAGTGATAAAATCAACGCAACGCACGACATTGACAGCTGTGGATTTGAGCAGATGCAGGTGCGAACAACAGGCAACCGCACTCGCAGCACAATCAAAATCCAAGAGGGCTGCGACAACTTTTGCAGCTATTGCATAATTCCGTACGTTAGAGGAAGATCTCGCTCAAAGAGCTTGAAAGATGTTGTATCGGAAGCAACAGCACTTGCAAACAGCGGTGTCAAAGAAATCGTGCTGACCGGAATACACATCGCATCGTACGAAGATAATGATTTTGGTTTGGCAGATGTCGTTCTTGCGCTTGACAAACTCGACGTACGCATTCGTCTTGGGTCGATAGAGCTTGGTATTTTGGACAACGAGTTCATTCGCACAATATCAAAGACAAAGAACTTATGCCCGCACTTTCATTTATCGCTGCAAAGCGGCTCTGCGAGTGTGCTGGAGCGCATGAACCGCAAATACACACCTGAAGCATACTTCGATTTCCTGAAGGTATTGCGCGGCAGCTTTGACAGCCCCGCTATCACGACCGACGTTATCACCGGCTTCCCGGGCGAAACACAGAGCGAGTTCGATGATACGCTGGCGTTTGCAGAAAAAGCAGCGTTTGCTCGCATACACGTGTTCCCGTTTTCCGCAAGAGAAGGCACAAAAGCGTTTGACATGACGCCAAAGATACCGACAAACATTGCAAAACAGCGTGCAAACGAGCTTATTAAGCTTGGAGCAGTGCTGGGAAACAACTATTTGCTTCAAATGCAGGGCAAGAGCGACATCGTCCTCTTCGAGGAAGAATCCACCGTATTTGAAGGGCTGACCGAGGGCTATTCCACGAGATATATCCGCGTTGCCGTCAAAGCAAACATTAACGAGTGCAAGCAGGTTGTGCTCGGTGAAATATACAATAATATAATGCAAGGAGAAACAACATGAACGACTGTCTATTTTGTAAAATTGTCGCTAAAGAGATTCCCTGTAACAAAGCATACGAGGACGATAAAGTGCTCGCATTCCACGACATAAATCCGCAAGCGCCTGTGCATCTGCTGATCATACCAAAAAAGCACATCGTTTCGGTTGCCGACACAGCAGAGAGCGATATGGACCTTTATGCGCGCATAATGAGCGTTGCCAAAAGACTCGCAGAAGAGTTTGGTCTAAAGAGCGGATACCGCATCGTCACAAACATTGGCAAAGACGGCGGACAGGCAGTAGACCACCTGCATATTCACTTGCTTGGAGGCCGCGCAATGGGCTGGCCGCCCGGCTGAGTCTCACATTCTAAAAAATGATAACGGATGCACCACGTGCTGCTCTTTTGGATTGCTCTCCGCTACTTTTGTGTTAAGCAGACAAGCGCGCGTGATTGCCTGCTTGCCAAAACGTCGCACAATATCGTCCTTGGCAAACTCCAAGTTCTGCAAATAGATATGCTGCGGTTCAAGAAAACTAAGCTGCGTGTATTTGCCGATAGGGGACAGGTTAGCAATGCGCGCGCCGATGCTGCGTATCGGTCTTTGCTGCGCGTTCCAGTTCGCTTTGTACAGCGCCATCGCACGGTCTACCATCTCGTCTGCGATAAATGTCGGGCGGGGGAGTTTGTATTGGCGCGTGATATGAGCAAGATCTTTATCGCGCAGATATATGCCGATTACGCTGCCTTGCAGCTTCTTTTTGCGGGCGCGATACGCAACCATCTCGCAAAGAATCAAAAACGCCTGCTTCACTTCTACATCATTAACCAAATCGTGTTTTGTCGTCATGCTGTTGCCGATGCCCTTCACGCCATAAGTGTGATCGACGCTTTGCACGGGCGACATGTCGTTGCCGTTTGCGAACGCATGCAGCGTAAGACCGTTTTTGCCAAGCATCGATTTTAGCAGCAGCGCAGGGCAGGCGGCAATGTCGCCGATGGTGTTTATGCCTGCTCTATCTAGTTTTTTTTTAGTAGCTCTGCCGACATACAGCAAATCGGAGCTAGGGAGCGGCCACGCGATTTGGCGATAGTTTTCGCGGCTGATTACGGTAACGGCGTTCGGTTTTCGGTAGTCGCTCCCTAGCTTTGCGAAGATTTTGTTCCACGACACGCCGACAGACACGGTAAGCCCCGTTTCCTTTTTTACAGTCCGCCGTATATCGTGCGCAATGCGTTCGCCAAAGTCTTTTACTGCGCGGGACGATGTGATATCAAGCCAGCACTCATCGATGCCAAACGGTTCGATTTTGCCTGTGTATCGCTCATAAATGCC
>Ga0255364_10385_pt1 | contig 10178 bp, 12 predicted proteins | sample ANMaggSSYBR01G12_FD_182087 | JGI IMG/M metagenome (GOLD analysis project Ga0255364, IMG submission 182087) | Sediment cell enrichment communities from methane seep in Santa Monica Basin, California, United Staets - ANME aggregate JGI... | ecosystem: Environmental > Aquatic > Marine > Cold seeps >...
GATAATGAAGTTGATACGGATAAAGATGGAGTTCCGGATTGTGAAGATGCCTGTCCAAAGAGTCCCAATGACCCAGTGGGTGATCCCTGCAATCATAATGAGGATGGCGATCCTTGGGATGACTGGAAAGACGCATGTCCCTTTGATCCGAACAAAAAACATTCTCCCGGCGTATGTGGCTGCGGTGTATCAGACACCGACAGTGACGGAGATGGCGTTGCTGATTGCATTGATAAATGCCCTGGTTATGATGATAACGATGATGCAGATGGGGATTGCACCCCGGATGGTTGTGACGGGTGTCCCTCTGATCCGGATAAAACAGATCCCGGAGTATGCGGCTGTGGTGTGCCTGATCCCTGTCCAACACCGACACCCTGACTCACACCCTGTCCATAAAGAATAACCCGTCACTACAAAGGCCCAGGATTTCCTGGGCCTTTTCTTGTATTTAAAATAGATACTAATGAGCCGTTCTTATTCGGTTGGGACCTGTACTACCTTCGTGGCCGAGGCGTGGTACTCATATAGACCGCCGCCGGCTTCGAGCAAGATTATTTACCCCGGTGTGACTATGGCGTCGTAGGTCACTCCTGCTTCCGGGACACCCAGACTGGCGTCATCAAACAGGGTTTCCTTGATGATCTTGGTGACAATATTTTCGATGTCAACCCCGGTTTTGATGGTCAGGTCCAATTTAGCTAGTATAACCAGTGATTCGGTATCCTCTGGCAACTCGGGCGGCAAGGATTCCTCAACGAGTTGGTTATTTCCAGACAAGCTTCAGGCGGATAATAACAAGATACCGATCAATAGGATTCCAAGTGTAAGCCAGATTCTATTTTGTCTTAATAGGATTCTTAAATCCAGATATCCAGCACAGATAACCCTCAGGGCAATAACCAGTAAGCTACCTGGTCTAGGTAGGCAGTAAACCCCGCTATGTCCGTAGCGGCTACCAGAATGCCAAAGCGTCCTGCTCCGAAAGTGCTGTCCTCTACTTCAAAAATCTGGTGCCCGTTGATAAAACCGGTTAATATTATCCCGGTTGTTTTGATACCCAAGCGGTTTTCACTGCCCGGCCCCGGGTTAATATATTCACTGGCGGTCCAGGGTACCATGATTGAATACTCGTCCCTCTCACTTTCATAGCTACTTAGCCTGTAGGAGCCATCACAGGCAATACTGATCAGGTAGCCTTCCGTGGTGTCTCGGGCCCGGAAGATCATCCCGTAGCGGTCTTTGCCGCCACATTCATCGCCAAAGGTTCCGGTGATTTCCAGATAAAAATTGTAAAGGTTGGGGGAGGCAAGGCTCCAGGTTTCGTAATTATTGGCTTTTTTGGCAACCAGGATCATTTTGTTGTTTTCTACCTGGAAACTGGATTGAGACTCATCGTAAAGGAAAAAATTCGATCTGTTATCAAAGTCGTCCAGAAACCAGGGATCACCTAAGAAAGATATAGGGTCTTCTGGATCGAGAGTAGCTGTGGGAGTAATTGTTGATGTTAATGTAATTGTCGGTGTCAGGGTGGGAATATTTGGATTGAGTGTCCTGGTCGGGGCATTTGGATCCGGGGTTTGATAGGGATTTTCCGGGGGTGCAATCACAAGCGGTGTTCTGGTCAGGGTTGGTCCGAGAGCAGAATCGAGATTATCCTGATCAGTACGACTTGGCTGGAGTTGTTGAGGGAGGCAGCCAGCTGCCAGAGCTATAACCAAACATATGAACAAGACCTTTTTCATACTTATCCTTCTCTCTTTTAAAAATCAGCCTGGATGCCTTTTGTTAATAAAGTGTACCTAGATCTGAATCTCCGTCAACATCTTGGCCGAATTTGTTCTTCACCGTCACGAGGTAAGTTACAGAGATGGTTGACTTAGTTGTGAAAAACAGTAGGAACGTGAACTTAAAATGAAAAAAGGAGGCTTGGGACCACCAGCCTCCTTTTTTAGGTATTCTGCATTTATTCCGTCGGCACCTGAACGACCTTCGCGCCCGAGGCGCGGTATTCATATAGATCGCCACCCGCTTCAAGCATGATGATATACCCCGGAGTCACTATGGCGTCGTAGGTCACTCCTGCTTCCGGGACTCCCAGGCTGGCATCATCAAAAAGGGTTTCCTCGATGCTCTTGGTGACAATATTTTCGATGTCAATGCCGGTTTTGATGGTCAGGTCGAATTTTGCCAGCATGATCAGGGACTCACTGTCCTCAGGTAATTCTGGCGGCAGGGATTCCTCAACAGGCTGGTTATTTCCAGACAAGCTGCAGGCGGATAATAACAAGATACTGATCAACAGGATTCCAAGTGTAAGCCAGATTCTATTTTGTTTCATGCAATTTCTCCAATCTAGAAATTCAACTCAGATAACTCTCAGGGCAATTTCCAGTATACCACCTGGTCAAGGTAGACGGTGAAGTCCGCAGTATTCGTGGCTTTTACTAATACACCTGCGCGTCCTTGGCTGAATGTGCTGTCGTTGAGTTCGAAAATCTGACGGCCGTTGATAAAGCCGGTGATCTTATCTCCCTTGACCATCACGCCAAGCCTGTTCAATCCTTCTGGTCCGCTGATGATGTGCTCGCTGGAAGTCCAGCCTTTGATCACGTTATATTCATCATCTTCGCTTTCATAAGAGCTTAATCTATAGAAGCCATCACAGGATATTGTGATCAGATAACCTTCGCTGGTGTCCGGGGCTCGGAAGATCATCCCGTAGCGGTCTCTTCCACTGCAATTTTCTCCGAATGTCCCAGTGATTTCCAGATAGAAGTTTGTTAGATCTTCCCAGGAAAGGCTCCAGCTTTCATAACTTGTTGTCTTTTTCCCAATCATAACAAACTGGTTATCTTCAACCTGGAAACTGAATTCGGAGTCGCTATACTGATAGATGATCGAGCCGCTATCGAAGGTATCTTTTACAGAGGGTACACCAAGCGAGAGAACTGGATCCTCTGGGGCTAGTGTGGGAGTAGCTGCGTCTGTGGGAGTGACCTCTTCTGTGGGTGTGTGAGTGATCGTCGAGGTATCAATTGGTTCAGGCGTAAATGTCGGTGAGGGAGTGAAGGTTGGCTTGTCTGTTGCCTGGAGATTTGGGTCCGGAGTGACTGTAGAAACAGACGCGACAATAGTCTGGCCGGGTTGATCCTTTAACTCCGGTTCGATAGTCAGGGTGGCCGCGACCAACGAGGCAATTATGTCACTGACGTTGGCGGTGGGTTCAATTTGCTGAGGAAGACAACCGGTTAAGAATATGATTGTCAATCCTAAAACCAGGATTTTTTTCATGTTAAATATCCTCCGGAAACTGCATTTCAATTAATCTAGATTGTAACAGATACCAGTAAATGATTGGTTTTCTGTGCCCTGCCACCTCAAATAATTAAAATGAATACAACTCTCCCCCAAATTACTCGTATATTGGATTACTAGATGATTTTTAATCATTTAATCAGTCTGACCCATGAATAGTGTAAGATTAAGATAGGATAGAGTTCTTCCTCGAGGAGGAAAAATGGATTACGGCAAACTATTTACAAGAGCGTGGGAAATTATCTGGAAATTCAAATTCCTGATACTCCTGGGTGTACTGGTCGCTTTGAGTGGATCAAGTGGTTCAAGTGGCAATCAAAGCAGGTATATGTTTGAAGGCGGGGATATTCCCTGGAATGATATGCCCAGGTTTGATTATGGTTCTCCTTTCCAGGATCTGGATCTGTCGATCCTGGCGATCCTTGGATTAATCGCCCTGGGAGTTGTATTAGTGGTCGTAGGACTGGCGTTGTGGGTGGCTGGGACCATTTCCGGGGGTGGATTGATCAGTGCAGTTAATGATATTGAACTTGATACTCCTGCTACTTTCTCATCTGCCTTCCAGGCTGGATGGAAAAAGGGATGGAGGTTACTGGGGATTGACCTTGTACCAGCTATTCCTGGTCTTGCACTTTTCATTGGCGGCTTGGCAATATTTTTATCTTACGGGGGATTCGTGGAAATGATGGATGGGGTTTGGCCTTATGCTGGTATAGGTCCCTTTCTGCCGCTGATTCTCTTGACTTGTTTGCTGCTTCCGATCATCCTCTTCCTTTCGATTATGCGGACGTTTGCCATGAGAGCCTGTGTGCTGGAGGACTTGGGCGTGGTCGCTTCCTACAGACGAGGGTTTGAGGTTTTGGCTGACAATCTGGGTACCGCATTGATCCTATTTCTCATTCAGATCGCAGTCAGCATCGGACTCTTTATTGTTATGATAGTGCCTGGTATTCTGATGGTTTTATGCTGTCTGTTATGGCCCATTCTGATTCTGGTGCAAGGTGCGTTCAGTGCCTATATATCCACTCTGTGGACCCTGGCCTGGCGTGAGTTTGTGGAGGTAAAGGCGATAGTTAATAGTGAGGGGTAAGTAAACATCAATTATCAGTATAGAATTCTGAAAGGGCGACTTGGCGAGTCGCCCTTTTGATTTTGTCTGTAAGGGTGCTGTTAATAGCCAGTCGATTAATTGCCAGGATGGATGAAGAAATGTCCTTCAGGAGGCAATTGTAAAAGCGAGCTAGTTTAAATCATAAGTATTGTATAAAATAATCAAATATAGTGAGAAATTATCTTGGAAGAGGGTATATTAGAGTCTAATAACGGTTGTTTAAGTAAGGAGAGAGAGTTATGAAAATTAAAGTAGGAGATCTGGCTCCGGAATTCAGCCTAAAGAGCCATCTTGATAAAGATGTGACTTTAAGTGAATACCGGGGCAAGACCACTGTATTGGTTTTCTTCCCACAAGCTTTTACCCCGGTTTGAACCAGCCAAATTCCGTCCTATGAAGCGGAGTATGCTGCATTTGCGGAATTAGATGTCCAGGTTCTGGGCATAAGTGTTGACCACGTACCGGTATTAAAGGCTTGGGCTGAAAGCTTGGGAGGGGTCTCGTATCCCCTGATCAGCGATTTCTGGCCCCACGGTGAAATCGCGAAAGAATATGGCGCTTTCCGTGAGCATGAAGGCCGATCTGAAAGGGCGATCTTCATTATTGATAAAGATGGAATTGTTCAGTACGTGGATATCCACGATGTAGATGAACAGCCTGATAACGAGGTGTTATTCCAGGAGATCCGTCGCATTCAACCCGACCATAAACCAATCAAAGCTCCAGAAGAGAAAAAGGCAGAGGATGACCTGGATCTGGAAGGTGTAGTTCTGTTCTGCAACAAATGGTGCCCCGGCTGCCGAAGGGCCCGGATCTGGTTTGAAGATAAAAAGATCGAATTCACGGAATATGATGTCACCAGGAATCAGGCTGCTGCCAAACAGGTGAAAGAGTGGACCGGAGGAAATCTAACCACTCCCACTTTTTATATCAATGGAGAAGTGGTGGTTGATTGGAAAATCGAAGAGGTATCGCGCCTATTGCTGTAAATCTTTCCCTGACAATACCCCTACAAATATGAAATCGATTAGAATAGGGGAATAATAAAAAGCCCCGGATCCTTGACTGGATCCGGGAATGAATTAGAATTATTCAGTATCTGTATAGTCAATATCTGAATAGTATGGCAAAAAAATCGTCTGCACATACCTTGGAATATATTTTATTGGGGCTGATCCTAGAAGAGCCGGCCCATGGTTATGCCCTGTATGAAAAACTGCGCAGTACAGCAGAGCTATCACTGATCTGGCAGGTGAAGCGCAGCAAACTTTACTACCTGCTCGATAAACTGGAAACAGATGAACTGCTGGTGTCTTCTATAACAAGCCAGAGCCCTTACCCCGACCGAAAGGTCTATCAGATTACGGTTCAGGGGATTGAAATATTAGAAAAATGGATGTACTCCCCTGTATTGAGCAGCAGATATGTGCGCCTGGCTTTTCTATCGAAATTGTTTTTTGTTCTCAGGCAAAACAGGGAATTGGCTGATGAACTAATCTCCAAACAATTAGAAGTTTGCCAGGGCTGGTTGGATAATCTGGAACGACAGCATAAGAATCTAGAAAAAACCGAATATATTAACTCCCAGGTATTTTTATTCCGAATTGGTCAGATAAAGGCAATGCTTGAATGGCTGAAAAATTTACGGGAAACTATTCCTGAATAGAGTCCTATCATAATGTCTATCACAGGAGAAAGTAGTATGAAACAAGTTTTATTAATAATCACATTATTAGTGATGGCTGGCTGCAGCGGAATCCCAAGTTTGAGTCAGCCTATTGAGATAACTGATGCGACCGGGCATACGGAAACCCTGGATGGTATCCCTGACCGGATCGCAATTGCAGGTAAAGCGACCATTATGGTGCAGGATACGATCTTTATGTTTGCGGATGCCCGCGAAAAAGTGATAGCGCTAGAGAATCGTAGTCAATCAGCTTTTAGCTTTTTACCTCTCATCGACCCTGGTCTTGAGGAAAAGGAGATATTTGAGAAGAATGTCGGCCCGGAACAAATCGCAGCTGTTCAGCCAGAATTAGTCTTGATGAAAAGCTTTATGGCTGAACAATTGGGTGAACCGCTCGGGCAGCTAAATTTGCCAGTTTTATATCTTGACCTGGAAACCCCGGAAGCTTTTTACCAGGATATCCAAACTCTGGGCCAAGTCTTTGGTGATAAGAAACGAGCAGACGAGATCTCGGAATTTTATCAGTCCCGTGTAGCTACGATTGAAGAGAACCTTGCTGGTGTCACTGAAGACCAAAAACCTGGGGTGCTAATCCTACAATATACCGATAGAGAAGGTGAAGTGGCATTCAAGGTACCCCCTGTATCCTGGCTCCAGACCCGCCTTGTAGAAATTTCAGGTGGAAATCCGGTTTGGAAAGAAATTGATGTCGGTGGAGGGTGGATCGTTGTCAACCTGGAACAGATCGCAGCTTGGGATCCCGATCAGATATTCATCATCAGCTATGATGGAAATGCATCCGATGTTAAAATTGACCTGATGAGTAATCCCATCTGGAGCAATTTCAGAGCGATCCAGAATGGCCAGATATTTGCCTTTGCTTATGATTTTTACAGTTGGGATCAGCCGGATACTCGCTGGATCCTGGGTTTGCAGTGGTTGGCAACGAAGATCCAACCAGAGTTAAATTCAAATATTGATATTATGGAAGAAGTGTATGAATTTTATTCGGTCCTGTATGGAATGGATCAGGAAACGATCGATGCAAATGTGATTCCGATCCTGACAGGAGATATACCCTGATAGATCGATCATGACAAAAGAAAAATACAAACGATTTATTTTACTTTTGAGTTTAGGCATCCTGGTGGTGTTTCTGGTATCGATTTTTGTCGGCCGTTATCCCAGCCCACCAGGTATGTCTCCTCGCACCCTCTTTGAGGATCGTTTGGCCCGGCAGCTGGTCCTTAATCTGAGACTTCCCCGTTTGTTAGTCGCTTTCCTGCTGGGAATGGTCCTATCCGCAGCCGGGTCTGTTTTACAGATGATTTTCAGGAATCCTTTGGTTGAACCCGGATTCTTGGGTATTTCCCAGGGAGCCGCCTTTGGAGCAGCAGTTTCTATCCTGTGGTTTGCCAACCATCCCCTGGTGATCGAATTAAGCGCGACCTTTTTTGGATTACTTGCATTAGCTGCTTCCTACTATCTTTCCACACGAATCCGTTATGGCGGATGGGTGTTGCGTCTGATTCTGTCCGGGGTAGCAGTCTCAGCCTTGTTCTCAGCCGGGGTGGGAGTTTTGAAATATATTGCTGACCCATTAACAGAACTGCCTGAAATCACATTCTGGCTCCTGGGAGGATTGTACAGTGTTACCTGGCGGGACCTGCTCTTTGTCTTGCCGTTTGCGCTGGTTGGTATTGTCGTTGTTTATGTGATGCGCTGGCGAGTAAATTTATTATCCCTGAATGATGATACGGCTTTTTCGTTGGGAGCCTCATTAACGCGAGAACGGTTGATCCTATTAATCACAATTGTTGCTGCTGCAGCGGCTATCACGGCAATCAGCGGTGTAATCAGCTGGGTAGGTCTGATCGTACCCCATATATCGCGCCGGATATTTGGCGCCAGTGCAGAGAAATCCATTCCGGCCGCCATGTTGCTGGGCGGAGGTTTCACAATGATTGCTGATGACCTGGCCAGAACACTGCTTGCTGGGGAGATCCCTCTGGGAATTTTGACTTCCGCAATAGGAGCCGGATTATTTATATACTTGATGATCAGTATGAGTATCAAGGTCAGGCGCAATGAATAAGATACTTTCCCTGGATGGCATCCACTTCAGTTATGGAGAAGGGGATCCGGTAGTCCTGGCTGATCTCTCCCTGGATATTCCGACCGGAAAGGTAACCGCGATCCTGGGGCCAAACGGCACTGGTAAGACTACTATGCTGCATATCATGCTGGGATTGCTAAAACCACTCCAGGGTGGCGTGAGAGTGGCTGGAAAATCCCACAAGGATTATTCAAAGCGTGAGTTGAGCCAGATGATCGGCCTAGTCCCCCAATTTGAATCCATTCCTTTTAATTTCTCCGTAATCGAATACGTGCTTCTTGGCAGATCTCCTTATTTGAATCCTTTCCAGCTGCCAGGGGATGTGGACCTGAAAATTACGGAAAATGCTCTTAAAGAAGCTGGTATCAGCCATCTGGCTGAAAAACCTGTGACCGAGATCAGTGGGGGGGAGCGGCAGCTGGTCCATATATCGCGAGTATTGACACAGCAAACAAAGATATTGCTTCTCGATGAACCTACTGCCCATCTAGATCTGGAGAATCAGAATCGGATCTTGTCTTTATTAAAAAGAATGGCCGCCCAGGGTGTCACTACTGTAATAACCACCCATGATCCCAATGCTGCTATTTTTGCCGCGGACCATTTTGTGTTGATGGATCAGGGTAATATTGCAGCTGAAGGGGAACTCGAGAAAGTGATCACCACTGAAAACCTCTCCATGATCTACAGAACCCCAATTAGAGTGGAAAAGATCAACGGTTACACGATGGTAGTGATGGATAAGATGGAAGAACATGGGTGAAATCTTTCTCCTTAGTGGTGAATTCCAGACTGGAAAAACCAACCTGTGCCTTGACATATATCAGCTGGCTCAAGAAGCTCGGGTCCGGGTAGGAGGAGTAATATCCCCTGCTGTTTTTGAGGGAGATAAAAAGACCGCTATCGATGTATTAGACCTGAAAAGTGGAACACGAAAAAGGCTGGCTGAATTGAGAACTTCTCATCAAACCGATCTGGAAACGCAGCGCTGGTCTTTTGACTCAGAGGTTGTGGACTGGGGGAATAAGGTGTTAGAGGAAGCTGTCCCCTGCGATTTGCTGATGATCGATGAGTTAGGCCCGCTGGAATTCCAGAGGGGTGAAGGCTGGGTAAATGGGTTTTCTGCAATAGAAAGTGGGGATTATTCAACTGCGTTGATTGTGGTTCGGCCGTCCCTGATCGATGAAGCTGCCCGATTATGGCAGGTCTCACGGATAATTGATCTTGATCTGGTCACTCTGGATTCTTCACTAGTCGTAGAAATATTTGATGGTTTAGATCTCTCCTAGAAGCTCTCTCAAAACTAACTATATAAAAGCCAAGAGGTATAATATATTTGGATTATTCAATGGTTACGGAGGTATTTCATGTTAGGACTAGGACCTACTGAACTAATTATCATCCTGGTGATAATCGTTATCGTCTTTGGGGTAGGCCGAATCAGTAAGATCGGTGGCGAGCTGGGCAGCGGTATCAAGGCATTTAAAGAAGGCCTGCAGGGTGACGAGGAAGAAGAAGCGGAAGTAGAATCTGAAGAGAAATAATATCTCTCTGGATATTTATGGAAATGATCTTAGGACAATGTGAACCATTTTCCATTCAACTTGACCGCTGATTACAGGCGGTCGTTTAATATCATGTTCTAAGGACGATAATTGAGGGATAAGTGGGAAAATTGAAAGTATTCTGGAAAGCGATCGTTAAACCTTTCAGGAAATTTGGATCCTGGATAGCAAAACCATTTAAAGGGATCGCGGCATTTTTCATGGAAGAACCTGTAGATTCTCCTGTAGCTGAGAGTCTTCAAATGGCATTTGACGAACCAGCCAGCTTTCTGGAGCATATTGGTGATCTTCGGAAACACCTTGTGCGGGCTTTTTTGGCATTGTTATTATGTGCAGTGATAGCTTTTGTTTTCCTATCACCGCTCTTGGAATTCATCTCCC
>Ga0255364_10387_pt1 | contig 10148 bp, 9 predicted proteins | sample ANMaggSSYBR01G12_FD_182087 | JGI IMG/M metagenome (GOLD analysis project Ga0255364, IMG submission 182087) | Sediment cell enrichment communities from methane seep in Santa Monica Basin, California, United Staets - ANME aggregate JGI... | ecosystem: Environmental > Aquatic > Marine > Cold seeps >...
TTAGACCTGTTAAGGTTATAGCTAAGAAAGATAGGGTTAGAAGGATTATAAAGGTTAAAGATGACCATCCCTGGAGAAACGGGGTAGAACACTTCACTTACGAAGAAAGCGATCGGGAATTTGTTGCTGCTATCTATGACCCCAAAGGTTGGGAGTAGATAGCATATCTGCCAGGGGTGCACTTTTGTAAGGGGACACCCTTGGCAGGTCCCGGATGGTATGAGTTAATTTGGTTTAAAGTAATCCGCCTTTAGGGAAATATTTTGTTTTAGTTTTTAATCTTAAAGGGGACATTTTCACTGACTGATTTACTACCTTAAAAGGGACATTTTCACTGACTATTGACAATATTTAAAACAATATCGAGTCTTGAGTATATAGTATATAGTTAAGAAAGAGAAAGAAAGCGAAAGAAAAGATAGAAAAAAGAAGAAAAATTTATATTAACACATTTATTTAGGAACAGCGGCCTTTCTTAGTCGCTCCATTATTGCCAGACCCAAACCATGTTCTTCTATACCTTCAGCAATAATAATCTCAAATCCTTCTTTATCAAAACTCCTTAAGGTTGCGAAGAGATTTGCCGCACAAACGTCTAACTCACTGCCTTTACCTATAACTTTAATTTCAAATCTATCATATTTATTCTGATTTTCTTCTTTGGCCATTATCCCTACTTTAAATCCTTGTGCCTTACATTCAAAAGCCAATTGACGAACTTTTTCTATCTGGGTTTCCCCTTTCTCTTCCACTAAAATTAGTCTTGCTTGAGGAGAATAATGACTGTTTAACATTCCCGGAGAACGAAAGCCTTCTTCTAACTCCTTACTTATTTTTACCTGGCCAATTACTTCTTTTAATTTTTCCACTGATATCCCCCCTGCTCTCAGTATCCGGACAGGTCTGGTAGTTATATCGAGAACAGTAGATTCTACCCCTACTTTTGTTTTTCCTCCATCTATAATCATCTGTATTTTACCATCTAAATCATCAGCTACGTGTTGAGCAGTAGTGGGGCTTGTCCTTCCAAAAAGATTGGCACTGGGAGCCACTATAGGGGTTTGAGCTTCTCTTATTAGATTCAAGGCAATATTATCAGCAGGCATCCTTACAGCAACTGTATCTAAACCTGCAGTTATAATATCTGAGACTAACTCAGATTTTTTAAGAACCAAAGTAAGGGGGCCCGACCAAAATGCTTTGGCTAATTTTAGAGTTACCGAGGGAACTTGTCTGGACAATCTATACAATTCTTTTATATCGGCAATATGAACAATTAAAGGATCATTAAATGGTCTTCCTTTGGCTTGAAATATTTTCGCAACCGCTTTCTCATTGAGGGCATCTGCCCCCAATCCATAGACTGTCTCAGTAGGAAAAGCCACTAGGTTACCTTTTTTTATTTCTTCTGCGGCTATTTTAATTTTAGCTAAATTTATCCTTTTGGGATTTATTTCTAATATTTTGGTTTTCATTATAATATTTTTAATATTTTATATCTTAATATTCCGATAGGAACTTCAATCTCTACCTCTTCTCCTTCCTGGTGACCTAAAAAGGCCTGCCCCAAGGGAGAATTTAAGGATATTTTATTTTGAGTAAAATCTATTTGATCCTCCGGGACAAAAATATATTCTACCTTTTCCCCGGAACCTAAATTTTTCAGTTTTAGAGTTGTGCCGATGCCAATTCCTTCTGAACAGCAATCTTCATCTACCACTTTAGCGCGACTTAGCTTTTGCTTTAATCTGACAATATTTATTTCGTTCATACGTTGAGCTTCCTGAGCAATATTATATTCTGCATTTTCAGTTATATCTCCATACTCTAAAGCCCGACTAATATCGTTTTGGATTTCTTTTCTTTTTACTCCCTCTAAATACTTTATCTCTTCTTTTAAATTTTCTAAACCTTCTATGGTTAAAAATATCTCGTTATTGTTCACTTTTATCCCTCTTTTGTCTTATCAATTTTACTGATTAATATAGTATTTCTCTTTTATGAATTCCATTGATACTAAAAAAAGCAGGTAGGTAGTTCCTGCTCAGCTTAAAACTATATTTTACTTTATAAAAATGGTGGCGCAAGGGGGAATTGAACCCCCGTTTGCTGATTGAGAGCCAGCTGAATTAACCACTATTCGATTGCGCCGAAACCAATTTATTAATTGACCAATTAACCAATTAGCCAATTCACCGATTAACTAATTCGGTAAGTTATCCTTCATTTACTTCTTGTATTTCTTTTCTCCACTATATAACTCGATACTGTCCTCTTAACCAGTTAACCAAGTAACCAGCTAACTAATGAAAATGGCTGAGGGAGGTGGGCTCGAACCACCGCTCCCAGATCCAGAGTCTGGTGTCCTACCACTAGACGATCCCTCAACTCAATAATATTTTTTCTTTATTCTATTTTATACTAAATTGTGTTATTTGAAAAGTCTAATTAACTATTTTTTCACTTCTTTTATTTTTTCTATAGCTTCCTTTAAACGTTTAACAGTCTTGTTCTGACCTAATACTACCATCAATTCGAACAGACCAGGACCTACTTTTTTACCGCTAAGCGAAACTCGGGTAGGATGGATTATTTGACCACCTTTTATTTGTAAAGAAGAGGCAACTTCTCTTACTGCACTTTCAATACTTTCTTCGTCCCAGTATTTAAGAGCAGAAAGCTTTTCCTGTAAGGCCTGCAAAATACACGGTACACCTTCTTTGTTTAATACGCTGTCAAAGGCTTGAGGTTCAATATTTATTTTATCCACAAAAAAATAATCGGCATAGTCAATAAATTGGGAAAAATTTTTAATCCTTCCCTGCAGCAATTTTACTACTTCTTTTATGTACTCATTTTTTGCCAGAGAAAGACTTCCTTCACTCTCAATATAATTAGCCTCTTTAAGAAAAGGAAGAAGCATTTTAGTTAAGGAATCGATAGACATCTTCTTTAAATATTCACTATTAAACCAATTTAGTTTTTCCGTGTTAAAAACGGCGGCATGTTTGGAAATTTTATCCAGAGTAAATTCTTTAATTAACTCTTCCTTTGAGAAAATTTCCTTTTCGCTCCCTGAAGACCAGCCTAAATGCGCAATATAGTTTACTACCGCCTCCGGGATATAGCCCATCTTTTTATATTCCATAACCGAAGTAGCTCCGTGGCGCTTACTCAGCCTGGCGTGGTCTTGCCCCATAATCATGGGGATATGAGCAAATTTTGGTACATCAAATCCCAGGGCTTCATATATTACTATCTGTTTGGGGGTATTAGAAATATGGTCATCTCCCCTCATAACGTCAGTAATCTTCATTAAGACATCATCAACAACTACTGCATAATTATAAGTGGGAATTCCGTCTGATTTCATTATTACAAAATCACTTAACAGCCCGCCGTCAAAAGTTACTTCACCTCTTAATAAATCATTAAAGGCAATTTCCCTGGTAGGAATTTTAAGTCTTATTACCCGCTTTCTACCTTCTGCTTCATATCTCTTCTTATCCTCTTCGCTAAGGTTCAAACAATGTCTATCATACTTAAGAGATTTGTTTTCTTTTGACTGTTTTTCTCTGCTCTCAGCCAATTCTTCTCTGGTACAATAACAATAATAAGCTTTTTTGTCTTTCAGTAATTGCTCAGCATATTTCTGATAAAGATGCAATCTCTGCATCTGATAATAAGAACCATATTCCCCACCTTTTCCGGGGCCTTCATCCCAGTCTAATCCCAGCCATTTCATGCCTTCCAATATTACATTTACTGCTTCTTCGGTAGATCTTACCTGATCGGTATCTTCAATACGTAAAACAAAAGTCCCATTATAATGTCTGGCATAGAGCCAATTAAATAAAGCCGTTCGGGCTCCTCCAATATGCAAATAACCAGTTGGGCTGGGGGCAAACCTAACCCGTATTTTTTTGTCTTCCATTCTTCCTCCATCCTTATTAGTCGTTAGTATATAGTATTTAGTATATAGAAAAGAACAAGGTTTCTACTATATTTCTCTAAACTTGCAGGACAAATGTCCTCCGTTTTCACGAGAACAGGCCCACTGTCTATTAATCGAGAATTTTTAGTTATCATATATAGCTAAAAGCTAAAAACCATAATTCAAAACTCAAAACTTTTTTCTCGTATCTTGTATAGCGTGTTGTAACATTAGTATATAACATATAGCTTTTAAACTAAGGGTTCGATTTATTGAACTCCTAGTATTTCTTTTTCTTGTCTATATACTCGATACCCAATACTATATACTGTTTTTCTATACGTTATACCTTATTTTTAATAAGAAACAAGAACATTATAATATAAAAATTATGATAACACAATCTTTTAAGTATAATATCACGTATTGAGTATTGCGTATCGAGTTAAGAAAGAGAGTTAGAGAAAAAAGAAGACTGGAAAACAAAGATTTGGTAGTAAGAATCCGAAATTTTTAACATGAACTTATTTAACTAAATCTGAAACCGGGACTATTTCTATGCCAGCTTTAATCAATTCAGGAACCATCCTCTTCAGTACGTAAAAAGTATTTATCCGGCTATGACCAATAGCAATAACCTCTCCTTCTCTTAAGGCAGTCTCTTGAACTTCTAACATCTGTCCTTTAATATATTTCATGTCGTTCTCATTATCCAAAAAGACTGACCTAACCGCAGATTTAATTTCCATCTCTTGGGCTACTTCATAGGCAATGGAATCCTTAGTAGTTATACTATCTATGAAAAATAGATTACATTCTCTAATTTCTTCTAAAATTATCTCCATAATTTCTCTATCTTCAGTGATCTTTGAGCCCATATGATTATTAACCCCAATAATATAAGGGAAATTTAAAATACAGTCACTGACAGCCTGTCTGATTTCTTCTTCCGACATATAGGATTTAATGGCTCCAGGTCCGGGATCAGCATCAGAATTATTAGGTTCCATGGGTAGATGCAGCATAATTTCTTGATTACTTTTTTTAGCTTCTTCGGCAATAAATTCAGAATACTGGAGAAAAGGTAATATAGATAGTGCTACAGGAAATTCTAATTCCATTATTTTTCTCGCTACTTCTGTTTCATATCCCAAATCGTCTATTATAAAGGCTGCTTTAGGTGAAAAATTTATCTCTTCCTCTAAAGAGGTTAAATCATTAATTATTGAATCTGTATATTGTTCGCTATCATAAGTAGTTTCTTCAGGTTCCTTTATTTCCAACTCTACTTCATTGGTAGTCGTTGAATTGGCATTTTGGGTATTACGAAGGTTATTTTCTTTATTAATAGATTTATTGAATAAATTAGAAAAATTAAAAGCTATGATCAAAATAATTACTAAAGCAACAATATTTATAATTTCTCTTTGGTTCTTTTCCAAAATAAAATTCCTTTCGATTTGGTTAATTAATTAGTTGGTTAAATTAGTCGTTAGCATTAAATTCAAGTTGTCAGTTTTCGGTTTACAGTTAAAAGCTTAAAACGAAAAGCGAAAAACCATAATTCAAAACGCAAAACCTTTTCTCTCAATACTAAATTTTTAATTTTGAACTATGGCTTTACGTTTTGCGCTTTTCGTTTTTCGCCATATACTATATACTATATACTCTATACTATTTTAATTCCTCTTCCAATAACTGTATTGCCTTACTTAATTGCATATCCTGTTCACTATCTTCTACCGGTTCTACTAATATATCCGGTTCAATCCCGATATGATCTATAGATCGTTCACTTGGAGTATAATATTCAGAAGTGGTAATAGCAATTCCTGAACCATCATAAAGATTGAATACTTGCTGAACTACTCCCTTGCCAAATGTTCTTTCCCCCAATAATTTCCCTATTCCAGAATCCTGAACCGCTCCAGCGACAATTTCCGAAGCACTTGCACTACCCTCGTTAATCAACACAAATAAAGGCCTATTAGGATATTTGTTTCCTCTGGATTCTATAGTAGCTACTATCCCATCTCTATCTTTGATATGGACAACCGGTCCTTCTTTTATAAATTGACTGGCCACCTCTATGGCGCTATCCAATAACCCTCCCGGATTATTACGTAAATCGAGAATAATCCCCTGAATATTACTATCTTTATTAAATCCATTCAATACTTCTTTTAGTTCAGGTTCGGTATTCACATTAAAAGTAGTAATTCGGATATAACCAAGGTTATTATCCTTGCCCATTACCTCCTTTTTTACCGCTTTGACTTCGATTATATCTCGAATTATGGTAATTTTTAAAACTTCCTCTACATTCTCTCTCTTAACTCCTAAGGTAACCTCAGTTCCTTTCTCTCCCCTTAAAATATCAACTGCTTCATTTAACTCAATTCCTTCTGTTGATTTTCCATCAATCTCTACTATCTTATCTCCTGCTTTTATTCCTGCTCTATAAGCCGGGGTATCCTCAATAGGAGAGATTATAGTTAATTGCTCATCTTTTATGGAGATAATTATCCCCAATCCTCCAAAACGACCTAAAAACATATCTTCCTGCTCTCTCTTAAGTGCTTGAGGGTCCATATAGCGAGTATAAGGATCATCAAGGGCTTTAAGCATACCTCTTATAGCCCCCTGAATAACTATATCTAAATCTATGTCCTTCTTAACGTATTCAAATCTTACCAAATTTAAAGCTTCAAAGAAAGGCTCTAGGTTGTTAAATAACATCTCTTCATTAGTCGTACCATTTGCCCTAACATTGTAAAACAGAAATCCACTTATTATAGAAACAAATACAAAAATCGAAATTAAAGTAATTATTCTCTTTCTTTTTATATTTATCAAATTTTTCACCGCCAAATTTTTAGAATATTTATATTTATAGCCAATTCATAGGGTCAGTAGGTTTGCCTTCTACTCTAACTTCAAAATGCAGCCTGGTAGAAGAAACGCCGCCACTATCACCCACCTGACCTATAGATTGTCCCTTTTTTACTTTATCCCCAATATCTATCAAAATTCTAGAAAGGTGGGCATACAGAGTAGTAATCCTTCCTCCGTGATCAATAATTATTATCTGTCCATACCCTTTTATACTTCCAGTATAAATTATCTCTCCCGAACCGGCTGCATGCACTACCTGCCCAAGGGGAGCACTAATATCTATTCCAGAATTAAAGGTATAAGTATTAAAATCAGTATTTTTTTGTCTTCCATATTCAGAAATTAATTTGCCTTGAATAGGTAGGGCCAAAATTCCCTTTTCAGGTTTTAGAGTAATCGCTGGAACTTCTTTCTGGGAAGTCTCCTTAGAATTTTCTTCCTGTTGTTTATAAATTCTTTCTATTATATTCTTTATTTCTTGAGAAGATTGCTCTAACTCTTTTAAAGATTTTAGATATGCTTCTTTTTGAGAGTCTATCTTATTAATTATGGACTTTTTGGATTTAATAGAAAATTCAATATTTTCTTTCTCTTTCTCTACTTCTTTTTTTAACAAACTCAATATCTCTTCTCTATTCTCCAGGTTTATTTTATTATTCTCTATTCTTTTTATCTGCTGGCGAACATCATTAATCACTTCAGCATCTAAGGATAAAATATTTTTTATATATCTGAAACGGGTAAGAAAATCAGAAAAGATTTCAATGTTGAATAAAATTTCCATGTAACCGGTTAAGCGGTGTTTATATATCTGCTTTAATCTGCTTTCTAATAGCTTGGCTTTTTCCTTCAGGTTTTCTTTTTCAATAACAACTTCATTCTCTGCTGTTTTTATCTCTTTTTGAGCAAACTCTAAATCTTTTTCGATAGTTTGTAATTCTTTCTCTGCATCCCGTAAAAGTTTTTCTATTTTATGAAGTGTTTCTAAATAACCAACCTCTTTTTTTTTGTAAATTATTAATTTCATCTCTAACGCTTTTAATCTGCTGCTCTATCTTTTTTAATCTCTGGTTTTCCTCATTTATCTTTTGACTGTAGCTTTCACTGCTATCACCATAGCTAAAAAACACAACAAACAAGATGAAGGTTAAAATTAATGTAGAAAATATTTTCTTATTTATTAAAACTAATCTCTTTTCATACATTTAAATATTTTCCTACTGAAAACATACTCCCTAAAATTCCCACTAACTCCTCTAAAGAATTATTGGGAAATTTAGGAGTGGTGAAACCATCAATCTACGTGAATTCTGATCCCGTCTTTTTGTTGAAGAAAAAAAATATTCACCATACCATAGATAGTTATCCTTATATTCAGGAATTGATCAATTCAGATAATCGTCCCTTAATCGGGGTTTCGGTTAGAGAATATAAAAGCAATGGATCGGATTCAAAGAAAATATTTGCCCAGGCAGCCGATTATTTAATTGAAAATTATCAGGCAAAAATAATTTTTCTTCCTTTTCAATTTAATGAAGATGTGCATATTAGTGAAGAAATATTATCTTTAATGAAGAATAAGGCTGAGGTATTAAAAATAAAACTTGAGCCTGAAGAATTACTTTCTGTTCTATCCCGATTATCTTTGGTGGTTGGGGTGAGGCTTCATTCAATTATATTTTCCAGCATGGCTAATATTCCTTTTGTAGCTTTTAATTATGACCCTAAAGTTAAATATTTTGTAGAAGATTTGGGATTATCTGAATTGCTGTTAGAAACAGATGAAAATATCTCTTTAAAAAATATTCATAAAAAGATAGAATATGTTAGAGAAAATAATGATAAAATAAAAAATGTTTTACTCGAAAAAGTGAATATTTTAAAAGAAAAAGCCCTTGTTAATAATGAATTAGTTTATAAGTTTTTAAATCCATAACTATTGAGGTTACTATTTGATATGATCAGAATGTTTCACGTATATAAAAATTACCCACACAAAATTCAGGCTTTACGGGATATCAATATCCATATAAAAAAAGGTGAATTTGTTTTTTTAATAGGTCCTACTGGGGCAGGGAAGAGTACTTTCTTAAAATTGATTTACCGGGGAATAGTTCCTACCAAGGGGCAGGTAATTGTCGATGGAATAAACATAGCTCGACTTAAACCCGGTTACATACCTTATCTAAGAAGGAATATAGGTATTGTTTTTCAAGATTTTAAATTACTGTATGATAGAACGGTATATGAAAATATCTCCTTTGGCTTAAAAGCGATCGGGGCAACTAATTATGAGATAAGACAGCAGGTTAAGAAGGTCCTTAATTTAGTAGGGCTGGAACATAAAAGGAAGATAAAACCACATTTATTATCCGGAGGAGAACAGCAAAAATTATGTATTGCCCGGGCTATTGCCAACGAACCATTAATATTACTTACCGATGAACCAACTGGAAATTTAGACCCTTACAATTCTTGGGAGATTATGAAACTTTTATTTCATATAAATATAAGGGGAACTACTGTTGTGATGGCATCTCATGATAAACTTATGGTAGATAAAGCTAAGAAGCGAGTATTAAGGGTGGAGCGAGGACGAATAATAGAAGATACTCAAAGAGGGATATATTAAGATGGTTTTTGAGAATACGGGATTTTATTTTAGAGAGGCTTTGCTCAGTTTTAGACGAAGTACTTTAATGAGTATAGCAGCGATATTAAGCACCACTACAATTTTACTTATTGTTGGTGTCTTTCTATTAATATCTATAAATTTAAATCTTTTTTTAGAAAATTTAGAATCTCAATTAGAGATTGTAGTTTATTTAGAAGATAATATTTCTAAAGCCGAGCTAAACACTTTATCAAATAACTTTAATTCTATAGATGGAATAAAAGAAGTGAAATTTGTATCTAAAGAGGAAGCTTACCAGCGTTTATCAAAAGATTTAGGAGAGCAAAAAGATATACTCAGTGCTATTGAAACAAACCCGCTCCCTGCTTCTTTTGAGGTACAGATAAAAGATCCTAAGGTGATTGAGCAAATTGCTAATCAGATAACTGAGTTTAAAAAGGTGGAAGAAGTTGAGTATGGCCGGGAAATAGCAGAAAAATTGCTAAATTTTACTTATATATTTAGGAGTGCGGGAATATTAGTATTAACTCTCCTGGTTTTTGCTTCTATTTTGATTATATCTAATATAATAAAAATTACCGTATATACCAGAAGAAATGAAATTGAAATAATGAGCTTGGTAGGAGCTACTTCCTGGTTTGTTAAGTGGCCCTTTATAATTGAGGGTTTTTTACAGGGCTTTAT
>Ga0255364_10331_pt2 | contig 10141 bp, 10 predicted proteins | sample ANMaggSSYBR01G12_FD_182087 | JGI IMG/M metagenome (GOLD analysis project Ga0255364, IMG submission 182087) | Sediment cell enrichment communities from methane seep in Santa Monica Basin, California, United Staets - ANME aggregate JGI... | ecosystem: Environmental > Aquatic > Marine > Cold seeps >...
GTTATAATTTTGCGCTGTTGCCGTCTCGTCAATGATATGAAATGGCTTTTGCATCTTTTCAAAGTCGCTTAATTGCTCTAACGTTGGCAGGAACGACCACGAACCGTCTTGCGTTGTCATCTCAGTCCTTTTAAACTCCAGGCCCCAGGCGTTAAGCGCAAAATGATCGTCGCCTGCGTCAGGGGTGTTTATATACGGTGCGCCATACACGCACTTCATCGTTATCCACGGCTCAACCACCGTGTCATCCCCGATTCTATCGTGAAAGATAAGCTCCAGCATATCTCTTTCCGCTTTCCGTGCGGCAGGATGTACACATTTCAATGTGGATGCATCGTCAAAAACCTCTTGCCACCACATAAAGTAATTCACATTAACCATGGGTCTGCTCATTTTCAGCGAGTTTAGCTTTCTCCAGTTTTCACGGCGCTCGGCAATATGACACTTGATTTATATGAGGGTGAAATTCATTGCCTTGTTGGTGAAAATGGTGCGGGAAAGTCCACCCTTATGAAAGTGCTGTCCGGAGCATATAAACCGGATTCAGGCACAATGATAGTGGATAACAAGAAATATTCTCGTATGACGGCTGCACTTTCGCGCGAGCTTGGAATAAATATTATATATCAGGAAAACATACTTGTCCCTTGGATGAATGTTGTTGAAAATATTTTTGTGGGGCAGGAAATGGCAAAAGGCGGCTTTAGCGATTTTAAAAGCCAATTTAGCATAGCAAAAGAATTATGTGACTCGTTGGGTATTGAATTACCATTAAATACGACTATTTACAAACTAAGTGTTGCCCAGCAACAATTTGTTAAAATAATTAAAGCGCTTTCTACAAAACCAAGTGTATTGATTATGGACGAGCCAACATCCATGTTTAATACCCAGGACGCCGATCTCGTTTTGAAAATGGTGAAGCGAATAGCAAAAAGCGGTGTGTCGATTATTTATATCTCCCATTTTTTGAAAGAAGTAAAACAAATTGCAGATAGAATTACGGTTATTCGAGACGGAAAACCTATCAGGACTTATGATAATACGGGCAAGGATGTTGTTCTTGATAAAGTAGTATCTGACATGGTGGGCAGAGAAGCTTCTATGTTTTATGAGAAAGATGTGCATACAATTGGAGAAAAAGCGTTTGAAGTAAAAGGGTTAAAAATATCGCCCGATGCACCGGAGGCAAGCTTCTTTGTGCGCAAAGGAGAGATATTGGGGATAGCCGGTATGGTCGGATCAGGGCGGACAGAGATTGCAAATGCGATTACAGGAGCTTCGCGAAAATACGGCGGAAAGATTTATTATAACGGGGAGAAAATTGTCATCCGTAACCCAGCAGATTCTATAAAAAATAAAATTGCGTATATTACTGAGGACAGGCAAAGGCTGGGGCTTAACCTTAACGCATCTATAGTCGATAATCTCACAATGGTAGGGCTTCAGACGAGGATCAAGAAATTCTTTGTGACCGTGCGTAAGTTTATTCCTTTGGTAAAAGACATCATTGATGGGTTAAGCATTAGAATGCGGTCTCCCATGCAGGATGTAAAAAGTCTTTCGGGCGGGAACCAGCAAAAAGTGGTGCTTGGCAAATGGTTGTTTACCGACAGCGAGATTTTTATTTTCGATGAGCCTACCCGCGGCATAGACGTTAATGCCAAGTCTGAGTTCTATAAGATTATGACGAACCTTGTGAAGGAAGGCAAAAGCATCATAATGATTTCGTCAGATATGCCCGAAATGGTATCGATGAGTGACAGGGTTATTGTGATAAGGCAAAACAGAATCGAAAAAATACTCGAAAAAGACGAGATCTCAGAAAATTCTATTATAAGATATGCTTTGGAGGTAAAAACAGATGAAAAAGCCGGGTGAACAAGTACTAACTAAAGAAAAAAGGAGCTACAGTCATATATTTAGAGACCAAAGAATGCTGTTGCTTATGGTGATTATTGCCATTTTCATTGTCGTTTCGATTATTAACCCGAATTTTATTGGCATTAATAACCTAATTGCCATATTTGGTCAGATTTCTGTTGGTGGCGTGCTTGCAATGGCGATGGCGATGCTGCTGTTGACCGGCGTTATCGATTTGTCCATAGGTAACATCATGGCGCTCTCGGGCTGCACGATGGCGACGCTGATTGTTGGCAACACAGAGGGAACGATGTCGGGGACGGCCGCGGCAGGCGAGGCAGCAAAATCCATGCTTACTTCCGACACAGGCATTACATCCATACCTGTTGCTATTTTAATAGGAGTTTTAGTGGCGATTGCCTGCGGTGCGCTAAATGGATTCATCGTTGCGAAGAGTAAATGCATGCCGCTCATCATCACACTTGGCATGAGCTTTGTTTATAAAGGACTTGCGCTGATTATAACATCAGGGCGAGTGATGGCTTTTAAATTGGCGTTCGAACCGTTAAGGCTTCTTAGAATTGGAGGTCTTGTGCCTAGCACATTGCTGATCTTCATTGCTGTGGTGGTGGCATCGTATGTCATAATTAATAGGACGAGGTATGGACGAAGGCTTGTTGCCATTGGCGGAAACGAGCAAAATGCCCGTCTTTCCGGTATCAATGTGGACAGATATAAAATATCAATCTATGCGATTGGCGGTCTTTATTGTGCGATTGCGCTGATTATATTTGCTTCTCGTCTGGATGCTATAAAATCGACCAGCGGCGACAACTTTAACATGTGGGCGCTTGTTGCACCTATCATCGGCGGTGTCACGTTTGACGGCGGCAGAGGCAGCATTATTGGTGCGTTCCTTGGCGCTTTCTTTATGGGTATTGTGCAAAATGCAATGGGTATAATGAACGTAAGCCCGTATATTCAGGTTATGGTCAATGGTATCATCATTGTGCTTGCGGTGGTTCTCAGTAATCTGCAAAACATTCGCAAGCAGTAGCGGGGCTAAGGGAGCTGTAAGATTAAAAAATGCGTAATGCTGAGCTGTTTAAACCCTGCCGGCAAGGTTGGAAAGTGACACAAGTACATGAAAAAAATCAGGATAGAAGTAACGCAGGTCAGGGGAGCTGGCTGTGATTACGGGCTGACAAGGGCGATGTTTTTTATCTGGAAGATGACAAATGTGACATCTGCATGTGGGCGGCAACAGCCATATTCTCTATGGTTCAGGTACTAAAGTACGGTGGAAGTTTTCCATTCGGGGAAGACCCATATACAGCCGTCGCCTGCTGCCAAGGCCCTGTAAATACTGTTGTGTTTAAAATGGCGGTGGAAGGTGAGACGGCACCTGCTAAGCGTGCTGAAAAGGAGAAATAATCGATGGCATACAAAGGTGTTTTGGAAGACATAAGAAAATGTGTGAACCTGCAAAAGCCGGACAGGGTGCCTGTGTTTGCGCTTAGCGAAGAGTTTGATGTGGCGGAGTCAGGGCTAATTTATAATGATTACAACAGAGACGCCAAGCTGATGGCTGATTGCCAGATAAGTGCTATAAAAAGAATGGATTACGACTGGGCGTGGCTTCAGGTCGATGATTGCATCGAGTTTGAAGTGCTGGGAGTCGGTACAAAGGGAGAAGGAAATATACTTCCCGCGACCTGCGACTATCTGCCCGCAACCAGAAATACGCTGGAAAATTTAAAAATGCCCAACCCAAAAAAAAAAGGCAGGATGCCCGTGCTGCTCGAAGCGATAGAGCGGATAAAAGACGAATTTGGCGATACGGTTTGTGTTACGGGAAGAACGGCGGCGCCTTTTTCTTCTGTAACGCTGCTATATGGTATAACCGAGACGCTTATGTTGATGTTTGATGACCCTAAGCTTGTTGCTGATACCATAAAATTTTGTACAGAGCTGCAGGTGATGTGGGGAACGGCGCAGATAGAAGCGGGTGCAGATGCTCTTTGGTTTGGTGACTGCAACGCGTCGGGGCACTTGATTTCTGCGGAGCACTACGAGGAATTCGTTTTTGATTCTGTAAAAGAATGCGCCAAGGTGTATCAGGATGCCGGCGCGTTCACGATGTATCATGCGAGCGAGCATAGCATAGAGCATTTGAAGCTGCAGGCAAAAACAGGCGTGAGCGCAGTTTCCATTGGCCCTGGAAGGGACATCGGGGAAGCGAAAGAAGCAATTGGCAGCGATGTTTGTATTATCGGAAACGTAGATCCAATCGTAATACTGTTGGAAGGCTCGCCTGAGCAAGTTTATAATGAATCCAAACGCGTAATGAACATCGGCAAGGAAAACGGAGGTTATCTTTTTAATTCAGGCGAAATGATACCGCGCGACACTTCAGACGAAAACATGCGAGCGATGATATCTGCCGCAAGAGAATGCGGTTCATAAAGGAAGGGAGAAGACTAGAATGAAAAAAATCAAAGTAGGCGTAATGGGTCTTGGTTGGAACGGCATGCTGTTCTGTGATAAATATTCTTCTAATCCCGACTGTGAACTCGTCGCAGTTAGCGAGCATAAAGCGGAGAGAAGAGAAAGTGCTGTAAAAAAGTATGGGGTAAAGGGATATAGTGAGTACGAGATACTGCAGGACAAAGATATAGACGTGATATCCATCCATACGCCCGACCATGTTCATGTTGAGCCGTTTGTGAAGGCGCTTGAAGCGGGCAAGCACGTGTTTGTAGAAAAACCGCTTGCCAATGATTTGGAGGGTATCAAAACAATGGTATCCGCTTCTTTAAAACACAGCGGTCAAGTTCAGCTTGTTGGGCAAATATTGAGATTTGGCAAATATTTTGAAGCAGTGAAAAAATGGATCGACGAAGGTGTGCTGGGAGAAATATGCTACCTTGAGTCAGATTATATTCATGACCTGCGATATCAACAGCATCTTGAAAAATGGAAGGTGGACGAGGAAGTGCCCATGCTGGGCGGTGGCTGTCACTCTCTAGATCTTTTAAGATGGTTGGCAAAGGACGCCTGTGGTGATGTTACCAAAGTGAGTGCGATGTCGCATCATATTTCGTATAAGGAAATGAAAGCAGATACTTCAATTGTGACAAACTATAGATTTAAAAGCGGCGCTATCGCCAAGGTTGCAACCCTTTATGGCGGACCAGCGCCCAGACCTTTTGGATTTAATCTTTCGGTTTTTGGCACAAAGGGAGCCATTGTGCGTGACAGGCTTTGTCTCGACGGGATAGGAGAGGAATCCATGAACATTCCTGAAATGCTCTACGATCCGACATTCGATTTTGCGCCCGAAGTTGCTAATTTTGTAGATTGCATAAAAGAAGGCAATTCTCAAACAAGAGTGACGCCGCAAGACGCGGCTCAAACGGTGCTTGCTGCTTTAATCGGTACAGAAGCTGCGCAAAAACAGCAGACTCTGGATATTCCAAACATACTCGATATTGTAGGCGTATAGGCAGTATTTGCGGTTTCGCTGAGCTTGCGCTGTCATTTGCGGGCGAAGGCATATCAGATTATTGAAGCATAAAAGAGTGAAGCCGTGGCGACAGTTTTGCATGAGAAAAAAAGAAAAACACGAGGACGGTGTATATGTACAAAAAAGATATAAGAGAAGTAATAGAGGAAAAAAATATTGTTTGCATGTCTCCGCATTACGATGATTTGCTGTTCTTTATCGGGGGGTATGTGTTGGAGCTCAAAAAGCAGGGGTTGCTCGAAACGAAGGAGTTTTCAAATGTACACATGGCTACGCGCTCAAATTATCAGGAAAGGGACATTCAAGGGAATTTGGATCAGAGTCTAAAGCGGGTGCAGTTTGCAACGGGAATTCGTTTTATAGAAGATTTAGAATGTCTGGACGCTTTGTTTGGGCAGAATAATTATATGTTTTATGCTATGGGCGAAGAGGAAAGCCAAGTTCGCGGAAAAATCTTTATTGAAGGCAGCGACGAGATGGAGATGGCGTTTGGCAGCTATGAAACAATGGACGATAAAGATTATGCAATACTAGGCCGTTTGACAAAGAAATTCAAAACTTTTCTGATAAAAGAAAATACAGCTGTCATACTTCCACTTTGCATTAAGGGGCATATCGATCATTTTCTTGTGCGGGAAGCAGGGCTGCATGCGATAAAAGAGCTTGGCGACGACAGGAAAGCGGCGGTATATTTTGCGGAAGACAAACCGTATGCCGGGCTTATGAAGCAAAGCGAGTCGAAGATAAACGACGATTTTATAAATGAGCATTCTCTCCGCGATATTGCCTTTGTGCATCATCCGCAAACCGTTTTGGAGCTGGCGTATAAGCATTATCCAAGTCAGATAGATAAGATATTTGATAAGGGAATAATGCAGCGAAACGAGTTTTTGAAAGCGCTGTACAACACGAAGGAAGATTGCGACAGGATATATAAGCTTTAGTAAGCGCGTGGTTGAGTATAGCGCGAGGCGATGCTTTTTTGACTAAAATTAACTTAGCGGCATATAGGAGAGTTTAGTTATGAATATGATGGATACTATTAAAGGCTCTATGATGGAGAACTTTTTCCCAAAGGGTTGGGATTTGCAAAAGATTGAAGATTGTTGTGCAACTGCGCCGGAGCACGCACTAGATCGGCAGCCGCATTGGCATAAAGATTTTGTTACTGAGGAATGCGGCGATGTGGCCTCTTTTAATATGCAAATGGGCTACGAAATTGCTAAGCAAATAAAACGCACTCGTGACGAAGGGAAAAAACTTGCGCTTATACTTTCGGTAGGACCGATGGGGATGTATAAATGGGCAGTATATTTTTTGAAGGACTGGAATTGCAGCTGCGACCATGTATCGGGTTTCAATATGGATGAATGGTCTGATGCAGACGGTAATACGCTTCCGTCAGATGATCCCGGAGCTTTTCAAAATGCGATGCAAGAGGTATTTTATGGACCTTTGGGAGAGCTTACAGTTCCGCAAAGCCAAAGGAATTTTGCTACAAAAGATAATCTTCCGCAGTATGCTGATAAAATTCAAAAGATTAAAGATAGCGGTGGAGAACTGATAACGATTTATGGGATTGGACGATGTTTCCATATTGCTTTTTGGGAGCCGCATTTTGCAGAGGATTATGAGAATGTGGAGGAATGGAAAAAAGCGACTCACAGGAGAGCTGCAAAACTTCATCCCATGACGATAGAACAAAACTCGCTCATAAGCTTTAAGAGCCGAGTTACATTAATTCCGGCATTAGCTAATACTGTTGGGCCGGGCTTATTTCTGAATTCAGATTATTGTATTGGCGGGGTAGATGGAGTAGTAGGAAGAGGCATGAATTGGCAAGGCATGACATTCTTTGTTACCTTAAAATACGGACCGGATATCTGGGTTCCTTCAAGTTGGATGCCAACATTACCGGGTAAGTTCTTTGTCGTAAAGGAGCTGAAAGGTCCGCTTATACCTGAATGTAACTAAAGAGTAGTAGAAGAACAAATAATTAATGACAATGGAAACCGGTATTGATAGTTATTGCAACTAACGCAATATCAATGCTGCGCAAATCCACTCTCAACGCGGGAACGTTACTGGGGGTAGGCCGCAGTTGTAATCAGTAACATAAACAATATCAGCAATCGATGATATTGGTAAAATAAATTAAGGAGATTTGTAAAATGAAAAACAATATTGCTGTTCACACGAATACATATCACGGATTCTCGCTGGACCAAGCGCTTGAGGGCATTGCGGCGGCCGGGTTCAAATATGTTGAGCTGTCGGCTGTGAAGGGCTGGACAGAGCATGTGATGCCGGATATGAGCGAAAAGCAGCTTGATGCGGTGAAGCAGAAGATGAGCGACCTTGGGCTTAAGGTAGTTGCGCTGAGCGCGCATGCGAACATCATGGACGACGAGCGCCTCAAGGATTTCGAAATCAGCATTGAGCTTGCCAAAAAGCTTGACTGCGAGTATATCGTGACTTCGGCAGGAGAAGCGCATTTTGGCAAGGACGAGTTTGTCGAGGACGATTTGGTCATCCGAAACATCAAAAAGCTGTTGCCGAAGCTGGAGCAGATGGGCGTGAAGATGGTGCTGGAGACGCACGGCGAGTATGGCACGGGCGAAGCGCTGTATGCCGTGACGCAGGCCGTTAATTCTCCTTGGGTGGGCATATGCTTTGACACCGCAAATGTGATTCTCTATGGCGATAATCTGCCGCTGGATGATGCGAAAACGTGCTCGGACGATATCAAGTATATCCATCTGAAGGACAAGATTGGCATCAACAAGGACTGGAACTTCCCGGGGACGGGCAACGGCGAGCTTGATTTAAAGGGGTTCATGGAGTATATGAGCGAACAGGGATATACCGGGCATTACAGCATCGAGATTGAGTATACAGAAGACTATTGCATGCGCGACAAAGACCAGCCGGGGGACATCGACATCGCCAACCAGCAGGTAAAGGAATCGTACGCTTACTTGAAATCAATCGGTAGGCTGTAGAGCTTTGGCAAGGAGAAGACTATGAATGTGTTAGCAGTCGGGTGTCATCCTGACGATCTTGAAATCGGGTGCGGCGGAACGCTTGCTAAATACGCGAGCGCCGGGCACAAAGTTGTGATGTGCCATGTTGCAAGCGGGGACATGGGGCACGTGGTGATTGAGCCAAGTGAGCTGGTGCCGATAAGAACAAAAGAGGCGGAGAATGCGGCCGCAGTAATCGGTGCAGAGGCGATTAGTCTTGGTATCGGCGATTTGCGGGTGGAGTCGAGCGAACATAAGGTGATTCATGAGCTGATTAGAGTGGTCAAAGAAGTGAAGCCTGATGTGATTATTACGCACAACCCGGACGATTATATGCGCGATCATATCGAAACATCTAAGCTGGCGTTTAATGCTAGCTTTGGAAGCTCGCTGCCGCATATGGTGCGGGAGGTGGAGCGGCACACTAAGATAGCGCCCATATTTTATATGGATACGCTTGCGGGTATCGGGTTTATACCGACCGAGTACGTTGATATCAGCGACTTTATTGAACAAAAGCTAGAAGCGCTTAACTGTCACGAGAGCCAGATAAAATGGATGAGAGACCACGACAAGATTGATTTTCTGGATTTTGTGCGGGTTTGCAGCAAGTATCGAGGTTTGCAGGCAAGCGTGCCTTATGCGGAGGGATTTAGGCAGTATGCCGGATGGCCGAGGTTTGTGGCGCAGAGGCTGCTGCCGTAACGAATAACGGAGGTGTTTTATATGAAAAAAGCTGCGATAATTGGCGGCGGATATATTGGGCTTGTGCATGCAAACGCATACAAGAATTCTGCTAAGGTGGAGCTTGCTGCGGTTGTTGACGTGAACGAGGAGGCCGGCAGGAAGTTGGCGGAAGAATATGACTGCGTTTTCTATACGGATGCGCAGGAGATGATTGATAAGGAGAAGCCGGACTTTGTGGACATTTGCGTGCCGACTTTTTTGCATGAGCAGTTTGTTGTGCTTGCGGCAAAGAACAAGGTGAATGTGTTGTGTGAAAAGCCGGTTGCGCTGAGCGTAGAGGCTGTGGACAGGATGGTTGCCGCGGCGAAAGAAGCGGGCATTGTGTTTATGGTGGCACAGGTAATTCGGTTTTGGCCGGAGTATGTGCAAATTAAGAAGATGTACGACAGGGGCGACTTTGGAAATATCAAAATGGTTTACGCAAACAGGCTGGCGCAGTTCCCGGCGTGGATGAACTGGAATCAGGACCCGAACAAAAGCGCCAAGGCCCGCCTGCGACATTCGATAATCGCAAAAGTGTATCTTGCGTATCCGCTTGCCGAGTATCTCAATCCAGTGCTGCGGATACCCCACATACATGATATTCCCAACGTCAAAATACGCACCCACATAATCGCTTCCCACTTCGTCAATCAAGTCGCGCATCTCTAGCGGCGAGAGTAAAAACTTGTTCCACACGTTCTCCAGCCCAATGCTGACCTTCACCATCTGCGCGTGCTCTGCGCATATGCTGAAAGACTCACCCGCGCGTTTATACGCGTCATCATAGCTGACAAGCGGCTTGCCCTGCACAAAATCGCTTCCGCAATATCCCGGTATCACAAGCGTGGTGTCCGCCCCAAGCGCCGCCGCAATATCAAGCTACTTGCGGATTACACCTCTCGAATACTCGCGCTCCTTCTCGTCCGGGCTCACAACGTTGTTGCTCCACAGCAGCCAAGTCCCGACACTCGGGATCTCCAGCCCAAAATCATCCGCCATC
>Ga0255364_10389_pt1 | contig 10089 bp, 3 predicted proteins | sample ANMaggSSYBR01G12_FD_182087 | JGI IMG/M metagenome (GOLD analysis project Ga0255364, IMG submission 182087) | Sediment cell enrichment communities from methane seep in Santa Monica Basin, California, United Staets - ANME aggregate JGI... | ecosystem: Environmental > Aquatic > Marine > Cold seeps >...
ACAACGTACTCCCCAACCAGAGGCATATGCCGATGGCCATACTTTAAATTTCTTTTTTGCTGCAGCCGTGCAAGGTCCGCTAATCTTTCCGTATAGTGGTGATCCCATAATTATCTTTTTGTAGTTTTACGTTTTTTAGTTTTCCTAGATCTTGGTTTTGTTTTTCTAGGTTGAGGTTTATTCGTTTTAGTTTCCTCATTAATACCAATTTCCCAGTCTTGCCAACCACCTAGTAAAGCTAAGCGTTCCCAAGTTTCTAAGTCTTGTGATGTAGCTTGTACTACGTTATTGGTTTTCTTTACAGCTCTATCAAGCGGTATGTTGGTAAGCGCTGCTATAACATTAGCACCTGCTAAGTAAGCTGGGTTATCTAAGCTCCAACCTTTTTCTATCATTTCTTTTTTATCCCATTGGTAAGACCTCGCAGCTTGGTTTACACGTGATAACTTAGCAGATATAGGTGGGGATAGTTTAGTAAGTTCATAACCTACTTTCTCAAGCTTAGGTTGTTTCTTTTCCATCTCATCTATAATACGTTTGATAGAGTTTTTACCAACTGAAAGCGCGGCACCGCCAATTCCCATACCTCTTAGAAGTGAGTCCATCATACCGTTAGCTATGCTAACATATTTTTTCTGTTGCTCGTCTGTATCTTCTTCATCATCATCAAACGCAAACGCAAACAAAGCTTGTTGAAGTGCATTAAACAATAAGTTCTGTGCTACACCGTAGTATATGATCTTACTTATATTAGTCTTAGCATCACCTCTGCCATTCTTAAGATCGCTAGCGGCTTTCTTTATAAGTCTAGCATACTGAGCTGGCGTGTTAGCAAAAGCTAATACAATACGTCCTAATGGACCAGCTTGTTGCATTGATATTCTATCAGGTCTTGACGACTGTTGTGACTCTTCTGCTGTCTCTCTAAAATCTACAAACGCTTGAGCTTCAGCCTCAGCATCTGTCATACCTTGTTTCTTCAAAGACTTTATTCTATTACGATAAAACGTAGCGCCACCAGATGCTATAGCAAAGCTATCTGCTATTTGCGTAGGTGTAAAACCAAACTCAAGTAGTTTATTTATAACACCTCTAACTCCACCTCTTTTCGCCATGTCTGCAATATCAGCTTCGTTAACGTTGATACGTAAACCACCACGACGTTCTTTTAAAAAGTCAGAGTTCATAAGCGTCATAAAGTCAGACCAGTATTGTTTTTGATTTGCAAAAGCTTTACCCGCAGCTAGTATATTGTTATCAGTGAAGTTAACAAAGTTAATACTAGATATAGTTTGTAGCAATGCTGATCTTGTGTTAAAGAACATTATGGTACCAATACTACCTGTAAGCCAATCAGTAACTCTACCTGTAAGTGTATCACCTTGGAAGTTTCTATTACGACCAGACTTCATACGCTGTAGCATATTCTCCATAGCTTTACGATATGGTTTACCATAAGCAGCTTCAAGTTTGTTTAGGTTCTCTTCGCTGAATATTTCATCTGCATTAGCCTGCCATTGTTCTAAAGCTTTAGCACGCTTAATAGTATTTAAACCTTCAAGCATATCAGTTGTAATAGTACCTGCTGGCCAACCTTCTTTAGGTCCAGCGTACTGATCGCCTTTTTGTATATACATTAGTTGATCTGCAAAGGTTTTTAAATCTTCTTTACCTTCTACAAAATCAGACAAGTCTTGCATATCTGCTTCGCTAATACCTGGAACAGACATACCTTGCTTTTGCCATATATAAACTCTTACAGCTTGCTCTTGAGTAAACGGTTCGCCTGGAACTTTCTTACGTAAATCTTTTGGCACAAGCTTAAGCTCTTTTTTTAAAGCTTTATAATCGTTCATCATAGCTATACGAGCTGATGATAATTCATTCATTGCTTTACCATACGGATCTAGTAAATTCTTTTTGTACCATGCCATTTGAGCATCACCAAGTTTACCTTTAGCAAGTGTTGAGTATAACAAACCTGTAAAGTCTTCAGCTGATGGTGGTATAAAGAACTGGAACCTACCTTTGTTAGCTCCAACTACTTCTGCCTTAACACGCTTGTATCTTTTCTCAGATGCAATACCTGTTTTAACTTCTAATATATCATTAAATTGTTTATTTAAATCTGTCTCACTATAAAACTGTTTATTAGCTTGCTTAGCATCTTCATCTAATTTAGCCATGTTATTTAACACATCTGGCATACTGCTAGATTCACTAAGTGCTAATCTACCTGCTTTACCTACACTGTTGTTGTTAACTTTAGAAGCGTTTTGTTGTTTAAGATTAAATGTTTGTGAAACTCTACCACCCGAGGGAGTTACACCGTATAAATCAAATATACTTAAACCAGCCTCTGTTATTATATTATTTGGATTAATACCAAAACCATTACCAGCAACATTAGGATTAAAATATCTAGCCCATATATTGTCTGTCATGTTCCAACCTTCAGGTGTTACAGATGTATAATCAAATCTTTTTTCATCTATATCTGATCTACCTTTTAATTTTTTGTCAGATGTTTCTAGCAGAGCGCCTTGTTGATAGTTACGCTCTACATTAGGCCATACTTTTTCTATATTTCCATTAATACCTTCTGCTAATAAATACTTAGCTAATATACTAGCTGGTAACGTGTGTTCTTCTACAAATGGATTATCTCTATAACCTTTTTCAAAAAACCTAACTGGAGCAGCTCTTCTCATTAAAGTACCTTGATAAGCGCTAGTTGAAGACAGAGCAGCCGCTATAAGTGGTATACTTATTTCAGGATTATTTTTCATTTCCTGTTCAAACACTAACCATATTTCTTTTAAACCTTCAAGCGACTGGTTTTGTTCTTCTATAAAATCAGGATCATTAAGTTTTACGGCTAAATTATTTTTAGCAGCTTTATAACCAAACTTTTTAAACGTAGCTTTTACAGCAGTGCTAGACTCTGGAAATACAACGCCTTTAGCTTCTTGTTCTTTAATCCAAGTTTCTGCTTCTGGAGTGTTTAAAAAAGGAAAATTACCAGTATATTCTCTTAAACTTGCTTTATCTTTTGTAAAAGGTTTGCCAATTATACCAGCTTCTTTTAATTCTTTTTTAGTTTGTTTTGTTAAAGCAGTTTCTGTTGTACCAGTTAAACTTAACCAAAATTCTTTAGGTAACTTAGTAACTAAACCAGAAGATACAGCATCATCTAAAAATCTTTTTCTACCTTCAGCAGTACGCATGATTATTGGATTATAACCAGCTGCTTTAACTATATCTATATAACCTTTAACATCTTTAGCAAAATCAGATTCAGCGGTAGGAGTATATATAAAAGCATTTTTCTGGGTTTCACTAAGCATAAGTTTAGGCTTGCCTTTAGCAACCTCTGCTTTTGCTCTAGCTTTTTCAGCTGGTACAACATCTTTTCTTGTTTCGATAATATCTCTTGCGGCTACATTACCCAAGTTTCTAGTATACATATCTAGTATACCTTTAATAGTCTGAGCTTCAGCAGCGCGTGGTGTAAAGTTAGGATCAACCTTACCGTCTTTAATACCTACAGCTTCTAAGAAAGTTGCGCGATCATAAGGTTTGAGTTTCCATTGGAAGTTATTACCAACCCGATCACCTTTAGTGTAAAACTTATTAAGTAAGTTTCTAGGTATAGCAGTTGGTTCGCCACCTTGACGTATAACTCTATTACCTTCAGTTACTTCAATAACATCTCTGTTAGCTTCAGTAAATAAATTCTTTAATGTAGGTTCGTTTTTTAATATCCAACGCTGTATATTTGCTACGTCATCTGACTTACGTAAATTATCTTTAGGATTTTTTATTCTACTTACAGGTATATTAAAAAAGTCTGCTACTGTTTGGTATGGCGCAACGTCTTTAAGTTCCTTATATGTAACCGTAGTAACGTCTACGTCTTTGTCTGCAATGCTTTTTTGTACTTCAGCTGTAGCGGTTTCTTTTACATCAGGCATAATCCTAAATGGATCAATAGCTTTTGCTTCAGGTTTAACAGCGGTTTCAGTTACAACTTCTTCAGCGGCTACACCTCTTGCTTCGGTAACATCTTCAGTAAACTCTTCACCAAGAACTCTTTTCGATGCTTCAATTGCTCGAGCTGGTAGAAACTTATTTATATAAGCCGCTAGTGGCACACCTGATTCTGGTTTATATTCTTTGATAAGATCTATAATTCCGCGTTGACCAGTTTCTATTTCGTCCATAAGAAGTTGACGATCAAAACCAGGAGCTTCACGCCTACGCTCTGCAATTCTACTAGTAATAGGTTTAAACTGTTCTATAATATCAAAAGCCCCAGCCTCACCTTTTTGTTCGTAAATTTGTTGTACTTTATTAGAAGCTTCTTCAGACAAAGCTTGTCTACCTTCATAAACGGTTTCAGCTTCTGGCCTACCTTCTTGTATTGCTTGTACATCTTCTACAGTTAAAGAACCTTCTTTTAGTTTAGTTCCTAATGATGTTAGAAAATCTACTACATCTTTTTCACCTCTTAAATTAAAATTACTTTTATCGTTAGTAACATTTTTAATTGCTTGAGGTATACCAATACTTAAAAAACCTAATAGCTTTTTGTTTTGAGCCGCTTCTAAATCTAATCTACCAGAACTAACTTCTTCTAAAAACTCTGTAAGAACTTCATCAGAAGTTTTACCTTGAGTTCTTTGTCTTATTCTGTTGTAAGCAGACTGATTAGTATCTTTAAGGTGTTTTAACACTGTGTCAGCTAAACCATCAAACGCTTCAGGATCAGAACTCAATCCTTCTGTAAATAACGTATGTCCAGTCTCGTGTATACCAGTAGAAGTCTTGCCATTAGCTATAGCATTTTCTCTCACTACAACTTTATCGTAAACAGCTTTACCTGTTTTGTTATTTTTTGTTTGATAATTAGCACCATTTATAGTACCAGCATTTACACCTCTGGTAAAATCAGCTATAACTTTTTTAGCTTGTTCTTCTGTAAGAGAATTATTTGGATCAGCAGCTCTAGCCATTAAAGCATCCGTATATGATTGTATAGCTTCTGATTTAGTTTCAGCCATTACGTAGGTTTCATCTACACCTGTTTTTCTTATAGCTGCATTTGCTTTAACATCTTGCTCTGCATTTTTATCAAAAGTCTCAACTTGCCAGATTTTTTCTGCTTGTTGTTTTAACTGAGCGTTAGTAAACTCTTTACCTTCTTTTTCAAGCTCTACTTTCGCCATGTCAATATATCTTTCACGTTCCTTAGTAGGAAGTAAATCTATATTAACTTTATAATCTTTTCTAAAGTTATCTCTAGCTTGTTGATAAAAATCAAAATCAGTTTTAATAGCTTTTAAAATAGTTTCTTTTTGTCTTCTATTTAAATCAGAACTATTTATAATTTCATCCGCTTTTATTCTTAATCCTTCTTGTTCTGTAGTAGCTCTAGAAAATAAATCAAAACCCTCAGCAGTTAAATTTGCAGCGACTTTTTGTTCTGTTTGAATTAAAATATCATTATTAGCATCGTTTAGCTCTGATATTTTATCTTTAATTATTTTAAACTCTTTAGTTCTTTTATCTGGTAAAGTTTCAGCTATTTCGTTTAACTCGGTTATTTCGCTTAAGTTGTTTCTAAAACCTTCATAACTATTATAGTCTGAAAGGTTTGCTAGCACTATACCTTTTACAGCTGGTATAGAAGAAAATGTTGTACCAAGCATACCGCCTACAAAAGCAGCATGACCTACATTTTCAAAAGTACCTACGTTTTTACCTCTAGCTTGGTCAATTAAATTTTGAACAAGTTGAGTACCACCCTCAGTAGACGATTCTATAAGAGGATCATAAACAAATGTTCTAGTAATACCTTTTTTAATACCATTTTTTAAACCTTCTTGAACTAAATTTCTTTTACCAAGCTGTTCAGCAGCGTCAAAGCCACGTTTAAATATTTTCATTGATGGTAAAAAACCTAATCCAACTTCAGCAGCTGCATAACCAAGAGCTACAGCAGCCTTGTGGTGTGTTGATTCGTCTGTGCCTAAAACCTCAGCTTCGTTTTCAAGTACTTGTCTTTGATCTGCATAAGTACTTGTACCTAAACCAACAGCACCTGGAATCATACCACTAGCCATCATAGAAAAAGTACCTGCTTGACCAGCTATTTCCTGTAAAGCAAACTCGCTAAAGCTACCTAGATCATCAAAAGCTTCTTCAAACTTTACATCATCTTTATAATTTTGTTGGTATAACTCGTTGCCTCTGTCTACAATTTCACCTGCAAAATCAGCAACAGCATATAAGTCTGGTACTAATGGGTTATTAGTAACAACACCTTTTATTTCTTGTGGAGATAGTCCTAACGTTTTATTAAGTATTATTTCGTTTGCGTCTGTAATTAACCTTGAAACACCACCGGCTATTTGAAAAGGTATTTTACCCATTTGTAAGGCTACATTAGCTCCAGCTTTTTTGAACGTGCTATAGTTTTGTTTTAAAAAACCAAGTTCGGTTTCTATGTCCGAAAGCTTTGTAGGTAGATCTTCAATTTCATCACCTATCATAGATAATGTTTGATTAACTTCTTGGTTTTCTTCAGCTAATTCTTTATATAAATTAAATGTTGCTTTAGGAACTTCTTTACCATTGTTTAACATGACCGTCTCAGCACTTTCAACAGCTGTTTTATATTTACCTAAAAGATTATTATATAAATCAACACTTGCTTGTGTTGGTAAGTTCTCAGAATCACCTAAATCTTTTAATCTTTTTAAATAAACATCCGCATCTTTAACACTTTTTAAACCTTTTAAATCAAAGTTATAATCAGGGTTTTCAAACTTACTAGATATATTTTTAAGATTAAAAGCATTTGGACTATCTTTATATTTATTGTATATAGATATATAGTTATTATTTAGCCCTTTATATTTTTCATCTAAATTAATAAACTCATTTACCTGATAAGGTATTAATTTTTTTCTTTCATCATCAGGTATTGAATTTAAATAATCATCAGATTTACTTTTTATTTTCTGGTATTTAAACTTAGCCTTAATATTTTTTTCAGCTATATCCTGTACTTGTTGATTGGTAGGATCTTTAACCCCTTGTTTTACTAGATATTTTTTAGCATCTGAAAGTTCAGCGCTATAAGGTTGAAACACAGGTAAAGGCTCTCCAGCTTCGTTAACGTCAGATCTGTATATTAAATCTGCTTCTTCAACAAACTCACCTGTAGTAGGATCTTGAAATCTTTCATCAAAAATTGTTTTAATTAAGTTTTCTCCAGTATCGGGATTGTATGGTTGTAATTCTCTAGTAACACCAGACGGTGTAAAATCAATAGGATTATCTATAACAGCTTGTTCTTCAGCTGTTAACTTTATAGCATCTTTATAATTATCGAATAACTGTAATTCCCCAGAAGTATCTACCGAGTCTGATTCCGTACTCTCGGATGCTGCGTCCGGTTCCGATGTCACAGCCGCATCCACTGTTGCAACATCGCTTGTCTTTCCCTTAGTTGAGGTTGTTTGTATTTCGTTTGTAACTTCTACAGTTTCAAGCCCATGCTTGTTTACATACTCATCTACTGTTAATCCTAAGTTATCAGCAGCTTCAGTTACTTGTTCTAAACTATAATCAAACCCTTGATATTTAAACATAATTTAATTTTTTATGGTTTTGGCATTCCAGGTAGTATAGGAGCTTGTACTTGCTGACCTGTTTCTATAAATTTCATTAAGTCTTTTATTTCTTTTTCACTCATTGTTTCAAATATAGTTACAGTTCTATCAGCACCTTCTACATTTTTAGTTAGTTTAAAACCACCAGTTCCACCTACATCTAAAGCTTCTTTAACATTAAAACCATAAGGCGCTACAGCTTTTTCAAGAGCTTGCATATCTAGTAATTGTTTACCTTCTTCAGCTGGACCAACGCGTTGAATTGTTGGTAACTCTATTTTGTCAATAACTTCTAAAGCTGTTTTTTCTCGTTGAGTTACTTCTGGTTTATCATCAGTTATACCAAGACGACGTTTAAATTCAGAGTCAGTAAGTTTAGTTGTTGATATAACTTGATTTGTCTTATTTAAACCAAACATGTTTTCTGTATAAGCTATCATTGCTTCTTTGTAAACCTCTTGCGATTTAACACTGTAAAAACTTTTACCACTTATACCGTCTCCAATTTCTAATTGATCTGGCCACTTTTCTCCGTTTAAAGGTTTGATATTTCTACTTTCTAAAAATGGTCTTACGTTTTGTGTGTAAGAATTTTGAGCAGCTACAGACATTAATCTATTTGTAGCTAATGCTTTAGAAATTGTAGCAGAAGAAGTTGCTATTTGTGAAGTATTTAAAGGTGAAAAAGTAACTAGACTTTGAGTGTTACGATCTATATCCGATCTAACAACATCTTCACCGTTTTGTTTTTCTCTAAGAGTTGGGCTAATAGTTAAGTCTTTAGTTATAACGTTACTTTTTTGAAGTCTACTAGTAAGATCAGCTTTATCGTCTGGAACTGTTTCAGGCATGTAATTAAAGAAATCTTCAGCTACAACTGTAAAACCTTCTTTACCAGCAACACCGCCTTTATATTCAACCATCATAGTACCAGCTTCATCTTTATAAAATCTTTCAGTACCACCATCACCCATACCACTTCTTATCATGTTTCCATAAATATACTGGCGATCTTTATCACTGTAAGCAGATAAACCACCTGGACTGCCAACACCAAGAACTGTAGATTCACTACCTAAACCAGCTTTCCACATAGCATCAGATTCTTTCATTGAAGTAAGAACACCTTTCATGCTAAGCATGCTTTGGTACTGCGCATCATATTGTTTAGCAAACTCATTAGCTTCTCTTGGATCAGTGGCCTTATAAGACTCCATGTCTATTTTTGTAAGCGTATCTATTTGTTCTGTAGCATAATCAATAAGCGCTGGGTTGTTAAGACCATTTACACCTAGAAATTTATAAACTTCTTTAGCGTTTTCTTTACGTTGTTTAATACCGTAAGCAATTTTATCTTGCGTTTCTTTTACTACTGCAGCTTCAGCTTTTCTTTTACTTGCTAATCTAGCTTGTGTTTGTTTGCCTATATTGTCTATAACATTAGCCCATATCTGAGCTGTTTTTGTATCAACAACTGTAGCTGGGTTTTCGTAAGCGCCTGAACGCCCGTAGTTTCTTGAAAATCTTGGTAATTGTGCCATATCTAACTTATTGTTTTTTGAATACGCTAAAATCTGTACTACCAATAGTCTCACCAAGTCCTTGAAGAGCTCCTATAGTAGAACCTGTTACAGCGGCTACTCCTTGTGTGGCAGCTGTTTGGGCTTGTTGTTGACCTGTTATTAAAGCTGACAATCTATTTAGTTGCTCCATATCCCTTCTTTCTTCTTCACCATATACAAACTCTCTACCTAATACATCCGCTTGTTGCATGCGTTGGGCTTCAGCTATTCTAGCTTGTATAACTTTAGCTTCACCCTGTGCTCTAAGTTTTTCGTTATTAGCCTCTTGCTGCTCTAAACTAGCGGATATACCACGCTTACTTTGCAAAGCTGCTTGAGCAAGAGCGGTAGCTCCACCAGCTGACGCGCCTGTAGCTCTTAACGTATCTAAGGTATTGGCTAGTGATATATCAGCTTCTTCAGCTTGGAATTCAGCTGCTTGTGTGGCTACAGATAAAGTTGCCATAGGATTAGAAATCATACCAGTCAAGTCTTCTACACCTTCATAAGGATTTATAACATCTTCCCTCGTGTTTTCTATCTCTTCCATTTCTGCCATCAAACCTTCTTCACGTCTTTTAGCGTCTCTATATTGCTGCTTTTGAAAACTTAACCCAGCAAACCCAAGACCAACCTGCGCCATTCCAACTGCTAGGTCTGCACCTGCTTGTACTGCTCTTCCCATTATTAAATTTTTTTAATTAATTACTTTAACAAAATGATCTTCACAAGTTAACGTTTTAATCCATTTGTTTTTTTCTAAAAATTTTTTATACCCATCTTTCCCAGCTGTAGTCCAAAATATATGTATATTATATTCTTCTAACTGATTTAATTTTTTTATGTAC
>Ga0255364_10390_pt1 | contig 10087 bp, 6 predicted proteins | sample ANMaggSSYBR01G12_FD_182087 | JGI IMG/M metagenome (GOLD analysis project Ga0255364, IMG submission 182087) | Sediment cell enrichment communities from methane seep in Santa Monica Basin, California, United Staets - ANME aggregate JGI... | ecosystem: Environmental > Aquatic > Marine > Cold seeps >...
GAATAGCTGGTTATGTCCGATTGGATTCTTTCCATACCACACACGGCAGGGCAATTCCGTTTGCGACTGGATTAAAAATAGCCAATCCGGAATTAAAGGTGATCGTTATATCCGGGGATGGTGATATTGCCGGGATAGGCGGCAATCATTTTATCCATGCGGCCCGGAGAAATCTGGGCATTACGGTTGTTTGTGTTAATAATTTTAACTACGGCATGACTGGCGGGCAAGTAGGACCTACTACGCCCCATGAAGCCCGGGCAGTTACCGCTCAATATGGTAATTATGAATATCCATTTAATCTTCCCTACCTGGCCGCAGCTAGCGGCGCTGCTTTTGTTGCCCGCTGGACAGTGCTCCATGCCCGCCAATTGGATTGGACTTTACGGAAAGCGCTTACCCATGGTGGATTTAGTTTTGTGGAAATCATTGCACCCTGTTCTACAGCATATTCACGCTGGAATCCTGAGGGAAAAGGTTTGGACCCGAAGAACCTGCGCAGACGTGGATTGGAAGTGATGAAACATTACCAACAGATTGGTCGAACCGAACATGGCATACATCCCAAAGACGCGGATGTAAAGGTAAATGAACGGGGAGAGATGATTGAAATTATCGAAGGTGAATTTCTGAGTGAAATCAAACCGGATTTTGAGGAATCTATGGCTCAGCGTGAGGATAAAGCGGAAAAATATTGGCTTCATGAGAAAAAAGTCCTGGATGATAGAGTAAGCCTGAAAATTGAAGAGAGAAAAGTACCTCGGAAGGAAATTCAACTGGGTGGTTTTGGGGGGCAGGGCATAATGAGTGCTGGGAAGATAATTGGCATGGCAGCAGCCATCTACAATAAGCTGGAAGCCTGTTTTACTCAGAGTTATGGACCCGAGGCACGGGGAGGGGCAGCAGGTTCCCAGGTAGTCATATCCAGTAAACCCATCCACCATCCTCACATTACTGAACCAACCAGTATGATTATCATGTCCCAGGGTGCTTATGAAAAATATGTCATTGACCTGGCACCTGACGGTGTGCTCTTAATTGACGATGAGTTGGTAATCCTTCCTGAGGATCACCGCAGCGATATAAAGACCCTGGGCATTCCGGCCACCAGAATTGCTGGGGATGCTGGTAATAACCGGGCAGCTAATACCGTTATGCTGGGATTTTGGACTGCAGTTGAAGGGATCGTAGATAAAAAAGCCATGGAGGAATCCATTGCTGAATCCGTACCCCAGAAAACAGTGGATTTGAATCTTGAGGTATTTCGAACTGGGTTTCAGAAAGGATTGGAACTGGCTAAACAGTAATTTTTCAGGATAGGTTTATGACTAAAGAAGTTCTGGTTATAGGCAGCACGCCGGCAGGATTACAGGCTGCGAGAAATCTTGCAGATTGTGGCTTGATGGTTAATCTTGTTGAATCCAGTCCGTATATTGGTGAAGAACCAGGGGATCAAGAGCCAGTATATCTGCAGAACACGAGATTGCTGGAAATTCTTAAACACCCCAATATTAAAACCTGGACAGATACGGAAGTCATAAGTATTAATAAAGAAAATAGTGAGTATCAAGTTCAGTTCAATCAGAACCCCCGGTATATTGATTTGTCCAAGTGCACAGCCTGCGGTGATTGTATTGAAGTCTGTCCTGTCACGATTCCTGGCACTTCATTAAAAGCAATTCATTTTGGAGGTCAACCAGATTGTGTAGTGATCGCTAAAAATGGTATCTCTCCTTGTTCCAATGCTTGCCCTGCCGGAATTCATGTGCAGGGATATGTCGCTTTGATCGCGGATGGACGATACCTGGAAGCTTATGACCTAATTCATGATGCCCTTCCATTTCCTTCTGTTTGCGGCCGTGTGTGCAATCACTATTGTGAAGAAGCCTGCTCTCGCCTAAAGATCGATGAAGCGGTCAATATTATGGCCCTGAAAAGGTTTGTGGCTGATCGGGCGTATGAAATCAAGGACGAGGTAGATCAAAAGCAAACGGAATCTCTGAAGGACGCCAGGGATAAAAATGGTAAGGACTCTTCTGGTAAAAAGGTAGCCATAATTGGAGCGGGACCGGCTGGTCTCACAGCAGCTCGGGATCTAATTCGGGTTGGGCATCAGGTAAAGATTTTTGATGCCAATTCTCTACCGGGAGGCATGATGAGGGTTGGTATTCCACCCCATCGTATCTCCTATGAGCAGTTGGATTGGGAGATAAAACGAATACTTGCGGAAGGCATTGAGCTGCAGTTAAATACCTGGGTGGATGATATCCCAGGGCTTTTGAAAAATGGATTTGATGCTGTACTGATTGCTACAGGCGCTCATGAGGCTGTGAAGATTCCTATTGAAAACGCTGATCACCCGGATAACTGGCTCAGTCTTGATTTCTTGAAGCGAGTCTGTCTGGGGGAAGAACTAGATCTTAAAGGTAGAAAGGTTATTGTTCTGGGCGGCGGGGATGTTGCCATGGATGCTGCCAGAGCAGCAGTGCGATTGGGCACCCCTGAAGTCCGCCTTGTTTGCAGAGGATTGAGGGCCTCATTTAATGAAATAAATGAAGCTGAAGAAGAGGGCATTAAAATCATACGGAATCGCGTCTTTAAAAAAGTAATACTTGATAATGGTGACATTGCCGGCGTGGAATGTTTGGAAGCAGAGGTCGGCGAGGTAATTGATGGTAAACGCCAGTTTACTGAACTTCCTGAGACAGAACATCTCATTCCCGGTGATTTAGTGATCTGGGCTGTCGGGCAAAGATCGGATCTCACGTTTTTGCCTGAAGATGAACAGATAAAAGTATTTTCAAAGCTGGGAATTCAGACCGATAAACGGATGATGACAACCCTGGACGGAGTATTTTCCGCAGGGGATGTTCGTAGGGGGACCACCTTCTTTGTGGTTGATGCAGTAGGAGAGGGGCATCATGCTGCCCGGGCAATTGAACATTTCCTGGAGGGGAAAACACTCGATATTACACAGGAAGGGCCTGAAGAAGTGAATTTGAGTCTGGATGAGATTAAATTAAGACTTGATCAAAGAGCTCCGGCCAGGACAAACAGGATCCCGGTTCCTTGTATTCCGGTGAGTGATCGGGAAAATAATTTTTCTGAAGTTGAGTTAACACTCGGAGAGAAAGAAACGCGTTTGGAAGCGGGGCGCTGTTTGATGTGCGGACCCTGCAGTGAGTGTATGGCCTGCGTGGTGGTGTGTGAGCCCGGCGCGGTGCTTCATAATCAGGCAGTCTGCTCCCAGGTGGTTAATGTTAGGGCAGTAATCACAACCGGTGAAAAATCCCAGGCCTGGAATCAACTGGATCTCAATCATATTTCACACCCTGATCCAGTAGCAGGATCGGCAGCTGCTTTTCAGGTGATGAAAGAAGAGGGACAAATTTCTCCCCTTCAATTGTGTGAAACTAATCTTTCTGCATCAATAGGGAATAAAACCGGCCTGGTGGTTTGCCAATGTGGAGGTGAAATTTCCAATGCCCTGGATACCAGTTTGTTGTGCAAATCAGCCCTGAGCTGGCCGGAAATCTCCCTGGCCCAGGAACTGCCATTTTCCTGTAATGAAGATGCGGCCAAGGAGTTGAAGAAAATTATCCGGGAAAATCATTTAGATAGATTAATTCTGGCTGCTTGCACTTGCTGTTCCCTGGACCAGGTGTGTTTCAGTTGTACTTATCAGCGAATACGCTGCAAAGAAAACCTGGGTGTATTCTCATCTTTATTAGATTTAGCAGAAATTGAATTTGTTAATATCCGGGAACAGTGTGCCTGGGCACATCCCAGGAGTAGAAAGAAAGCGACTGAGGCCGCAAAGGTATTAATTCGTTCAGCTCTTGCCAGAAATCCTAACATAGGGAATCGAAAGTATGAATACCACAATAAGCCAATCACAACACTGGTGTTGGGATATGGAGCTTCTGCTGAGTTCTGTCTCAAATCACTGGATGAGCTGGGTTTGGATTCGGAGGCAATTGAAGTTTTAACCGGGAATATTATCCGAACTGGAGGGCAATATTTGGTCCAAAGGCCTGATGGTGAATTCAAGGCTGATTTCCTGGTTCTTGCTCCTGGAAGCGGGGCAGAACTTGACCACATTACCAAATCTGTGTTGTTAACCAATCAGAGCCCTTTCCTATCAGGAGACCGAGCAGATTTGGATACCCTGGAATATGGATTGGTGATCTGCCCTCCGGATTTGGATCCGGAAATAAGCGGTCAGGGAGCTGCTGCCTTGGTTTATGCCTGGGTCAATGGGATCGCAAACAGAATTAAGCACCCGGCAGCTAAAGTAGACTGGCTGCGCTGTCGGGCTTGTAACACCTGTGTCGAGATCTGCGGTTATGGCATTCCAGAGATCATAGTGGATGACATGGGCACATATGCCTCAATTAATCCAGCTTTATGCCTCGATTGTGGAATTTGTTCTGCTCACTGTCCATCCGGGGCGATCACACCAGGCACTCTTACCGATTCAGAGCTGGATGATATGCTGGAAATTATATTAAGTTGATATGAATATAAGTGGAAAAAAACAAAAAGTAATAGTCTTCACCTGCAACTGGCAGGCTTACAGCAGCTTGGAAGCTGCCGGCATTGAAGGTCTTGGGTATTCAGCTTCGGTAATTCCGATCCGTTTGTCCTGCCTGGGCCGGTTATCACCAGGAATCATCCTGAAAGCATTTGAAGGCGGGGCAGCCGGTGTTTGTCTGGTGGGTTGTGCAGAAGGGGAATGCCGTTATCAAAATGGGAATATTGAAGCCCGGGAGGTTTTTACAGAAACTAGAAATCTTCTGAAGCTGTTAGGTTATAACGAAAATCTTCTTCAATATCATCTAATTAACGCGGGAAACGGATCGGAATATGTCAATATTATGGATTTGCTTATGAAAACGATCGAAGAAGACCGGGAAAAATTGTGAGCACCTTCAACGAGATCATCCAATCCAACCGGGCCTGGTTATGCCTGGACTGCGGGAAATGCAGTTCTGTGTGTCCGGTGACGCTTCATCTGGCAGAAGGATATACAAGCCCCCGGCTGCTGGTTGAAACTGCAGTTGGTTGTGGAGAGGATAAAACATTGGAGGACCCCCTGCTTTGGTCTTGTTTAACCTGTCTGCGGTGCACTGAAATTTGCCCCTCAGAGGTCCAGTTTTCAGCGTTTATCCAGGATGTCCGCCAACTGGCACAGAAGAAAAATCTCTCCGGGGATTGCACCCACAGCGGCATGATCCAGACCTGGATCAGGATGATGAAAGATCCAGATTTGAAACAGAATCGCCTGGATTGGATTGATGGTGATCTGAAGGTTGCCCGGGAATCCGACACCATTTATTTCCCAGGCTGCCTGCCCTATTATGATGCCGCATTTACAGATCTGGATATCGAAGGGATTGAAATTGCCAGGGCTGCTGTGAAAATCCTGAATTCACTGGGCATAGAACCCATGGTTCTGGAAAATGAACGCTGCTGCGGTCATGATCAATATTGGCAGGGAGATATGGAAACCTTCCGGCAATTGGCGGAGTTAAATATTGAGGTCATATCCCAATCTGGGGCCAAACGACTTGTAACAACCTGCCCGGAATGTGCCTATACTTTAAAACATACTTATCCGGAGCAGTTTGGTGAACTGGACCTGGAAGTCCTTCACCTGACCGAGTTGATGGCAGAGTCTAGACTTATAGCCGATCCAAATGGGAATAACGATTCAGAGGTAAAACTGGCTACTTTTCAGGATCCCTGCCGATTGGGCAGGTTTATGGGAATCTATCAGGAACCTCGGGATTTGATTCAAGGAATTGGCTATGATCTGGTTGAAATGAAACATAACAAACATACCAGTATTTGCTGCGGTACAAGTTGTTGGTCCACCTGCGGGCAGGCAAATAAGAGTGTACAGGTTGAGAGATTAAATGAAGCCAGATCAACCGGGGCAGAAATGTTGATAACATCCTGCGTTAAATGCCAGATCCACCTGAAGTGCGCCCAGCAGGGTCCAATGACCGCTGAGGAAAATGAGATCACTATCCGGGATTTAACGACTTTGATTGCGGAGAGTATCTAATATGGTTGGTTCATTACTATCTAATCCAAAGAGCTGTCGACTAAAAGGAGGGAGCCTTTGATTGATACAAATTTACGTATCGGAGTATTTGTTTGTGACTGTGGATCCAATATCGCTGGAACGGTTGATACCGAGGCTGTCCGGGAGTATGCCGCCGGCTTGCCTGGTGTCGTCACTGCCATCCGGAACAAATATACATGTGCAGACCCAGGCCAGCAGGAAATCCAGAGAGCAATCAAGGAATTTAATCTCAATCGGATTGTAGTGGCTTCTTGCTCACCGACAACCTATGAGGTGATCTTCCGGAAATGCATTGAAGACGCTGGATTAAATCCTTATTTGTTGGAAATGGCCAATATTCGGGAACATTGTTCCTGGGTGACGATCGGGAATGGGCAAATTGCTACCGAGAAAGCAAAACGGATTGTGAAAGTTGCCATTGCCCGGGCGAGGTGGTTATTTCCGCAGGACGAGGAGCAGATCCAGGTCACGGATGCTGCTCTGGTAATTGGCGGCGGCATCGCGGGAATCCAGTCTGCTCTGGATCTGGCTGATTCTGGCCATCAGGTGTACCTGGTGGAAAGAGAGCCTTCCATCGGCGGTATCATGGCGCAGTTGGATAAAGTATTTCCAGACATAGAATGCAGCATATGAATTCTTGGCCCCAAAATGATGGATGTCGGTCGACATCCCAAAATCAAATTACTGGCCTATGCTGAAGTCGAAGATATCTCCGGCTATGTAGGAAACTTTAAGGTCCGCATTCGCAAAAAAGCCCGCTATGTGGATGAATCCGAGTGCACCTCCTGTGGAGATTGTGTGGAGGTTTGTCCCATTGTCATTCCAGATGAATATCAAGTTGGCTTGGGCAGCCGACGGGCAATTTACCTGCCATTCCCTCAGGCAGTTCCCTCTGCCTATATTGTCAACGCGAATGAATGTCTGGGCCAGAATCCGATTGCCTGTGGCAAGTGTATTGAAGCTTGCGAAAAGGGTTGCATTGATTTTGCCATGCATGATGAGATCATCGAAGTTGAAGTTGGCGCTGTTGTTGTTGCGACCGGAATGGACGTGTATGATCCGACACCACTGGATGAATACGGTTATTCCAGTTATGAGAATGTGGTAACCAGCCTGGAATTTGAGCGGTTGATTTGCAGCAGCGGTCCCCTTGAGGGTAAACTAAGTCGGCCGGGTGATCTGGCATTTCCAAAACGAATTGGTTTTATCCAATGTGTTGGATCAAGAACCCAGGACCCGGATCGCGGCAATCCATACTGCTCCAATTTTTGCTGTATGAACACCATCAAATCCACCCAATATCTTCATGATGCCCATCCGGAAGTGGAAACAACGGTTTTTTATACTGACTTAAGGGCTTTTGGCAAGGGTTTTGAAGAATTGTTAATGCGCAGCAAAGGTTCCGGTGTGAAGTATGTTCGAGGGCTGCCTGGAGAGGTTTACGAGGAACCCGAGACTGGCGACCTGCATCTAATGGTGGAAAATACAACCAGCAACCGGCTGGAATCTCACGTTTTTGATCTGCTGGTGCTTGCTGTAGGTGCTGTGCCCGGTCAAAATACCGAAACCATTCGTCAGATGGTCAGTCTCTCAAAATCCCCCAGCGGATTTTTACGGGAAGCTCATCCCAAATTGCGGCCTGTGGACACTCCTACCAAGGGTGTTTTCATTGCTGGATGTGCGGAGAGCCCCAAAGATGTTCGGGAAAGTGTCACTCAAGCCAGTGCCGCGGCTTCCAGGGCATCTATTCTGTTGAACAAAGACCAATTTTCAGTTGATGCCATCACAGCTGTGGTTGAAGAAGATCTTTGCACGAAGTGTGGTATTTGTGCCAGTGTTTGTCCCTTCAGTGCCATCACTTGGCAAAAAGGTGAACTTGCTGAAGTAATCACTGCGGCCTGTACCGGATGTGGGACCTGCGCAGCGGAATGTAAATTCAACGCCATTACAATGCGCCATTTCTCCGACCAGGCCATTTACGCTCAGATGGATGCCATGCTGGATGAAGACCCTTTGAATACCATTGTGACCTTCGCCTGCAATTGGTGTTCATATGCTGGTGCAGATACTGCTGGGATCGGGCGCATGGCCTATCCGCCCAATGCCAATATCATACGGACTATGTGCTCCGGGCGTGTGAGCCCTGAATTTGTTTGGTATGCCTTCCGAAAGGGTGCCCCGGTTATCCTGGTTTCTGGCTGCCATTATGTGGACTGTCATTATATTGATGCCAATCGGAGCACAACACGCCGGGTTGATGGTCTCTGGGATGGCATGGAGAAAAAGGGTCTTGACCCCGGAAGATTACTGCTTGAGTGGTGTTCTGCTGCAGAAGGAAATCGCTGGCAGCATATCATGAACGAAAGTGAGCAGAAACGCCAGGATGTCACCCAGGTTATGATTGATGAAACCAGGGAGATTCTAAAGGAGACAAAAGTTCCTGGTCCACGCAATCCCAGACCCAGGGATGAAAATCAGCCAGCTGGATTTGTTTGCCTGATTTGCGGGGAAACCTGGGAGGGTAATTATAATGCTGGTGTTGAAAGAAGCTGTCCCTCATGCCGATCTAACAGCGTCAGGTGGATCCGGAAGCGCTGAAGAAAAGAAGGATATGTTTTTAGAATTGGAACCTGTGTAATTGATTGTTGTTCCAATTTAACTATAAAAAAACCCGGACAAGAGTCCGGGTTTTTTGAATTATATAGGTTAGTGCTTAAGGAGTTGATGTAGATTCTACGGAAGCTTCTCCAGTCCAGGTAAATACCCGGTTTTCGCTTTCGCTTCCGGCATTTTCCCAGATCGGGTTACCATTTTCGTCCACATCGACCTGGCGGACAGTGCTGATGCTCCAGCGGTAAATATGGGGAGAATTTTCGCTTGCCCGGAAGGAACCCGGCACAATAAACTTGGTATCCGATACATAATCCACTAATTTGCGGCCTTTTCCTTCTGTCAGATCCATTACTGAAATCCGGTAGGCTTCATTGGCATTAATCAAACCCACTGAAGACCATTGCAGGGTAACCTGATTATCACTTAAAGAGAATACCCCACCATCAGCTGGCAGCAGTAAATTCGGCGCAGGATAAGGAGGAGGCGGAGTAGGTGTGGGTGATGGGCCCGGCGTGGCAGCTCGCTCACAAAGCGGGATGATCAGGGTCAATCCTTCATAAACTGTATTGCTGACCATACCGTTATAAGATTTAATCGAATCTTCGGGCACATTGTAGTTCAGTGAGATACTGCTCAGGGTGTCCCCTTCGCCAACTTCATAGGCAACTTTATCACAGGCAGCGTGAGTGGCTTCAATACCGCTCAAAGTAGCTGTGGGGAATGAAGTTGCAGTGGGAGTTGGATGAGCAATTTTTAATACCTGGCCTTCAAATAAGGTATCACAGGATGCAGGGATATTATTCAGCAGCACAATTGATTTTATCGAGACCTCAAAACGGGCAGCAATAGCCAGACAAGAGTCATTGGCTGAAACTGTATAGGTCAAGGGTGTCGGTGTGGGCATGGGTGACGGAGTTGCTGTGGGTGGTTCCGGTGTGGTTGTGGGTGTTACTGTAACGGTTTCTGTCAATGTTGGTGTGATGGTGGTATCTGACATAGCGCCAGTTTGCTGGAGGGCAAGGTAAACCATGCCAGCACCGATAGCCAGGAAGAGCACAACCATACTGATTGCTATTGGCAATCCAAGGGTAATTTCTGGCATGCGCCCACCACTAACCACCTGGGCATCGGCTTTGGTCCCGTCTAAACTACTGCCGCAAACCAGGCAGCGTTCTGCGTTTTCTTTAACACGGGTGCCGCAAGTTGGGCATATTTTTCTCATTTCAGTAGCCATAAGATTTCTCGTTATTTATTCAATTTTGTCAATGGACTGGGGCAATTATACCAGAAGGGGCAGGGATGGATAGTATCTCAAAAACAGGGATTAATAATTGAAATATGATCAAAAAACAATACCATAAAATGTCTGAGAAGTATTTATTC
>Ga0255364_10391_pt1 | contig 10086 bp, 6 predicted proteins | sample ANMaggSSYBR01G12_FD_182087 | JGI IMG/M metagenome (GOLD analysis project Ga0255364, IMG submission 182087) | Sediment cell enrichment communities from methane seep in Santa Monica Basin, California, United Staets - ANME aggregate JGI... | ecosystem: Environmental > Aquatic > Marine > Cold seeps >...
GAAGATCAAGCTGTCTCTGAAGAAATATTAAAAATGGCCATTTCTGAAAAGGCCGCTGAGATCACCAATGAAATGCCAAAACTGTTGTGGGATTAGAACTGTATTATGAAAAAGGGCAAACTCCAATAGATGAAGAGGAGAAAGAAGATCTTTTGCTTCCAACCATTTCCACCAGAAGGGAATTGGATGAATTCGAACAAGCAAATATCGAAAAGGCCATAGAATGGAGCCTGAAGATTCGAAATTCCCGAGATGAGCTTCTATCCATTGATTTTATCAAAGAATTACATCGCAGGATGTTTTCAGAAGTTTGGGGCTGGGCTGGTGCTTTTAGGAAATCAAATAAAAACATCGGAGTCGATAAGTATCAAATCGAACAGGAACTTCGCAAACTTACAGCTGATTGCAAGTATTGGATTGACAATAAGATCTACTCGGAAGATGAAATCGCGATCAGGTATAAGTTCAGAATGGTATCAATTCATCCCTTTCCTAACGGAAACGGGAGACACTCAAGGATCTCCGGGGATATTCTGGTTTCCAAGGCATTGAAACAACCTGTTTTTTCCTGGGGAGGAGAAAACATAGGGAAGGAAGGAGAAACACGGAAAAGATACCTCGAATCACTTTATATGGCAGACAAGGGTGATATTGGTGCTTTACTAAAGTTCGCCAGATCTGGAATATTATCCTAGCGATTGATCATCCAGTATAATCTCAGCTGCCAGATGTACGGCTTTTCGGACCACCTCACTGCATTTTTCAGTGGCTCCGGCATTCTGGAACTCCTGCAGTTCTCCGGGGTCTGTGAGGCGATAGCAACGTCCGAACTTTCCCTCCTGTACCTGGTGACAGAGGGTGGTTCCAAACTCCTTCTCAAAGAGCTCACAAAAGTGACCGGTGGGGACCAGGGATGCCTGGTACTTATCCCAGTTATCCAGCTGGTGAATATCGCGGCCATAGATTAGTCCCATGGCCATTAGCGGACCGGTAAGCGCACCGCAGGTTTCTCCCCGTTCAGCAATTCCCGGCATGGGTGTCAGTGCTTTAACAACATGCTCCCCTTTTAGCCCAAACTGATCTTTCAGAGCCAAAAAGCTGCTCTGGGCACAGTGGTGAGAGAGCTGCATGTACTGATCCACTTTCTGATCCAGCAACTTCAGCACCAGGTCGCGTGGCATCTGGCGCATATTGGCCAGTTCTTTGCTAAAGTTATCTTGCTCATGGGCAAGAGAAGCAGGAGCTTCCCTGGCTGTTTCTCCGGGAGCATCATTCCTGCTAGCACAAGCCCCCAGTGAAACTGTAGCAAAGGCAGCCAGGGAGGCACGACCAAGAAAATCACGACGTTTCAAGCGCTTTTTCATATACCAAAGTTAGGAAATTCATAGGACTGAGCTATCATGTTTTTCGTATCTTGTGTGGCGCGTTTATTTGGAGGAATATCATGAGAAACAGAGGCATTATCATATTTTTTACAGGGCTGTTGCTATTGTCCGGACAAGCATGTAAGCAGCAGAAAGGAACTGATGCAGAAAGGGCTGAAGAGATGATCTCAGCAAAAACACTGGGCCTGGCTTACCTGGAAGAGAACAAATTGGAGGAAGCAGAAGCTGAGTTCCAGAAAATTATTGATCTGGATTCTGACGAAGTGATGGCTTATGCGAACCTGGGGATTGTCTACCTTCGGATGGGGTCCTTTGATAAAGCAGAAGAGTGGCTTCAGAAAGCCATTAAGATGCAGGCTGATGATCCGGATGTACGATTGATCCTGGCCAAAGTATATGAAATGAGAGGTGCATCGGACAAGGCAGTGGAGGAACTCGAGAAGATTATGGAGTTTGCCCCCGGACATGTCAAATCGCTCTTTAATCTGACTGAATTATATGCCTCCATGCAGGGAGAGGAGGCGCTGACCAAGCGTCTTGCATATACCAGGGAGCTGGCTGAGAAAGTACCAGGGAATATTGTACCACGACTGAATCTGCTGGAGATACTGATCCAGGAGGGCACATCTGATGAGGCTCTGGCTCAGTTGGAGGAGGTCCAGCAGGTTTTTCCTGAGTTTCCCAGGGAGGCCATTGAATATTACGACCAATCTTTACAGGCACTGAGGAAGCCCGACTTGGAAAAAGCCTCGGTTTCCTTTATGATTTTTCATAATTATATGAAGGTCACCACGCCCTATCAGGCAGGGATGATGGATCTGAAAGGACCCGGAGGCGCACTGGTGGGTTCTCCGGTCATTACTTTTAATCAGACTCAGATGGGTTTCCAGGCATCAGACTGGGAGGACATCCTGGCAGCCATCAAATTTACGGATATCACGGCCACAGCAGGTCTGGATTTTTTGCTGGAAGGAAATAGCCCGGAAGGGAGCGAAATGCAAGGCACAACCCACCTTACAGCCTGTGACTACAACGGGGATGGAGATGTGGACCTTTATGCCGGACGGGTCGATCCGGTTACAGGATTGTACCGGCATTATTTGCTAAAAAACGAATGGGGAGCTTTTCAGGATGTCTCTGAGGAGTCAGGGATTGATCACCAGGGAGCTGAATCCTCCGTTCGCTTTGCCGATTATGATAATGATGGATTCCTCGATCTGTATGTGGTGAAGGAGGGCTCCAACCTTCTTTACAGGAGTTCCGGAGAAGAGCAATTTACGAATGTAAGCGCTCAGGCCGGGGTAGGAGATATGGACCCGGGGACCGGGGCTCTCTTTTTTGATTATGATCATGATGGCGATCTGGATATTTTTGTGAGCCGGAGAGCGACCAACTTGCTATACCGAAACAACATGGATGGAGCCTTCCTGGAGCAGGGGGAAAAGTCTGGTCTGGCCGGCGCAGAGGTGGAGACCGTTGATGCTGCCTTTGGAGATTTTGATGAAGACGGGGACATCGACCTGCTTGTCATCAACAGCGATGGTACCATGCCGCTCTATTCCAACCAGAGGCAGGGAGTTTTTCGGGATATTTCGCAGGAAGCTGGTATTCCCAATATTCCCGGAGCTTCTGCCGTAAGTGTGGGAGATTATAACAACGACGGCTTTCTGGATCTCTTTCTGGCTTCTTCAGAAGCTGGAGCTTCAGGGATGTATCTGAATCGCGGTGATGGAACCTTCACAGAGGATCTTGTTTCGGAGGAAGTAACAGAAAGCTTGCGTCATGTGCATGTTAGCGATGCAGAACTATTTGATTTTGATAATGATGGTTACCTGGATCTGTTGGTGGTGGGCGAATCTACCCAGGCTGATGGGAAGGGGACTTTGCTGTACCACGGCGATGGAAGTGGAAAACTGTGGCTGGCTCCGGATATTTTGCCGGATGATTTACAAAGCGGAAGAGGCATTACCATTTTTGATTACAATAGTGATGGGGATTTGGATCTGGGTATTACCGGAAGTGATGGAAGTATTCGAATTTTCCGTAACGATGGCGGGAATAACAACCATTTTATCAAGATGAAACTGGTGGGCTTACGCGCCGGAAGTGCCAAGAACAACTATTATGGAATTGGCGCCAAGGTGGAGGTTCGTTCCGGGAGTCTCTACCAATCCAAAGTGGTTACAGGACCGGATATTCATTTTGGCCTTGGATTGAGGGAAAGGGCAGAAGTAATCCGTATTCTGTGGACCAATGGAGTCCCTCAGAATATGTTCTTCCCGGCCACAAACCAGGATCTGATTGAGGAACAACAACTGAAAGGATCCTGTCCCTTCCTCTATACCTGGAATGGTGAGGAATATGCGTTTGTAAAGGATATCATGTGGAAAAGTGCCCTGGGCATGCCCCTTGGCATCATGGGCGAATCAAGCACCTTTGCACCTTCGGATGCTTCGGTAGATTATATTAAGATTCCTGGCGAGCAGCTTAAAATGAAGGACGGTAACTATACCCTGAGGATTACAGGTGAGCTTTGGGAAACCCTCTATATGGATAAGATTGGACTTGTGGTTCTGGATCACCCGGAGGATGTGGAAATCTATGTGGATGAGCGAATGGGGCCACCTTCCCTGTCGGGGTACAAGCTCTTCCAGGTAAAAGAGAAACACCTGCCTGTGGCAGTGAGTGATCAGTATGGAAGCGACCTGCTTCCTTTTGTTGTCGAAAGAGACAATCGTTACACACCTTATTTGAAGCAGGGTAAATTCCAGGGTCTCACAGAGATATCTGAAATTACCATTGACCCGGGTAAAACAGATCCCCTGGAAAAGTTATTCCTCTACCTCTACGGATGGATCTTCCCCACCGACGCCAGTATCAATGCTTCCATCTCGCAGTCTGATGAAATACTCATGATGCCACCTCATATTGAAGCACTTAACGATGAGGGAGAATGGGAAGTGATTGTGGATAATCTGGGCTTCCCCATGGGTAAGGACAAAATGCTTGTGGTGGAACTTACAGGGAAAGTTTCCAGTAAAGATCCCCGTATCCGCATCCGGACCAATATGCAGGTTCACTGGGATCAGATCTTCTTTTCCCGGGGAGAACCGGATGTACCCGTACGGGCAATCGCACTTGAGCCAACAGCAGCAGATCTGCACTACCGTGGTTTTTCCAGGCCCTACCGGAAAGGTGGCCGCTATGGTCCGCACTGGTTCGATTACAGCACGGTGACCACCGAGCCCATCTGGCGTGACCTGACAGGGACCTATACACGCTTTGGGGATGTTCTGCCCCTCTTGCTGGAGCCCGATGATATGTATGTGATAAAAAATGCCGGTGATGAAACCACCATTGAATTTGATGCTGCATCGCTTCCTGAACTTCCTGAAGGCTGGAAAAGGGATTTCCTGGTACACAGTGTAGGCTGGGTGAAGGATGGCGACCTGAATACTGCACACGGGCAGACGGTGGGGCCCCTGCCATTCCATGGCATGACCCGCTATCCCTATGGTTCGGAGGAAAGCTATCCTTCAGATCCGGCGCATCAGAACTACCTGAAGGAGTACAATACCCGTATGGTGGATACAGAAGCGTTTACCAGGGCATTAATTGGTGAAAAAGAATAGCAAGCCAAGCGCAATAAATCCAATAAACAGGGCATAGGGAAGGGTGATTAGGAATTGCTTTCCCGGCTTAATATCGAGCTCTTGCCAGCTCCGGGTAATGTTCCTGAGGCTCAGATGCAGTCCTGCTAGAATAAGTATTGCCTGTATCCATGGGATATAGCGGGGTAGTAGCTGGTGCCATGGCGTATTGGCGGTTCCAAAGAAGTCCCATCCCCATCCAAAGGGATCTGATAAGGATTGCAGTACAAAGGTAATATTGGTGAAAAGCATGGGGATAACGAAGGCCATCCAGAGCATAAGTCCGATTGGTAACAGTGAAGCAGTATAGTTAAGAAATATTTTCCTTGCACTTAGCTTTTGTTTTGAGAGCCTGCCTCCTGCATAGGCTAGCCCATATAGTAAGCCGGGCATTATAAGGAGGGACGTGGTCCAGACAACTCCGGTATAAATCCCGAAGAGATCCCAGTTCTTTTTATCCAGGATATTGACGTAATCCCGCACTACCGGCCAGTGCCCCAGGTATAAGATGCTGTAAATAATTGCAATGGTAAATATGGCGATGGAGAGCCAGGCATCGCTCATATGGCTCATGCTTCTTTCAGATGCAAAGGGCCTTTTGTATAGGGTTACATTGTCATAGGTACATGAACGTATACACTCCAGGCAAAGGCCACAGTTCGCATTCTCTTTCAATTCAGCTACATTAAGCCCATAGGGACAGGCCCAGCCTTTGGCATTTCCATTCTGACAAAAATGGGCCTTGCAGTTGTCGCAAACCTCCTGGGAACGATTTCGAAGTGCCAGCTTACTCATACCCGAGAAGGGGCCAATAAAGGCATGCACCGGACAAACATAGCGGCAAAATGCCCTTAATTCAAACAGGGGCGCCATCAGAGTTGGCAACAGCAGAAGCATTAATATTGTAAGACCTGAAATTCTGGGTGAAGCCACCATGGTAGTGGAGAATGTTGCCAGGATAAGAAACACGACTAGCCTGAGCCAGTTATTGCTCAGCTTCTGCGGCCATTTCAGCGATAAACCAAAGAATTTATTGTTATAGCCTCTGGTTCGTCCCTTCCTCGGGTTAAAAAAGGAACCGCGCTGAATCAGGTCCCCAAACATGGGCAGGGGACAGATAGTACACCAGATTCGCCCGGCAAATGGGGTCATAACCCCGATAATCAGGAACAGCCATACGGCCCACATCAGCAGAACTCCAAGGTTACGGCCCGACATCTTAGTGCCAAAAAGGGAGGTCATGATCACAATATAGATGAGGGTCAGAGCAATCAATGTCAGTATAAACTGTGGCCAGCGAGAGACCAGCAATTTTTTTAATATGCCTTTGCTTTTAAACAGATCTTTCATCTCTGCTTCATCGTTCCTTTGGACAGCTGCCTGGCTTCTCCTGCCAAACAGACCCAGGACCCAGATCATGATCACGCCAAGAAAACTGCCCAGGCTAAAGCATAAGAGGGTATTGGGTAGGATAAGCAGTTTACCTTGTTCAAAGGCGTGCATGGGACCACACCATACATGGCAACGGTACTGGCTTTTGGAAATAAGGTAGTTTAGTATGCCCGGATGCTCAGCAACAATTTTTAGCTCTTTAGTAATGATGGGAGTGGCTGAGGGGTCGGAAGTTTTAAATACGGTCACCTCTTCAACGGCGGGACTAACCTTTACATCGATATCAAACTCTTCCAGAAAGAAGGAGTGTCCCGTATCGTCCGAAGAAAAGGTAAGATGAAGTGTATCCCCCCTGTTACAGCGGATCACTGCCGGATCTTTCCCATATCGAAAGTTTCTGATATGGATATATCTGTCAACGGGTTCCCGGGTGAAAAACTGACTAATAAGAGCAGGAATAAGACCCAAAACAAAAACAATGATCAAATTTTGAATCCTCATACGGGTTTTACTCATAAATAGTAGAGATTACGCGCTAGGCAGAGCCTAAAAATAGTTATTTTTACCGACCTAATACACCTGAATAATGATGAAATCTACCGGGCAAAAGAAGAAGGTCAAATCTCGAATCAGAAATATTTCTACCCTGCTTCTGGTACTGCTTATACTGCTTGGTGTCCCCTATGCTGTTTTGAAATATCAATCCGGGAAAAGTGGTATAAGTATGAAAGAGGTGGTTCAAAGAAAGATGATTAAAAGTGATGGTTCAGAATCAGGGGATTTGCTGGCAACTGACATCCTGGAGGGGGAGAAAAAGGACTTTCTGATCCGCCAGCACATCGGTATGGACTATGATACAAAACCAATGATATCCCATGTACTTGTAGAGGACCTGGATGAAGATGGACTTCTGGATGTAATTGTGTGCGATGCCCTTGATAATTTTGTCTCCTGGATCAGGCAGTATCCGGCAAACACTTATACTGAACGGGTGCTGGCCACCGAATTAATTGGCCCGGCCCATACACAGGCCTTTGATTTCGATGGAGACGGGGACAAAGATCTGCTGGTGGCCGTTCTTGGCTTGCTTTACCCCTCCAATGACAAGATTGGTTCCATTGTTTATCTTGAAAATGATGGGAACTATAACTTCAAGAAGCATATAGTTATCGAACGAATTGCCCGTGTTTCTGATGTTAGGGCGGGTGACCTGGACGGGGACGGTGATATGGATCTGGCAGCAGCTCAGTTTGGATATGATGATGGAGAAACCCGCTGGATGGAAAACCTGGGGAATGGCGAGTTTAAGACGCATATGCTTCAAAACCTGTCCGGACCCATCAATGTTGAAATTGTGGATATTGATGAGGATGGTGATCTGGATATTATTTCCCTGGTGAGTCAGGAGTGGGAGGAGATTTACTGCTATATCAATGATGGATCCGGAAATTTCCGGATGAAGCTCCTATGGGGCTCGGATAATGAGGACTTTGGCTCAAGTGGGATCTCCCTCTATGATTTAAACCAGGATGGCAAACTGGATATTCTTTATGCCAATGGCGATGCCTTTGACTATATCCCGCCCCAGGGGAAGCCCTGGCATGGCCTGCAATGGTTCGAAAACAAGGGAAATCTGGATTTTGAATACCATCGGCTTTGTGATTTGGTAGGTGCCTATAGCCTTCATCCAGGTGATGCTGACAAGGATGGGGACCTGGATCTTTTTGCAGTGAGTGCATTTAACCTGTGGGAGGACCCTGCAGCACAGAGTTTTATATGGTTGGAAAATGTGGGTAACATGGAGTATATCAGGCGGGATATTACCAATGATCCCACACACCTGATGGTGATGCAAACCGGCGATTTCAATAAGGATGGATTTGTTGATTTTGTTACCGGGGGAATGTATCCTTATCCTCCCTTTGATCGAATGAGCAGGATTACCTTATGGACCAATGATGGTACCCTGCTATCGGAAAAATAATCTGTGAACCTTAATAGAAAGACAATGTTTACTGAGTGGACAAAAAGCATTTCCCTTTTACTGGTATTTTCCGTTTTTACCGGCTGTCATTCCAGGCTGGAAAAAGAGGGAAAGGGAAGCCAAATCAGAGATATTGATGGCAATACCTACAATACAGTTAAGATCGGAGACCAGCTATGGATGGCAGAGAATCTTAAAACAGCTACTTTTTCGGATGGAACCCCCATCCCCAGGGTCGAAGACTATGAGGAGTGGGCCAGTCTGACCCTTCCTGCCTATAGCTGGTACAATAATGATTCTTTGAACGTTGAGGATTTTGGAGCCCTCTATAACTGTTATGTAATCGAGACAGAAAAGCTCTGTCCGGACGGATGGCATGTACCCACTGATGGGGACTGGATTGCACTTGAAACCAGCCTGGGAGGTGCCGCAACCGGAGGAGGTGCCATGAAAGAATCCGGATTGGGACACTGGAAAACTCCCAATACTGAAGCAAGCAACGAAAGTGGGTTCAGCGCTCTTCCCGGTGGCTATCGCAGCTACAATGGTACCTTTAATCTGATGCGGATCGATGGATTCTGGTGGAGCTCCAGCGAAAAGAGCTGGTATGGTTCCTTAAATACGGTAATCTACAGGAATCTCAAATACGATGGTTCAGATTTGTACAGGGAAGTAGCTGTGAAAGCCAACGGCTTTTCTGTGCGCTGTGTGCAAAATCCTTAAGCACTGGATTTACCTGTTCACCTTGTAAGTAAGAACACTGTCGCGGTTCATCCCGGCCACAATAATAGGCTCCTCACCCTCAAGGTACAATAGAGATTCCACCATTCCTGAGAGCACCAGTCCACTTTCGGCCGGGGAAAGTACCTGCTCAAAAGCTACCCCATCCTTGCTCATCAGCAACAGTCCCTTGTTGGCATCGTAGTACCCGGTACTGATGTCGTAGCTATGGTCGTTACCTGCCAATAAGATGTCGGGGAATCCATCCTTGTTGAAATCCCTTACAAGGGTTTTACTTACAGGAGAAAGCTGGACCACGGTGGGAAGCTCTTCCCAACGGAAAGTCCCGCCCTCGTTCCATAGCACCTGGCTGGAGCTTGAGTTGACATGGAAGATGTGATCCATCCGTTCCTTCATATCGTCGCTAAGCATCTCTTCGAAGGTAGTATGACCGAAGGATGTATAGTTTTTGAACCTGCCTGCAAAATAGGAGGACTGACCCACTAATTCGTCGAAGTAGTTAATTGGATATTCTTTCATCACATCGTGCTGGTCCCCCCAGAAACCGGTGGATATGGGATCGATGCTGCCATTCCGATCAAGGTCCAGGGCATAAATCCTGAGCGGATACTCATCGCTAACAGTGAAGCGGTGGTTGTTCCCCAGATTCCCTGCCAGATAGTCTTCATCGCCGTCCTGGTCGAAATCCCCCGGGGTGATGGAGTACCAGATCCCGTGCATTGCTTCTATTTCCGGAATTTCCTGGATATCAAGTTTAACGCCTTCCAGATTCTTCAATACTTTAAGAGAGTTCCATTCTCTGGCAACTATCAGGTCTTCCCATCCGTCGCCGTTGTAGTCGCTCCAGGTGGCGTCGGTGACCATACCAAGCTCCAACCTGACTGCATTCTCCCTGGAAAAACTTCCATGGTCGTTCTTAACTATCCATGAGTCC